>Ga0209777_10006029_pt1 | contig 13761 bp, 9 predicted proteins | sample FrelakmetHBP12HB_FD_187147 | JGI IMG/M metagenome (GOLD analysis project Ga0209777, IMG submission 187147) | Freshwater lake sediment microbial communities from the University of Notre Dame, USA, for methane emissions studies -HBP12 HB (SPAdes)... | ecosystem: Environmental > Aquatic >...
GTCGCGCGGGGGGAGCTCGTCGAAGCTCGAGATTCTCTGTCCCCAATAGTTCAACCCCCAGGCCTTGTTCAGATTTTCAGGGGTTTTGAACTTCCGCCGAAGACGCTCGCGGAACGCGGCCTGGACGTGGGCGTCGGCCGTCCCGGAGGGGTGGCTTTCATTGTCCAACTGGTATCCGATGACCGCCGGATGGTCGCGGAATTCGGTGACGAGCCGGCGGATGATCCGTTCGGCGTAGCGCCTATAGACCGGGTGGGTCATGTCGGTCATCTGGCGTAGGCCGTACGTGTAGCGCGCCTGATTGATCGGCTTGACCTGGATCTCCGGGTGCGCCTTGTAAAGCCAGGCCGGGATGGAATAGGTCGGCGTGCCCAGGATGACCTTGATGCCGGCCTTGTGGACCCTGTCGAGCACGCGTCGCACCCACCCGAAATCGAAAACCCCGTCGCTCGGCTCGAGGACGCCCCACGTCGATTCCCCGACCCGCAGGAAGTTGATCCCGGCCTTCTCCATGAGCGCGACGTCTTTCTCCAATCTCTCGTACGGCATGTACTCCCAATAATAGGAGGCCCCGTAGAGGATGGTCTCGAACCTGGGCGCCTCCGCCCCGAGGGACGCCGCGCCGGAGATTACGCCGAGCGCCAGGGCCGTTCCGACCATCCTCAGCAGGTTTTTTTTCACCGGGCATTCTCCTCTCAAGCGATCTTGGCTTTCCTGAAGCTCCAAGGACTAACAGCCGGGGGTCGCCTGTTAGCCTGAACCCCCGCAGTCGTCAAGAGGCCGCCCTCGGCGGCCTCTTGACGACGTCCGTGGGATCCCGCGGGGGGGATTGAGCATCTCGGCGACGGCGCTGTACATGTCCTCCGCCGTCGTGCGTCCTCCGACCGGGACCTTGAAGACGGGAACTTCGCGGTTCTCGTAGTATTCAAGGAGAGGGAGGGTCCGCATCCTGAAGATCACGAGCTTCCGCTTGATGGCCCGGAGTTCGTCGTCCGGCCGGTCCTCCCTGTCGCCGCCCGTATTGAGCAGGATCCGCTCCCGGACGGCTTCGGGCGGGGCCTCCAGACTGACCACTGCCTCGATACGGACGACGTCCTCCATCATCCGCGCCTGGCCGATATGGCGCGGAAGGCCGTTGAGGACCAGCCGGTCGTTCTCGCCGACCCCCCGTGCCCGCGCAAAAGCGCGCAGAACTTTGAGGGCGATAGGGAACTCGTGGTCTTCGAGCAAGGCGCCCGTCGCGAGCGAGCGCTGGATGACCTGGACTTCCCCGGCTTGAAGGCCCGGGGAGCCTTTACAGGAGGCCGCGACGGCCCGCAGTTCGGCCCCGAAATCGAAATGAAAGCACCTCAGGCCCGCCACTCCCCTTTCCTCGAGCAGGAGCCCGAGGGGCGTCTTGCCGGCCCCCGTGGGCCCGACAAGCAGCCAGGACCGCTGGAGCCGGACGTCCATGTCACGCCTCATGATCTCCGCCGCCGGGGCCCTCCTCCCGGTCCGAAGAGAGGAATTGAAAGGCCCGGTTGATGTCCCGGTGGCTGGCCACGAGCACGAGCGTGTCGCCCGTTTCGATAACGAATTCGGCACCGGGGCTCGTGAACGATTCCTCGCCCCGGACCACGGCGATGACGGTCGCACCGGTTCTGCTCCGGAGGTCGACCCTTCCCAGGGTCTTCCCGGCCGGCCAGCTGCCCCGCCCGACATAGAAGGATTCCGCGGTCCCGGCCGAGAGGAGATCGGAAATCCTTTCGACGGAAGGCCTGATGGCCTCGCAAGTCCCCCGCAGGACCCCGTAGCATTCGCTGCGGATGATTTTGACCTGCGCGTCGATGATGTTCCGGGGGATATGGAACCGCTCCAGGACCCGGGTAAATATTTCGACCGAGGTCTCGAATTCCTCGGGGATGACGTCGTCCGCCCCGAGGCTGTAGAGTTCGTCGATTTCGGAAGCGTAGCGAGTCCTGACCATGATGAAGATGTCCGACCGCAGCTCCCTGGCCGCCCGGACGCCCCGGCGCGTCGTCGACGGGTCGGAGATGGCGAAGACGATGGCCCTGGCGCCCCCAATCCCGGCCTCCTTGAGGATAATCCGGCTCGATACGTCCCCGAATATGAGAGGGTCTCCCCGCTCCCCCGCCATCCGGACGGTTTCGGGGTTGAGATCGCAGACGACATAGCTGACGCCGGCCTCCTTGAGGACGTGGGCCAGGTTTCGCCCGTTGAGCCCGTAGCCGGCGATAATGACGTGCTCCTTGAACTCCCGGGCCGTCGTCGCGCCGACCTTGAGCGGCCGGCCCTTGAGCCCGGGAGCTTTCTCCGTTTTCGAGGCCAGGCGCGGAGAGGCCTGGATGAGGAAGGGCGTCGCGAGGAGCGTGAGGATGGACGAGGCCAGGAAAACCTGAAAGGCGCTCTCCGGAAGGAGCCCGTTCGCCCGGCCGACGCCGGCCATGACGAAGGAGAATTCCCCCACCTGGGCCAGGGCCAGGCCGGTGAGAAGCCCGATCCGCGAGCCGTAGCCGAGGATGCGGACGGTCAGGAAGACGATCCCGGTCTTGAGCAGAAGGATGGAGAGGACGAGGCCGGCGATGACCGACCTCGAGCGCCAGGCGTCTCCCGTGTGGAGGAGCATCCCGATAGATATGAAAAAAACGCTGTTGAAAACGTCACGGAACGGGAGGATATCGGAGACGACCTGGTGGCTGTAATCCGATTCTGAAATGATCACCCCGGCCAGGAAGGCGCCAAGCGCCAGGGACAGCCCGAGAGCCGAGGTCAGGAGGGCCATGCCCAGGCAGGCGAAAAGCGAGGCGATCAGAAAGATCTCCCGGACCCGGGTCCTGACGACGAGGTGGAGGACCCTGGGCATAAGGTATCGGGCGATGGCAAACACTGCCGCGACCGCTGCGCCGCTCAGCAGGAACCTGGCCGTGATGGCCGCCGGAGAGGCGGCCCGGACGCTGGCCAGAAGCGGGACGAGCGCGATCATCGGCACGATGGCCAGGTCCTGGAATATCAGGATCCCGAGGGAGATCCTCCCCTGGGGCGCGTCGGTTTCAGCCCGGTCGGACAGGATCTTGAGGACGACGGCCGTGCTGCTCAGGGAGATGAGGAAGCCGAAAAAGATGGCGTCCTTCGCCGGAACGCGGAGGAGGACCAGAATGAGGACGGCCGCAGAGATCGTCAGCGTCACCTGGAGCCCGCCGCCCAGCCAGAAGTTCCTCTGGATTCTCTTCAACCTGTCGAGCGTGAACTCCAGGCCGACCATAAACAGGAGCATGACCACCCCGACTTCGGCCAGGACGTCGATCGTCCGGGTATCCTTGACCAGGGAGAACCCCCCGGGACCGATCAGGACGCCCGTGAGCAGGAATCCGACCACGGGGGGAAGCTTGATTTTATGGGAGATAAAAATGACCACGACGGAGGCCGCCAGGAGGACCACAAGTTCCTGAAGGAGGGGCAGGCTCATGCTCTGCCAGAGGTTATAACACAGATAAAAAGAGCCGGTCAACGAGGACAGGCCCGCAGGACGCCCCCGCCCTCTCACCGGGCGCTCCTGGGCACTCACCGGGCGCGATGAGGCGACGGGAGAAAAATCACCCCGCAAATCACCCGGGGTGACGATTGACCCCACGGACCCCTGGGTTAGACTGGAGGCCGACGGAATTGAAACTTCATTTAGGAGGCTTTTGTGAAAAAATTCCTGATTGTTTCCTTCGTTGTCTTGTTCGCCGCGGCCGTCCTGCCGCAGAGCGCCGCTGCGACCGTGGGCGTGAAGGGCGGGTACGCCTGGTCGAACCTCAAATTCGCGGGCGCCACGGACATCCCGACGCTAACAGACATTAAGAATCCCGTGGGCGGCATCTATTTCTCGATCGGCCTGGGGTTGTTCTCGATCCAGCCTGAGATCCTCTACATCCGGCAGGGCGCAAGAATGGAAGCGCTTCCGGATTGGATGGAAGACCGTGTGGACTACATCCAGGTCCCGTTGCTCCTCAAGATCCATGTCCTTCCCGGCCCCATCAGCCCGATGATCTATGGCGGCCCGTACGGCGCCTACCTGCTTTCGGCCAAGGGCGTCGCGTTCATCGGCGGGGTGAACCAATCAACGGACATCAAGGACCAGATCAAGTCGACGGACTACGGCGTCGTGTTCGGCGGCGGGATCGATTTCCGTTTGCCGGTCATCAAGCTCTCCGCGGAAGTCCGCTACAACCTCGGTCTGGCCAACGTCGCCAAGAATCCGGACCCCGGGATGTCGGTCAAGACCAAGTCCCTGATGGTTCTGGTGGGGATCGGATTCTGACGCCGGGCCCAAGCCCAAGAGCTTAGGTCCGGATCATCCGTCGGACCCATCCGACTCTGCGATCGTTATTCCAACGGCGCTTCGTCCATCCCGGGCGAGGCGCCTTTTTTTTGACGAACCACCGCCGAATCGGGTAAGCTTGTCCCATGACAAGGCGGTGGGACGTCGCAGTCGTGGGAGGCGGCGCCGCGGGACTGGCCGCCGCGACGAGCGCGGCGCGCCGGGGGGCCTCGGTGGTCATCTGCGAGCGCCTGCCGCGGCTTGGGAAAAAAATCCTGGCGACGGGCGGGGGCCGGTGCAACCTGTCGAACGAGGCCCTTTCCCCTGCCGCCTTCACGTCGACCGCCCGGAATCTCGTCTCCTCGGTCCTTGACAGGTTCGGGAATGACGAGATCCTCGAGTTCTTCAACGGCCTGGGCCTCGAAGTCTATTCCGAGGAGGGCCGGATTTTCCCCGTTACCAACCAGGCCGCCTCGGTGCTCAAGCTCCTGGAGGCCGAGGTCCGCAGACTCGGGGTCAGCACCGAGCTCGGTTTCGAGGCCGGGGACCTCCGGCGGCTGGACACCGGCTTTTCCATCGCTGCCGCGGACGGCCGGAGGGTCGAGGCGGGTGCGGTCGTGCTGGCCGGCGGCGGGAACTCCTACCCCGCCCTCGGCTCGAACGGCAGCGCTTACCGGCTTGCCAAGGCCTTCGGTCACCACATCATCCCGCCTGTCCCGAGCGCCGTGCCCGTGCTGGCCAGGGACAAGATGTGCCATCTCCTCCAGGGCGTGAAGGTGCGGGCCAAAGCGACGGCTGTCGTCGACGGGAAAAACACGCAGACGGCCGAAGGAGAAGCGCTCTTCACCCAGTACGGGCTTTCCGGGACGGTCGTCCTCGACGTGAGTGAAAGCCTGTCCGTGGCCATGAACCGGGAAGGACGGACGCAAACCGCGATCGTCCTCGACCTCGTCCCCTTCCTGACGCGCATAGCCCTCGCCGCGAGGGTCCTGAAACGGCTAAAAGCGGGCTGGCCGTCGGAAGACCTCGCAGCCGGGATCTTGCCCGACAGGTTCTCCGCGGTCGTCCCAGGGATGATTCCGGCCGGACAATCCGATCCCGGGGAAAAGGCGGCGGGCCTGGCCGCGGCACTCAAAGAAAAGCCGTTCCCGGTCTACGGGACGCGCGGCTGGAACGAGGCCGAATTCACCTCCGGAGGGGTGGACGCCCGGGAAATCCAGCCCCGGACGCTCGAATCCAAGCTGCAAAAGGGCTTGTATTTGGCCGGGGAGATCCTGGACGTCCAGGGGAAACGCGGCGGCTATAATCTGGCCTGGGCCTGGGCGTCGGGCTTCGTCGCCGGCCTGGGAGAATGACAGTTACCGAGAGGAGGGAAAAATGAAAAAATTCAAGGTCGGTCTGATCGGAACCGGTTACATCGGCATGGTCCACCTCGAGATCCTGCGACGGATCGTCGGCGCCGACGTCGTGGCCGTGGCCGACAGCAATGACAAGCTGGCCCGGGCGGCCGCGGAAAAACTGGAGGTGCCGAAGGTCTACAAGAGCGGCGCGGAACTTATCGGCGACCCCGAAATCGACGTCATCCACAACTGCGCCCCCAACAACGTCCATTTCGACCTCAACAAGCAGGCCATAGAGTCCGGGAAGGACGTCCTCTCGGAGAAGCCCCTGTCGCTGACCGCCAAGGAATCGGGCGAACTCGTCCGCCTGGCCGACAAGCACAAGACCCTGACGGCGATCAATTTCTGCTACCGGTATTACCCCGTGGTCCAGGAGGCCGCGGCCCGCGTCCGCCGGGGAGACCTCGGAGACGTCCGGGCCTTCATGGGCCATTTCCTTCAGGACTGGCTTTTCTACGATACCGACTATTCCTGGCGCCTGGACGCGGACGTCGCCGGGGGCGCCAATGTCATCGCCGACCTCGGCAGCCACTGGTGTGACCTGGTCCAGTTCGTCACGGGGCGGAAGATCGTCGAGGTCATGGCCGAGCTCCACACGTGTATCCCCCGGCGCAAGAAGCCCAAGGCGGGTCCCCTGTCGTTCAGCACGCAGAAAGTCACGGACTATGTCGAAGTCGACGTGAAGCTCGACGATTACGCCTCGATGTTCGTCCGCCTCGACAACGGCGCCCGGGGGAATTTCACGACCTGCCAGGTCGCCGCCGGCCGCAAGGTCGACCTCGAGCTCCAGGTCTTCGGGACAAAGGAATCCTACGCCTGGAGCCATGTCCACCCGAACGCCCTGTGGGTCGGCCACCGCGAGAAGGGAAACGAAACGTTCTATGAATCCTCGCAACTCCAAGTCGAGGACACGCGGAAGTACGCGGCCCTGCCGACCGGTCATCCCATGGGATACCACGACGCCGTCTACAATCTTTTTCGGGATTATTACGAGGCGCTCACGGCCAAGCGTGAGGGGAAGCCCTTCGCGGCCCGGTTCCCGGATTTTCACACCGGCCACGAGGCTATGTGCGTCCTCGGGGCGGCCGTCGAATCCAACAAGTCGGGGCGGTGGACCAAGGTCCAGAAATAAGGAGCGGCCTCTAAAAGCCTTTCCCGTTGTCCGCGGCGATTCTCTTCATGGTCGCCGGCCGGCGTTCCGCTTTCCAGGGCCTTTGACCCTGTTTTCCTTCCCCCTGGACGGCCATTGTGCCCTCGACGTCGTTGCGCGCAACCCGGCCCTCAAAGAACACCGTCCGCACTTTGCCGCCCTCTTCCCGCGCGACGGAAAACTTGAGCATGTCCCCGGTGATGGCCAGGTCGTTCAGCGCGAGTTCCCGTCCCCCGACGGTGATCCGGCCCGCGAGCGCCTGGAAATGCTGGTCCAACTCGAGACGGCAGGGCAGCTTCTGAGGGCCCTCGGGCCACGACCATTCCCACGTGCCCGAGGCGTTGGCGGGAATGACCCAGAAATACACCTCGTGCCTCATGCCGTCCGTCTCCACGTCCGCGAACTCGTCGGATTTCCACGTATCCATCGAGAAATCGTGCGAGACGACGCGGGTGCCCGGTCTGAGTTGTTCGAAAAGGATGGGCCTCAACCGCAGGTTGACGGAGCTCAAGAGGTACAGCGTGACCACAGTCGCCTCATGGAAGTCCGTTTGGAAGAGGTCCTGCTCGAGGAACCTGACCAGGCCGGTGACGTTCTCTTTCACCGCGTTCTCTCGGCATTCCTTGATCCGTTCGGGGTTGATGTCGATGCCGACGCCGCGCGTGCCGAAGAGCTTGGCGGCCGTGATCACGATCCGGCCGTCGCCGCACCCGAGGTCGTAGAGGATATCGCTCTTTCCCACGCCGGCTATCTTCAGCATCTTGGCCACGACTTCAGGCTTCGTCGGGACGTAGGGCACGTCGAGGTGCCACTCCTGCGCGAAGTCGTGGGGAATGAGAAACACCGGACCGAGCAGGATCGAAAAGACGAGCAGGACCCTTGCGGATTTTTTCATCGAAGCTTCCCTATCATTTTCCGGAAAACACGGTCTTCAGGTAGTCCGCGTCGTACCGGACGCTTTTTTCGACGCCGAGAGGCATCTCGGTGCCCTCGATGACGAGCCAGCCCTTGTAGCCGATGTCCTCCATGGCCCCGCGGACCGCCCGGAAATCCATCGAGCCCTTGCCGTAGAGGTCTTTGGTGTCCTTGGCGTGGATTTCCACGATGCGGTCCCCGAGGAGGCGTATCTCCCGGAGAACGTCATTGCCGGCCGCCTGGGAATTGCCGACGTCGTAATAAACCTTGACCGCCGGCGAGCCGACGCGCTCGAGGATCTTGAGATTGTCCGCGGCGCTGAGGTAGCTTTCCAACGCCAGAGTGACGCCGGCCCGTTCAGCCAGGGGCGCCAGCCGCCTGAGCGCGCCGATCACGGCCTCCATACCGGGCCCGTCATTCCTGAGTTCGCCCTTGCCGAAAAACGGGACGAGGATGATCCGGATGTTCATGGCCTTGGCGATGCCGATCCCTTCGGTCAGCCACTTCTCAGCCCGGGGATCGCTCTTGAGAGGAACGTTGTTAAGCTCTCCGATAGCGAAGGAGGTGATGGCGACGCCCGTTCGCTCGGCGGCCTCGAGGTAGGCGCGCCGGAGCTCCGGCTGGTCCAGGGCCAGCGATTCGTTCCTGGAATTCAAGCTGATCTGGACGCCTTCAAGCCCGAGCTTCCCCGCCAGCTCCAGGGCGGCCGGGTCGCCCGACTTCCCGATGGTCCAGTCGCAGACGCCGAGCTTTACGGCGCTCCTTGCCGCGGCCCCAGCGTTCAGCGCCATGATCACGGTCAGGACGGCGATCGCAACGGCAGCCCCACTTGCCATTTTCTTGCGCATGGCGTTCCTCCCCTGCTCAATTCCTAATCCTTCAGGCCCTTCAGGTTCGGCATAAGGCGCTCCCCATCCTTCACGAGCTCATCCCAGGTGACCAGTCGGTTTTCGTAGGCCGACTTCCGCCCCAGGATCGTGACGAGGTTGCTCTGGACGCTCGGGGAGACCGTCGGATTGCCCGAATCCCGAGCCAGGATGGCTTCGTGAAAAGCCGCGATATTGGCGACGGCCCCGGATTCGTAGATTTCGGGCGTTTTCCCGCCGTTATAATAGTTCTCGCCCCGGATGAGGACGCCCCCGCCGTATTCGGTCTCGAGCACGCCCTTGGAACCGAAGACCCTGTTCTTGATCCCCTCGGACGTCCCGTGCCCCTTGAACTGGCGGCCGCTGAACTGCATCCCGACGTTCTTCGGATACTGGTAATAAACGACGAAGTGGTCCCAGCAGGTCCCGATCTTCGGGCGCGCGGTCAGTCCGCCGCTGCCGGTCGCGTAGAGCGGCGGCGTGCCCATGACCCAGTTCATCACGTCGAGCGCGTGAATGTCCTGCTCGGTGATCATATCGCCCGACAGGGCGCGGTCGAGGCCCCAGGCCCTGATCCAGGTCTCGGGGTTGCCGGGCTCCGACTTGACCAGATCGTACCACTGCTCGAACGGGCAGTCGGCGTGATACGCAGCCTCGCCAAAAACGATCTCGCCCAGGCCGCCATGATGGACCCGGCCGACGGCTTCGATAAAGGCCGGATGGGCCCTGGTCTGGAAATCCACGAGAAAGGCGAGCTTTTTGGCCGCGGCTTCCCTGGCACTTGCGGCGATCGCGTGACATCCCGGGACGTCTACGGCGGCGGGCTTGGCCAGGTACACGTGGGCGCCCGCCGCGACGGCGGCCGCGGCGTGTGCCGGATGAAAATAGGGCGGGGTCTCGATGGCGGCCGCGTCGACTCCCCTGTCCAGGAGACGCTTGTACCCACCCAGGCCCGTGAACCTGGCCGCCTCAGGAACGCCAAGGTCCGCGCCCACTTTGTCGGCCCGGTCCTTGAAATAGTCCGCGACGGCGACGACTTCGTAACCGCCGTGCTTCTGGAAAAGGCCGACGATCCAGCCGCCCCGCCCCCCGCAGCCGACGAGGCCCAGCTTGATCTTCGAATTGGCTTGGGTCCCCCAGACGAGTTCCGGCCTAACGAAGGTCAGCGAAACGGCCGCGGCCCCCGCCTTGGCCATGAATTCACGCCTGTTGAGGGGCATAGGTCAACTCCTTCAGATGCGGAAGCCGACGCGGACCGCCGCCCGGGCGCCTCCGAGCTTGATCTTCACGCCCTCGACGGTATCCGACGCCCCGATATAGCCCATATCGATTTCCGTGAAAGCGACCTCACCCATGATGAGCAATCCCAACTCGGCCTGGTAGCCGAGCTTCGACCCTTTGACCGTCAGGTCCATCGCCTGTTCCTTGTAGCTGATGTCGGCGACCCCGGCCTCGACCTTGAACCTGACCAGGCCCGCGACGTGGGCGATGTAGGCGAATCCCCCCGAGTAAAACATCTGGGTGGACTTGGCGGGCAGGTGGAGGTCCGGCGTCTCCCCTTTTTTGGTGAGGAACCCGAAACCGGCCATGACGTGGAGGCCGCCGGCGAGCCGAACGCCCACCCGGGCATCCGGATAAAAGAGGTTCTTCCCATAGACGTCCTTATACCCGGAGTCCGCCGCCTGAAGGTAATTCAGGCCCGCCGAAACCAGCAGACGATCGGCCGAGAAGGCCGTGCCGGCACAAAAGAGCAGAATCAGGACGAGCGATATTCTTTTCATGGGTGTCACCTTTTCACCGTGCGGCCCGCGGGCTTGGAGAGGGGCTGTTTTACGGCCGTCAGGGGCCCGAGCTCGCCCGAAGACGCGATGACCCGGCCGCCGCAGTCCAGGGCCTCGACCTTGTAGGTATAGCTCGTGCCGCTCGCCAGGAACGTGTCGACATACGTCAAAACGCCGGACGGGAGCTCGGCCTCCGTGAAGTCCTTGATGGTCTGGTAAGAGCCCGCGCCCGCCTTCCGCGACAGCCTGTAAGTCGTCACGATGAACGGCGCCGATTTCGTGACCGTCAGGTTGATCAGACCGTAATCACGGCGGATAATCCAGGCCCTTTCGGTCAAACGCTCGACCTGGAGCGCAAGGCCTATCGTCGGGACGAAGCCCGTCCCGGAGGCCCCGAATTGGACGCTTCCGTTCGCGGGATCGTTCGAGAGGACGGTGAAGACGGCCGACACCGGGCCCGTGTTCGAAGGCGAGACCCTGACCGTGATCGCCTGGGAGCTCAGGGCAGGCACATTGAACGGAACCGCCGGCGCTTGATAGCTGAAGTCCGTGGCTCCCGACGTCCGCACGATTCCGGTCACGGCGAGCGGAGCGCCGCCGTCGTTGTAGAGAACCGTCGTCCTGTCAAGAAGCGTGCACTCGTTCACGTTGCCGAAAACGACGTTCGAGATCGGGACCCTCAGGATGGGCTGGTTGATCGGCGTCGTCACGGGGGCCTCGTTGGAGTATCCCGAGTCGCCGGCGTTGTTGAAGGCCCGGATCCGGTAATAGTACGTCGTGCTCTCCGTGAGTCCGCCGTCGGCCGCGGAGATGGCCTCGGCGGCCGCGGTGCCGACCTGGGCCCAGGCGCCGGCGGCGCCCGTCTTGCGCTCGATCTTGAAGCCGTCCTCGTTGTAGGAATTGTCTATCCAGGTCAGCCTGACTTGGGTGGCGGACAGGGCCGTGGCCAGAAGCCCGGACGGGGCGATGGGAATCGTCAGGGGCGGGGTCGTCACGGACGCCTCGTTGGACGGCGCCGAATCCCCGCCCGAATTGACGGCCAGGACGTGGTAGGTGTACGTCGTATTCTCCAGCACGTGGGTATCGGCGAAAACGGTCACATTGACGGCCACGGTCCCGACAGCGGTCCATGGATCGCCGGCATTAATTTTCCGCTCGACCCTGAACCCGGTTTCGGAGGCCGAATGGTCGGTCCAGGACAGATTGACCCGCCGTTCGTTGATCGCCGTGGCCGTCAAGCCGGTCGGCGTGGCCGGCCGGGTCAGGACGCCGAGTTCATTCGAAAACGCCGAGTTGCCGATGGCGTTGAAGGCCCGGACCCGGTAGAAATAGGATGTCCCTTCTGTCCGGCCAGGGTCCGGAAAAGTCGTGATGTTGGGTCCGACCGTCCCGATCTGGGCCCAAGTTCCGGCGTCTCCTGTCTTTCGCTCGATGCGGAAGCCGTCTTCGACCGTCGAGCGGTCGGTCCAGGCGATGTCGACCTCGCTGGCCGTCACGGTCGTAGCGTGCAGGCCCGCCGGCGGAGCCGGGGGCAAATCCTCGAAGATCTTGGCGACGAAGGTGTCATCCGAACTGCCGCCCAGGCCCGCGCCCGGATACAGGCTTGGGCCTACCAGGACGGGCAGATCAATGGAGTGGGTATGGCCGGCCACATAAACGTTTCCCGCTCCGTCCGTCGCGACTCCGGCGGCCTCGTCGTCGGAGGAGCCGCCGATATAGCCGCTATAGATCAGGCTGGCGCCCGAGGGGTCGACGGTCGCTACGAAGGCGTCCAGAAAACCTGCCTGGACACTCGAGGGACCGCCCGAGACGGGAAAGCCTGACTGGGAATCCGTGGAACCGGCGACATAGGCGATGCCCGACGCGTCCACGGCGATGGCTGCCCCGTAATCGCTCCCCGAGCCGCCGATGAACCCGCAATAAACGAGTTCGGCGCCGGAGGCCGCGACCTTGGCCACAAAAGCGTCGTGCCCGCCGTTATGGGTGAGATCCGGCCCCACTTTGACCGGAAAATGGAATCCGGAATCGGCGGTGCCCGTGACATAGGCGTTCCCCTGGGGATCGACCGCGATCCCGGCCCCGACATCGATGTCCGTCCCCCCAATGTAACCGCAGTAGACAAGCGCCGATCCGGACGCGTTGACCTTGGCTACGAACGCGTCCTGACTGCCCCCATAGGTCAGGGAGGGTCCGACGGTGACGGGGAAATGTTCGGTCGGGAAAGACGTCGTGATCCCGGTAATGTAGGCGTTGCCAGAAGTGTCGACCGCGATGCCGGTCCCGGCGTCGTCCGCCGATCCGCCGATGAAACCGGAATAAACGAGCCCCGTGCCGTCGGCCGCGACCTTGGCCAAAAAGGCGTCCTGGCCTCCGTTATAGGTGAGGTCGGGTCCCCCGGCCGTGGGGAAATCGCTGGATTCGGTGACTCCGGTAATATAGGCGTTCCCGAAGCCGTCGAGGGCGATCGCGGTCGCCTGGTCGCTGAGTGAGCCGCCGACGAAACCGGAATAGACGAGCCCCGTGCCGTCGGCCTTGACCTTGGCCACGAAGGCGTCGCTGAATTGAGTAATATTGCCGCTATAGGTGAGGCTCGGACCGACGATCACCGGAAAGTCCTGGGAGAAGGTCCAGCCGGAGACATAGGCGTTCCCCGAGGCGTCGACGGCGATGCCGCTCCCGACATCGTCCCCGGAACCGCCGATAAAGCCGCAGTAGACGAGCCCCGTGCCGTCGGCCGCCACTTCGGCCACGAACGCGTCCATCCCCCCGTTGGGACTGTTGAAAGTCAGGTCCGGACCCACGGTCACGGGGAAATCAAAGGAGCCGGTAAAGCCGGTGACGTAAGCGTTTCCGGAGCTGTCGACGGCCAACGCCGTCCCCCGGTCGTTGGCTGAACCGCCGATAAAGCCGCAATAAATGAGCGTCGCCGGGTCGATGACGAGCGGCAGAGCCGGATCATATTCACCGGTCGCGAACCCGTAGGCGCGCGATAAAAGATCCGGATCCGTGCTGGCGCCCGTTCCCTGACCGGCGCCGGTGGTGTTTGGATCGACGTGGAACGCCACGGGAACCGTGATATTTTTCCCGTCCTTCTCCTGATAAGCCAGGGGGGCTTCGTCCTGAAAGCCGCCAAGGGGAGTTTCGACCTCGAGCCGGCCGGCGCGGTTCGCGGCGACGCTCGAAGCGCCCCGGTAGCTCAGCCGGATTTTCGAAGGGTCCGCGCCCGGATGGACGACAAATTCGTATTTCAGGCGATCGGTGGTTCCCGAATAAGCGAGGTCGATCCCCGGCCAAAGGTTCCGGTAGACGATCCGCGCATAGGCCGGGATGCCGGATTTCCATTCCT
>Ga0209777_10006030_pt1 | contig 13760 bp, 7 predicted proteins | sample FrelakmetHBP12HB_FD_187147 | JGI IMG/M metagenome (GOLD analysis project Ga0209777, IMG submission 187147) | Freshwater lake sediment microbial communities from the University of Notre Dame, USA, for methane emissions studies -HBP12 HB (SPAdes)... | ecosystem: Environmental > Aquatic >...
CATCCATGTATCGTTCTTTTTCTTGTAAGCCCCGGGGGGGCGGCTGAAACGGCGCTCACACGCCCCGCCGGGGCTACAACATAAACAACAAGACATGGATGGTGCCGCGCACCCGGTCCACGGCCTTGCGGCCGTGGCTGGAGCGCAGGCGCCCCGACGGGGTGAAACGAAGGCACGGCCACAGCCACGGCACGTCAACGGCGTCGCCCGTGTATTCACCGGGCGCTAAGTATGGCACAACGTGCACGCCTACGGCTTCGGCGGGGCCGCAGGCGGAGGTACGCTGTCGGGCGGCGGGGCGACCACCTTGACCGGCACGGCCGGCGTCACGCGGGTCACGCCGTCCTTGCCGACGCGGAGCATCCCCGCCAGGACCAGCGTCTGCGTGGAGCCGACGACGGCCGTCTTGGACGCGGTGAGCGTGACGGCGACCTCGTCCTTGTCGGCGGGGACGGTCGCCGACTTGACCGTGATGCCCCGGGGCGGCTGGTCGGCGTAGACGCGGATCGAGCCTTCGCCGCGCTTCCCGCGCGCGATCTTCACGGTGACCTGGGCGTCGCCCCCCTGGGGCACTTCCACGGCCTGGTCGGGCGGCAGGGCGGCGGCGAGCGTGAAGAACTCCGACTCCGCGACCGCCATCGCGAACTCCTGCGTCGGCACGCGATGTTTATAGCTGAACGCCTGCATCACGAGTTCCGCCGGGGACGCCGTGCGGACGACCTCGTGGCCGTCGACCGTGGCCGTCCCCGTTACCGCCGGCGCGAGCAGGCCCAGCGGCGCGTCGGCGGGCGCCGTGATCGTGAATCGCGCGGCCGCCTCCTTCGGCGGAATCACGGCCCCGCGCACCACGAACCCCGCCGGCAGGCCCGTGACGGTCAGGCGGATTTCGCCGTCGAAGCCGTCCTTCCTGAGCGCGCCGGCGGTGACGGCGGCCGTGTCGCCGCGCCCGATGCGGACGTTGTCCGGAAAGACGCGCAGGGCGAAGTCCGGCCGCGGCGGGGCGATCGTGAGGCGGTACGCGAATTCCGGGCCGCCCTTTCCCTGGGCGTCGGCGATCCGGACGGTGTATTCGCCCGCCGCCGGGAACGTGAACGCCAGGCGCGAGTCGGCATGATGCATCAGGAGCGGCTCGCCCTCGTCGACGGTATCGTCGTTCTGGGCGAGTTGCTTGCCTTGAGCGTCGAGGAGCGTCAGGACCGAATCGAGCGGCGACCCGAGCCGGCGGGCCCGGACCTCCAGGACCAGGGCCTGTTTCGCCCCGGCGGCGAACGTGAAACAGTCGACGTCGCCGGGGCGGTCGATGCGGCCATTGATCGTGAGCGGCGGCTTGACCTTCATGGCCTGGGCCGGCGCGTCGTTCGGCTCGGCTTCCGCGACTTCCGGGGCGTCGCCGAGGTCGAACGGGAGGGCGTTGGACGCAAGGCCGTCGCGTTCCACGCTCACGTGCCAGGGGGACGGCGCGTCGGCGGGCGGCCGGACCTCAAGCGACTCCTCGGGCAGGTTCACGCCGTGAAGCTCGACCGTCGTCGCCGTCCCCCGCCGGCCGCCGAGCGGATAGAGGCGCGCGAGGCGCGGCACGGCCCCGATGGTGAGGCGGTAGAGGAAGTCCTCGCGGCCGCGGTAGAGCGAGTCCTTGATCTCGATCAGGAGGTCGCCGTCCTTCGCCACGGGGTAGACGAGCACGGGGTCCGGATCGAAACCGTTGCTATCGACATAGGCAAGCTCATGGCCGTCGGCGTCGTAGAGCGTGAGGACGGCCTTGAGCCAGGCCGGCACGGCGTCGGCGATGAACGGGAGGACCTCGCGGGCCTGGGCGGCAAAGACCAGCGTCTGGCCCGCCTTGGCGGGTACGCGGAAAACGTCGCGGTCGGCCTGGAGGACCTGGCCGTTCACGACGACGGGCAGCGCGTCGAGCCTCTGGGCCTCGCGCTTCTCGGAGTTCGGCTCGATCTCGTTCACTTCGGCGAGGCGCCCGACGAAGAAGCGGAAGCGGTTCGAGATCCCGCCGGGGGTCACGACCCGCAGGTCCCGCTGGCCCGGCGCGGCGTCGGCCGCCAGGGTGACGGACAGGCGGATCATCTCGGTCTGCTGGGTGGTACCGTCGGCCAACTTGATGGCCGGGGCCTTCGGCGCCTTCGGGTCGGGAGGCGGCGCGGGATGGACGGTCACACTGGCGCCTTCGCCGTTCACGCGGACGGCCGTCGCGCCGGCGACGTGAAGGCCGCCCACGGTGACCTCGACGGTCTTGCCGGCCTGGCCGCCCGCGGGAAAGACGTAGCTGATGTAGGGCACCTGCGGCTCCGGCGGCGGGGCGGGCGGCGGCTTCGGCTTCTCGGCAGGCTTGGGCTTCTCGGGCGGCGGGGCCGGGGGCTTCGGCTTCTCGGCGGCAGAGGCGGGCTTGGGCTCGGCCTTCGGAGCGTCGGCTTTCGGCGCCGCCTTCGGCTCTTCCGCGTGGCACGGCGCAGCGGCGGCCCCCATGAAGAGGCCGACCACGAGCAGGACCGCGAGGCCTTCGCCAAATGAGATGCGACGTCGCATGATACGTTCCTCAACGGCGAACCGCAGGATATCGAATAACGAACTCCGAATGTCGAAGTGACGGCGGCGCCCGGCCGTGCCTTCGCACTTCGACATTCGGTGTTCGATATTCTGCGGTTCGCTGTGCCTTTGCCGGCTCAACGGACACCGCTACAACCACGGCCGGGCGAGATATATCTCGCCCCTACGAACGACAACAACAGCCGGGCGGCCACATGGGGCCGCCCCTACGCACGGCCACAACGGCCGGGCGAGATGTATCTCGCCCCTACGAAAGACCACGTCAACGGCCGGGCGAGATATATCTCGCCCCTACGAAAGACCACGTCAACGGCCGGGCGAGATATATCTCGCCCCTACGCACGGCCATAACAGCCGGGCGGCCACATGGGGCCGCCCCTACGCACGGCCACAACGGCCGGGCAAGATGTATCTCGCCCCTACTTCACCGCCGGCGGAGGAACGTCTTTGCCGGCCAGGATCTTCTGCACCGACTCCGCGCTGTCGAAGAGGGCCGTAAGGCTTTCCGGCGCGGCCGCGAGGCCCTCGGCCCGCCACTCGAGCGAGCCGGCCGCCGACGTGGCCAGGTACCCTTGCGGCGTGAGGATCAGCCACTGGTCCGTGCGCGGCGCGATCTGGACGAGCGTCGCCTGCGGCCGGCCGTCGGCGGTGCTCCAGAGCCGCACCGTCCCGTCGGCGCTCCCCGAGGCGAGCCGCGCGCCGTCCGGGCTGAGCGCCACGGCATAGACCCAGTCGGCGTGGCCGCGCAGGGTGGCCGTGGGCGTCCCGCTCCCCGACGGGTAGACCTTGACCGTCTTGTCGCTGCACGGGACGTACAGGCGATTGGTCTTGGCGGCCCAGGCCAGGCCCAGGGGCATGGCCGCACCGGTGTACGTCGGCCGCGACGTTTTCAGATCGTCCTTGCGGCGGATGCGAACGGCCCATTCGCCCGGCCCGCCCGAGGCCGCCGCGATGGAGCCGTCGGGGCCGAAGGCGACGCCGGCCAGGGCCTCGGCCTCGCGGAAACTATTGGCACGCGTCCATGTACCGACGTCCCAGGTCACGAGCGTCTTGTCGGCCCCGGCGGTGGCGAGGAGCTTGCCGTCGGGGCTGAACGCCGCCGCCAGGACCGGGCCGGTGTGGTCCTTGAGCGCGACGGCGAGCTTCTTGTCCTTGAGGGCCCAGACGTAGACCTTCGCGTCGCCGCCGGCGGCCGCGAGGAACTGGCCGTCGGGGCTCACCGCCAAGGCGTGGACCGCCTCGGCGGGTTCCTTGAGGGCCGCCGCGATCTGGCCGGTCTGAAGGTCGAGAATCTTGACGGCGCCCGTCGGGTCGGCCACTCCCGAGCCGACGGCGAGCGACCGCCCCTCGTCGAGCCAGGCGATCGCCCGGACCGGACCGGGCTGGCCCGTGCCGATCCGCTTCGCGAGTTTCGCCGCCGCCAGGTCCCAGAGGAGGACCTCCTGGTATCCGCCGACGGCCAGCGTCTGCCCGTCGGGGCTGAACGCCAGGGCCGACACGGGGACCGGCGGGCCGAAGGGCACCACGCACTCGACCGCCAGCGCCGCGGCACCCGCGCGCGGCACGGACACGGGGAGGATCAGGCGCGGCGACGGCGTTTCTGCGAAGGCGGCGGCGCAAGCGCTCGCCACGACCGCCAGGAGGATGGCCAATCTTATGGACATCACATGATCTCCGTCAGCAGGCCCCCGCTCGCCACGTCGCCGCCGGCCACGGGCGTGACGTACGCCACGCAGCCGTGCGGGTGCGGCAAGCGGCCGTGCGGGTCGATCCCGAGGAGTTGGTACAGGCTGCCCGAGAGGTCCCACGGATAGACCGGGCGCTCCTTGACCTTTTCGCCGCGCGTGTCGGTCGCGCCGACGACCTGGCCCCCCTTGAACCCGCCTCCCGCGACGACGCACGAGAAGGCGGTCGAGAAGTGGTCCCGGCCGCCGTTCCAGGGCGGGTCCAACTGGATCTTCGGCGTGCGGCCGAACTCGCCGCCCCAGACGACGATCGTGCTCTCCAGGAGGCCCGTCGCGGCCAGGTCCGCCAGGAGCGCCGCCATCCCCTTGTCGAGGACGGGCAGCATCTCCCGCATCCGCTCGAAATGCTGCTTGTGCGTGTCCCAGCCGCCCGAGTGAACGGTGACGAACGGGACGCCGGCCGCCACCAGCCGCCGCGCGAGGAGGCACGACTGGCCGAACGGCGTCCGCCCGTACCGGTCGCGCAGGTCGTCCTTTTCCTCCGCGAGGTCGAAGGCCTTCTTCGCGTCGCCGAGGATCAGGCTGTAGGCCTTCTGCTGAAACGCGTCCATCGCCTGGAACTGCCCGTCCTTGTCCATGCCGCGGGCGAAGCTGTCGATGGCCTGGAGGAGGGAGCGCCGCTCCTGGAGCCGCTCGGCCGTCACGCCCTGGGCGGGCACGAGGCCGCCGACCCGGAAGTCCTTCGCGTTCGGGTCGCCGCCGGTGGCGAACGGCTGGTACTGGCTCCCGAGGAACCCCGCCTCCGAGAACCGCCCGAGGGGCGACGTGACGGTGATGTATGGAGGCAGGACGCCCTTGTATCCCGCCTCCTCCCGCTTGTAGGCCACGACCGCGCCGACCGCCGGATACACGAGGTCGCCCGACGGGAGCGTCCCGGTCTGCATGATGTAGGTCGCGGTCTCGTGTCCATTTGACGGATGGGTCATGCCGCGGAGGATCGAGTACTTGTCCGCCTGCTGCGCCAGGAGGGGCAGGAGCTCCCCCACCTGGATCCCCGGGACGTTCGTCGGCAGGGCCTTCTTGAACGGCCCCGCGTAGTCGTCGCCGGCGGCGGGCTTCGGGTCGAACGTGTCGGTGTGGGGCGGCCCGCCGTTCATCCAGAGCTGGATGACGGATTTCGCCTTGGCCTCGCGGACCTCGCCCCGGGCCTCCAGGCGCAGCCAGTCGGCGAGCGTCAGGCCGAGGAGGCTTGAGGCCCCGACCCGGAGGAAATCGCGGCGGCGGAGAGCCCCGGCGGGCGTTACGGCGCGACCTGGAATGTCGATCATGGCATGTCCTTACCAACTAATGATTACACAAGAATTCTTTCGTGTTCAGCACCGCCCACAGCACGTCCTGGACCGCCTGGGCGCGGGCCTTCTTGTCTTTGCCGACGTACTCCAGGACCTTCGTCCGCTCCGCGTCGGTCGGCGCGCGGGCCAGGGCCGCCAGGTAGATCTCTTCAATAATCTCCGCGTCGCTCTTCTCGGACTTCAGCAGCCGCTGGAGCCGCGCGCTGCCCGCCACCTTCCCTTCCAGGTGCGAGGAGTTGACCATGTGGAGCGCCTGGCGCATCGTCGCGAGGTCGCAGCGGTCCTCCTCGTAGGGCGTGTCGCGCGGCGGGCGGCCGAAAAGCTCCAGGAAGGGCGTCCCGATGCTGCCATCGGGCAGTTGCTCGGCCCGGAAACCTTTCGGCATCCGCGTGTACGGCTCGGGGATGCGGCTCGAAAACTCCTCGGTCGTCTCGGTAACCTGGCCGATCGCGTCCAGCAGGGCCTCGGCCTCGATCCGCCGCACGGGGTAGTGCGAGAAATGGGCCACGTCGCGCACGTTCAAGGGATCGGTCTTCGACGACCGCTGATAGGTCTGCGAGTTGAGGATCAGCCGGTAGATGTGCTTCAGGTCGTAGCCGTGGCCCACGAGCTCGCGTTCCAGGTAGGCGAGCAGCTCCGGGTTCGTCGGCGGATTGGTGGGCCGCATGTCGTCCGGCTCGTGGACGATCCCCCGGCCCAGGAGCCAGAACCATATCCGGTTCACGATGGCCCGCGCGAACCACGGGTTGTCCGGCGCGGTGAGCCATGCGGCAAACTTGCGTCGCGGGTCCTCGTCGCGGCCGACCTCGACGACCGGGCCGCCCAGGAGCTTCGGCGCAATCGTCTGCCGCGTCCGCGGGTGGCGGAACGTCGCGTCCGGGTTCAGCCAGACGACCTCCTCCTTCCACTGCTGCGTGTTCTTATATTGAACCTTGGCGAAGAACGCGGCCAAGCCGAGGTCGTCGTCGAGCGTCCAGTCCTCGGTCGGATGGGCGTGGCACCGGGCGCAGCCGATGCGGGCGCCCATGAACACGAGGGCCGTGGCCTCGGCCAGCGTCTGCGGGTCGCGCTTCGGGATCGCCCGGGCGTAGTTGGCCGGCGGCTCGGTGAAGTTGCTCCCCGTGGCCGTCAGGAGCTCCGTCGCGAACTGGTTGTAGGGCTTATTGCGGACGAGCCCCTCGCGGACCCAGTGGTAGTACGCCTGGACGGCGTTCGGCCAGAGGTTGATCGGATACTCGCTCTTGATGCGCAGGAGGTCGCCCCACTTGAGGGCCCAGCAGTCGGCGAACTCGTCGCGGGCGAGGAGCCGGTCGACGAGCTTCGCGCGCTTCCCGCCATCCTTGTCCGCGAGGAACGCACGGGTCTCTTCCGGCGTCGGCAGGAGGCCGATCACGTCCAGGTGCACGCGCCGGACAAACTCCTCGTCCGTGCATGGCCCCGACGGTGGAATGCCAAGCTCCTTGAGGTGCGCGAGGACCAGTTCGTCGATCTTCGTGGCCCCCGCCGCGGCGGGAAACGGACCCGGGAGCGTCTGCGGCACCGCGACGCGGAGGACCGCCGCCCGGCGCAGGTACGACACGACGACCGCCGTCTCGCCGCACTCGCGGGCCTGGACTTTTCCGGCGACGACTTCCGCCAGGCCCGGCTCCGACACCTGATACCGCGCGTCGGCGGTCACGTCCTTCTCGTGCCCATCGGACCAGGCGGCCTTGACGGTCACGTTGCCGCTCTCGCCCTTGCGGAGCGTCAGCGTTTCGGGAGCGACCTTGATCGAGACGAGCCGCGGGGCCTTGTCGTCGCGCCAGGACGCGCCCTCGGCGATCCAGGCCGTCAGCCGTGCGGCCTCGGGCGACCCAGGCTCGATGCGTTTCCCGCCCGTGTGGCCCTCGCCGCCGGTGGCCTTGACGACGAGGAGGCTCCTGGCGGGTTCGACCCGGTTGATCCGCCGCCCGGCCGCCTCGCGCGTGATGGCCGCATAGTCCTCGTCCGAATACGCGCCGAAGAGCGAGAGCCTCAAGCCCCCCTTTCCCGTCGCGGCCCCGTGACACTGGACGGCGTTGCAGCCGTATCGGTCGAGGATTGGGGCGATGTCGGCGGCGTAATGGACCGTGGCCGCCAGGGCGATCCGCGCCGGGGGAATCAGTGTGGCACTGGTGGCTTGCCCACCAGTGGGAGCGGTCGGCGCTTTGGCAGGCGCTGGCACGAGTGTGGCACTGGTGGCTTGCCCACCAGTGGCCGGAGCGGCCGGCGACTTGGCCGGGTCGGAAGGCTTCGCGGGATCGGAAGGCTTGGCCGAATCGGAAGGCTTGGCGGGCGCGACCGGTGTCGCCGCAGGCTTAGGCGGTTTCGCTTCCTCCGCGGCGACCGGCGCCGCGAGGCCCCACGCACCCATGGCCAGCGCGATGAGGCCAAGGACCATGTGGCTCCGCCGCCCTCGGCGGAGGGCCTTGTGCGGGCCGGCCGTCGTTGCCGTTGCCGTCAGCCCCACAGGGGCGTCTGCCTGTAGCCACGCGGCGCAAGCCCGTGGGTGGCGAAGGCATGCCTCCTCTTCTGTTCTTGTTGTTTCGGAGCCCCATCGGGGCGACTGAAACGCCGGGCAATCGCCCCGCTGGGGCTCCAACGGCAAAGAAATGGAATCATGGGGGCATCGGCTTCCACGGGCTCGCGCCCCGTGGCTACAGGCAAACGCCCCTGCGGGGCTAAAGAACAAGGCTGCCGGTCGCCCCCGTAGGGGCGGCCCCATGTGGCCGCCCGGCCGTTGACTTTGTCTTGGGGTTGTGGCGCCGGCCAACACGAAAACAACTGCCGGGCGGCCACATGGGGCCGCCCCTACGAACTGCCGCAAACGGCCGGCGCAGCCGCGCACGCCCCGCCCGGCGGCCCGCGCCACACCCCTCAGGTTGTTCCAGAGTTTCATGCGTGCGGCCGTCAAGGATCTCGATGGGCCGGAAGATGCGGCACACCCCCCGCGCGATGGGCGTCAGTCGATGGGACACTTCTTATACGAGTTGAACACGCCGACGGGGGGGAAGTTCCTCAAGGGAAGGAGTGGCTGGCGAGCCGGCCGTCTGGGGCGAGTCTTGAAGTTCGTAGGGTGGGTGCTGCGCACCCACCGGTGCAGCCGACGCGGACGAGGCCGCAGTTGCGGTGGTGGCCACTGTCACTCTGCCGCGATGTTCCAGTACCGCTCCAACATCCAGAACGCGGGTTTGTCCAGACAATGCCGGCGGAAACCTGCGATCAACCGGAAATAACCCTCTTCTGATAGCTCTGTCCAATTGACGCCACTGCATGCTTGGCGGACCTCCGTGGGAAGACATTTGTCCCGAGCAATGCTCTGGAGCAGTATCCGGTCAATAGGAGGGTGAATCAGGCGGGCAAAGGACTCACTCCCGAGGGGACCCAAGACGACCATGCTCTTTAGGTAAATGGCCACCATCTTGGCCACCCGACCATATGTGACAGGCTGCAATCCAGCGTCCTCTAAGCCTTTCATGAGTTGGCGGCAATGCTGTCTGTGGAAGGTATCGAAGATCTTTTCGTCGGTGGGCCAGTCCGCATCGTTGCGCACGGCCCCAGGCAACTGGCCGACTTCCAGCGCCCTCTTGATGAGGGCGGTGGGCGCGAATCCTCGCTGGGAAGCTCGGGCCGCCGCCCACACGGCGAAATTGTGCCGGTGTATAAAGTATGAGTAGGGCGGACGCTTCTCCTGACCTATCATGATCACCCTTTCAGCCTTTGGAAGTCGTGGGCGATGTACTTCTCAAATTTTCTCCTGGGGTACTCGGCCCTCTCCCCCGTGGCCTTGTCCTTCTTCCTGCCGCTGAGCCAGATGGTACGTTTCCCGCAGTTCTTCCCGGACTTGTTCCGGACTGCCTCTTTGATGAACTCTTCGGAACTCATGATCCACTTCACGTCCATCCGTTCGGAATAGAACACGAAATAGTAGTTATCCCTCAATTCATGAGGGATTCCGGCGAAGAGGGCTGCGTTCCCGTCGACCACACTCTTTGAGCGGGCCTTGATCTGGACCGTAACGAAGGAACCATCGGTCCTGCGGATGACGGCGTCTATCGCGTCGTCGTCAACAAGTGGCACATAGACATCGAGGCCCTCCTTCAACATCTGGCCGATGATCCAGTACTCAATTCTCTTGCCGAAACCAGCCGTGTGTCGAAATGGGAATGCCATCAGCCGTCCTCCGTGGGAACACCAGGGCCATCGCAACGAGAATGCGCCGAACGCGCCTCCGGTTGATGCCTCAGCGCCAATCGGGGGGCGCACCGCCCCGGCTTCCAAGGGCACGGAACGGATAGTCAGCGTACCGCGATATCCACGCCTCAGCAAGTCTCTTTTCGAGGCTGGCCGTGCCTTCGCTTCAGCCCCGGCGCGGCGACTGCGGTCTAGCCACGGGGCGCGAGCCCGTGGAAGGCCGCGCCCCGCCGCGCATCGTTCTTCTTCTCAGACGTCGCAGAGCTGCACGGCCTTCGCCAGCGACGCCAGCGGGTCCGCGTTCTTCGGGATGAACTCGTGGGCCACCCAGCCGTCGAACTTCAGGTCGGCGATGGCCGTCATGATGGCCCTGTAATCGAGCTTCTGCGTCTCGTCGATCTCGTTGCGGCCGGGGTATCCGCCGGTGTGGAAGTGGCCGATGCAATCGATATTCTTCTTGATCGTGGGGATCACGTCCTCTTTCATCATGGCCGAGTGGTAGATGTCGTAGAGGATCTTGACGCGCGGGCTGCCCACCTTCTTGCACATCTCGGCGCCCCAGGCGGTGGAGTCGAACATGTAGTCGGCGTGATTGATCGAATTCAGGAGTTCCATGCAGACCGTCACCTTCTTCTCTTCCGCGAAGGCGGCGATCTTCTTCAGACCCTCGACGCAGTTGGCCATGCCGACGTCGTCGGCCAGCCCTTCGCGGTTGCCCGACATGCAGATGGCATTCGGATACCCGTTGGCCGCCGCGGCCTCGATGGCGTCGTGGAGCTTCTTCAGGCACTCCTCGTGGTTCTCCTTGCGATTGAACCCCTTGCCGATGCTGCCCGTGGGGATCATCGTGGCCACGAGGTTGTTCTGCTTCAGGATGGCGAAGTCGCCGGGGCCGACCAGGTCGACCCCCTTCAGGCCCAGCTTGGCGACGGCCGGGCAGAACTCCGGCATGGGGATCTTGCCGTAGCACCACTTGCACACCGATTGCTTGATCCGGCCTTTCAAGGCGGCGACCTCCTTCTCCTGTTCCGGCTTGGCGGCCGGCTTGGCCTCTTCCGCCCCGGCCCGGCCCGCGATGCCGAGGGCGGCCAGCGAAACTGCGCCTGCGCCGGCGCCCGCGACCTTCAGAAAACCCCGCCGGCTCAGGCCCAGCCGCGCGGCTGCCGACTCATTCCGACCCATCCGAGTGTCCATGGCGCGTCCTTTCGTTCTGGTTATGCCCGTAGCCGAACCATACCATGTTGCCGCGCTCGGGGCAAGCCGGTGCTGGGAGTGCCGTGGGAGTGCCGGAACTTCGGAAGACGGTTCACGACATGGGAACGGCCGCCCGCTGATGAAAGGGGGCCTGTTACTTTACCTCGACCGTCTCTTCCGCCGCCCACGTCTTGTCGGCCCGCAGGACGCGCTTGTCGTACGTGTCGAGGACGTAGAAGTGCCGGTCACTGGCTGCCGCGCCGGTCGGCCACGCCAGGGGGAACTCGGGGACGGATACGGTCGGCTTCCCCTGGCCGCCCGCGGGAAGGTTCGGGTTCACGTACTGCGAGTCGAAGTTGCCGTAGGCCCTGAACTCGAGGATCGGGTTGCCCGCGTTGTCCACGAGGGCGACCGAGTCGGTGACCGCGTTCGGATAGAGGAGGCGGCCGTAGGGGTCGACGTCGAATCGCGGCACGCGGCAGACGCACGAGCTCGAGTTACCGCCGTAACTGCCGCCGCTGAAGGGTGAGAGGCCGGGGTACACGGCCGTCGCGCCGACGACCGTCAGGCCCTTCTTGCACTCGGTCCGCGGGCCCGGCGCGTCGGGTTCGTCGTTCTCCTTGACCGCCCCGAGGACGGTGCCGCCCGACGGCGGGAACTTGACGACGCTGCCGGTCCACGTGGCGTAGGCCTCGTCCTTCTCGAACCCGTCCGGCGGAACGAAGTCCTTCGGCACCAGGCGCATGCCGACGTAGACGTTACCGGCCAGGTCGACCGCGATGCCGCCGCTTTCGGCCGGGATGGGGCCGACGACCGCGCTGGAGACCTGCCGCTCCTCGGGCCATTTCGCCACGGGCGACTTGGTGTCGTACGGCTTGATCTTTCCGACCAGGTGCGTGCCCCGGATGGCCTTGCCGTCGGGGCCGAACCCCGCCACGAAATACTTGTTCCAGCCATACATGTAGCTCGAGTACGACTCGCCCGCGGGCCCCGCCCCCACGCCCTTGTCGCAGAAGCCGATGCCCATGCGGCTATAGATGTCGTAGATGACGTGCGAGCCCGTCGGCATCGGCGCCGGCTCCAGGTCCCTCGTGTAGCGCTCGAGCGGCCCCGCGAAGCTGTTGCCGGTCCGCATGTAGAGCAGGCCGTCGTAGCCGACGGCCATGTCGACGCAGTAGAACGCCTTGCCGCCCTTCCGGAGGAGGCCGCCCTCGCCTGTCCTGCCGTCGTAGCGGAAGGTGAGGCTGGTGCCGTTGTTGGCGTAGACCTCGTCGCGGCGGCGGTCGAGGGCGAGGCGGCTCCAGTCGAGCTGGGCGTCGGGCCGAGGCTTGAAGGCGGCCTGGACGACCTCGAAGGCATCGCCCTTGTCCTGGACGGCGATGAGGGCGTCGCCGCCCGCGATCCAAAGGACCGGCTTGCCGTCGAACGCGCCCCGGGCGCTCGCCTCGCCGAGGCGGTCCTTCAGGGGCATCTCGGCCGCGATGCGCGCCGCGGCACCGCGTCCGACGACCTTGAGGAGCTTCTTGCCGACGTGGCCGTCCTTGGGCTTGTCCAGCCGCGCGATCACATAGAGGTCGCCGCCTGGAGCAACGTGCACGAATTCCGGCCAGGGGACGGGCGTCGCCGAGAGCGGCTTGCCTTCGGGGCCGACTTCGACAATGGCCTGGTTCACGAGGTCGCAGACAAAGAGGTGGCCCTGCGCGTCGGCCGCGAGGCCGTAGGCGGCCGTGCGCTTGTTCCAGGCGTCGGGCAGCCAGTACTTCTCGCGTTCCCAGTCCGGCAGGTCCAGGTCGAAGAACCGCTCGGGGTCGGCCCCGGGCCTGGTGAGGTCCTGCCGGTAGACGCGGCCCTGCGGCCACTTGGGGTCGGTGTCGGCGAAGCGCTTTGGCTGGTACTGCGTCCCGGCCACGTTCGAGTAGTAGACGTAACGGCCGTCGGGCGAGACGGCCATCTGCGGCGTGTTCCACGACGGGTTCTTGAGGCCCGCGGCCGGCGACCACATCGGCGTGGGGCCGCGCAGGTTGCCGCCGTCGGGGTCCAGGCGGAACAGCTTCGTCCCGGACGCGAGGACGAGGCCCCCTTTCTTCCCCGCGCCGACCACCCGCAGCCCCTCCGGCGCGACCTCAAACGGATACGTGATCGGGTTGCCGGACTGGTAGTTGCGGGGGACGAAGGCCTTGCGGCCCTCGTGCCACGTGGCCATGTTGGCGACGGCCTCGGGCTTGAGGTCGGCGGGGAACGGGACGAGGGTGCGGAGGTACTTGCCGTCGGGGCCGAAGACGCGCAAGGTCGGCGAGTACTGGTTGCAGTCGCCCGCGCAGGCGGTCGCGTAGAGGTTGCCGTCCTCGTCGGTGACGATCGAGTTCACGTGGCCGAAGGTGTAGGGATCGTCGCCGATGAACCGGCCGAACTTGGCGCCGGTCCCGACCCGGACGCGAACCTTGAAAGGCGCCCCGGCGGCCGGCTTGCCGAAATCGTCGCGGCCATCCCACTCGAGGACCTGCGAGAGGCCCGCCTTCAGCGGCGCGGGCGGCGGATTCTTCGCGCCCAGGACCCCGGCCGCAAGGTGCCGGACCACCGTTGCCGCCTGCCCTGAGCCTGCCGAAGGGTCGGCGCCGAGCACGGCGACCTCAACGTCCGTCGGCGCGGCCACGGCAAAGCGGACCTCGGTCTTGTCGCCCGCCTTTGTGACCGTCGGCTTGGCGCTGAAGCCGGCCTCGGCGGCGAAGGCCAGCGAGGGAAAGAAGGCCAGCAGATC
>Ga0209777_10006031_pt1 | contig 13760 bp, 7 predicted proteins | sample FrelakmetHBP12HB_FD_187147 | JGI IMG/M metagenome (GOLD analysis project Ga0209777, IMG submission 187147) | Freshwater lake sediment microbial communities from the University of Notre Dame, USA, for methane emissions studies -HBP12 HB (SPAdes)... | ecosystem: Environmental > Aquatic >...
GCCCATTTAGAGGTAGGGAGTATCCCTCTCACAAGGTGCGCGGCCTGGGCCGGAGATGTCAAACTGCCCGGCAACCGCGACCACCCTGAAGGAGTTTGCTAGCCGGACCAATCTCCGGTCTGATAACGGCTGACCCGTTTCCGGGCCAGCCCCAGGCTAGACGCCCACTCAGGCAGAAGCAGCTGCGTGGCACAAGTAGATTGCAGATTCACCGGGATGCCCCGCTACGTGGTCTCGTGATCGGTCAAAAACATCACAACCTTATAACCCCCTGCTATGAAAGCCATTGGTCACTCCTGTCGCATGTTGGTCGAGTTAGACGGTGGGGTGGCCGGTCACCCTTCGTCAAATGCCGAGCCTTCGTAAAGCACGCTACCCGTACTCTTGCATACTAACACAACATCGGACGACTTGAGGCCGACGCCTTCGGAGTTTTTGTACACCACCCACACGCCCTTGGCCGTCCAGTCGGCCCGGATATATATGCCGAGACGCACCTTCGCGCCGTCCCGCACCACGGCGCCTTTGAAGATGCGATCCAGAACGTGGCGTTCGGCTCGACGCCGAGCCTCAGCCCGAGCGATGAATGGCTTCTTGCCAGGACGCGGCTTCGGGCGCCAGGATTGCTTGCCTGCGTTCCTTCTGGGCTTCCTCTGGGTCTTACTCATGCCGGAGTGTGAATTGCTGCTGCAGTTTACTGGGTCAATGCGCGCAGGCGGGCGAGGGCGGCATCGGCTTCGTGGCCTTTGGCCGCGATGAAATCGAGCAACTCGGCGGGGGTGCGTGTGTCTTCCTCTGAGGCGCGGTTGGGATTGACGGCCTTCAGGTCGTAAACGGCGTTTTCGATGGACTCGGCCTTGGCGAGCGATTCGCGGGCGGCGCGCTCGACGTTTCTGCAATCCTCCTCCAGCGCGGCGAGTTGCGACTCGCTGAGCATCTTGGTTTTCTTTTTCTCTTTTATGACGTCGTCAAGCGCCTTGGCCTTGGCGTCCAGAACGGCGGCTTGGTCGCGGTGGGGGCGTGCTTCCTCCAGGGCCTTCTGCAGGCGCGCGGCAAAATCGATGGTCCAGCTCCGGGGGCTGTCGGTCCGTTGCGGGAGGAGTTTGAAGAAATCGTCAAAATGGGCCTGGGTGAGCGGTGTCTTTTTGCCAACCTTTATGACGGAGAGGTCATAATACCATACGCGCTCGGTCTGCTCGCCTTTGGTGAAGAAGACGAGGTTGGTTTTGACGCCCGCGCCAGCAGAGGAGAAGACACCGCCTGGGAGACTGACAATGCAGTCAACGCTGCACTCCTCAAGGAGCTTGCGTTTGGTTTGGACAAAGGCGATTTCGTTGGTGCGGAACAGGACGCCTTCGTCCAGGACGATGCCGCACTTGCTGTCCTTTTTCATGCTCTTCAGGACGTGCTGGAGGAAAAGGACCTGGGTGGCGCCGGTCTTGTATTCAAACTGGGTTTGGGCTTCCTTGCCTTCCTTGCCGCCAAAGGGCGGGTTCATCAGGACGTAATCGAAGAACTGGGGCGCGCCCTTGAAAAGCTCGTCATAGGTGGCGACGCCGGAAAGGGTATTGCCGTGCCAGAGGTGGGGCTCGTCCACGCCGTGCAGAATGAGGTTGGCCAGAGCGATGGGGTAGATGGTGTCGTCCTTCTCGCGGCCGTAGAAGGTATGGCGCTTGAGGATTTCCAGCAGAGGTCCGGTGAGTATGCCGGCGCGCTCCGCCTTCTCCTTCATGTACTCGTAGGATTGGGCGCCGAAGCCGCAGGTGCCGCTGCCGGGGTCATAAACGGTCTTGCCTGGCTGGGGATCCACGACCCGGACCATCACGCGGATGATTTCGCGCGGCGTGAAGAACTGGCCGCCGTCGTTGCCCTTCTCGCCCATTTTAAGCAGCAAGCCTTCATATACCTGTGACAGGGTGAATACGTGGGTGGTATCCACCGCCGCGTTGGTGATTTCGTGGACCTTGTCCAGGACATCGAGGAAGTTCTTCTCCGAGTCAATACGGCTGCGCTCGACGCTGGCCATGACTTGGCTGATAACCTTCTGGCGAGGCGTGGCGCTGCGCTTGTCCTTGAAACCTTTCAGGTAGGGCAGCAGCTCCTCGTGGACGAATTTCCACACGCTGGCCTTGGTGTCCTGGCGAAACTCGCAATCCGGGGCGGCCCAATCACGCCAACGGTAGGGCTTTTTGATGGTGGGCGCGAAGGGGATGCCGAGGGCCTCCGCTTCGTCGGCCTCCTGCGCCTCGCGCTCGTCGAGAATGCGGAGGAAGAGAATCCAGGTGAGTTCCGGAACGTATTTCATCGCGCCAGCGCAGTTGGACCGGCGCATGATATCGCAAATGGATTTGATGGCTGCGTTGACCGACTGCTGCGTGGCGTGACGCTTGCCGTTTCCGTTTCCGTTTTTGGGCCTCTTGGGCATTGAATCGCGGGATTTTAGATTGGAGATTTTAGAGGCCAACGGTTGCGCCCCACACCTATTACGCGCTCCTCAAAAGGGCCCTAAACCCTGCTTGCTCGAAATGGTGGTCGTGTGACAGGGCATCGGCCAGGCCAACTTCGCGCATGATCATGAAGGAAGCGCAATCGGTCAGGCTCCACGCCTTGTCTTTATGCTGGCGGTAAAAGGAGAGCGCCTCTCGAAACTGGATGCTGGTCTGCGGAATGACGGTTGCATTTGGATCACCGCCAAACTTCAATACCACTTCGGATGCCGCCTCTCGCAACTTCGCCCCTTTGTCGGCGTAAAAAGCCATCACCTCAGCCAGAACCATCTCGCTCGTCACAATGCGGACCTGTCCGAGAGCCTGGGAGACAGCTTTGGCTTTCTCATGCAATTGCTCCCTGGGATTGAGCAGGGCGATTAGGTAATCCGCGTCCGCAAAAACCCGTTTCATGAGGGTTTCTTGGCGTGGCCGTAAAGATAGTGGTCCAGATTCTGCGCGCCGTCGGCAGGGACCCTTGCCCACTCTCCAGCAGGTACCGCTGCGCCGATTTCCTCAATGACCTCCCAAATCGGCTTGGCGCTGGGATCAAAAGCGACTTCGCCAACCGGTCGAATCTCCAGATCGGCGATAGTGGTGATCGCTTTGATTCTTCCATCAGGATTGAACTCGGCTGTTCCTGTCACGCGCAGGCGGCGGCTGGCATGCTCGCGCAACGCCTCCGTCACCAAATCCTCCTGCTCCGTGGAGAAGCGTGCCGGCACTTTGACGCCGTCGTCCAACCGAACCGTGAAGCTGCCTCCAAGGTCCACTGCCCGCACCTCGCCGGTGAGGTCAACCCGGTCGCTGTAGCCGGCGGCACAGAAATCCAGCAGCCGCCCCCGCGACTTGCTCGTATAGGCCGCCTTCTTCTGGTTCCCGTATGGCTGGAGTTCAAAAGACTCATCCTCGCGCAGGGTCTTGCCATAGCCATCGAACAGCGGAATCACGTTCTTCGGCAGGGCCTCAGGCAGGGGCTGGTCGGCATCGGCCGCGTTGACCGCGTCCGTTACCAGCGTAACCGCTTCATCTAGTTCATCAAGTTGTTCGGCCTGCCAAAACTCCGGCTGGCCGTCTGTCTCAACTTCTCGGAATATTGGCACCGCCACGCTGCCCTCCATGAGCTTGAAGAACTTGAGGCAGAGCGAATCCTCGAAGTTCTTGGGCAAGCGCTGCCGGTCTGGGTGATGACGTCTCCGCAGCTCTTTCGCCGTGGCTACGAGCAATTCCTTATAGGCGTAGAGGTCGGGCAGCACGTCGAGGTCCAGGCCGTGATCCTCGAAGCGCCTTCCCTTGAAGGTGTGCGTCACCAGTTGTCGCTGAACTTTCATAATGCCATCCCGATTCTGCCTAAACTTACCTTTCGCCAGTCATAAAACCAATTGAAATCAGACCCGCCCGTTGAATGCTTCGCGCAGGAGGGCGGCGGGAAGGTGGTCGAGGGCTGTCAATCGAGCCGACAGTGTTTGCTTGAGGGCGGTCGTTTCCGTAAACTCCTTTTGAATCTGCGCCACCAGCGCCCGCTGCTGGCTGACCGGCGGGAGATTGATTTCGACCGAGGCTACCTCCTCCGTGCGAATGCGGGGAAGCTGCCCTGGCGAGGCGTCGATGGGTGCGCGTTCCAGATAAACAGGGCTGCGCATGAACCACGCAACGAAGTCCGTGTCCGCCTTCTCGCGGTTTACCTCGTAAACATATTGGTCAACGGAGCAAAGGCCGTCGAACTCTGCTACCCAGAGTTTGTTGAGGTACGGCCTAAGGTAGCCGTAAACGATGTCGCCGGTGTAAAAGCGTGGCTTGCGGCCCGTGAGTTCGGACATCTCGACCGGGAGTGAGCCGGTTCGCTCGCCCGTTAGGGAGTGGACGTGCTCAAGACCTACGAACACGGCGGGCCCGCTGGGATTGTCCCTGGGATGGACAACTTCCTTTCTCAGCCGGAGAACAGCGCCTAGCTTGCATTTAGGCCAGCGGGCCGCGACTGCGTGAGTGAAGGCGGCGCGAAGTTGCACGGCGGGCAAGTCCTGCGCTGCGTTTGATTGGGCTTGAACCGCGGCGCGGGCTTCAGCTACGGCGGAGAGTTGTTCGCGCAACCGCGCGGCGATGCGGCGTTGCTCTGGGAGCGGCGGCAAGGGGAAGGCGAAATTGCGGTAGTCGCCCCACTTGATGTTTGGGTAGGTGGAAGCGCCGACGATTCCACGGATGAACTTCTTGGCGGCTTGAGAATTTAGCAGGAGCCAGAGCAGGAAGGGGTCGGCCTTCTCGCGATGCACGGCCAAGCGGATCATAAAGTTGGAACAGGCGATTTTGCCGCTCAGGTCGGGCGGGCAGATGGCCGCTTTCCCAGAGCGGATACTTGCAGCCGACCCACTCGATTTTACTACGAGGAGGTCTCCTTCTTCTGCGATTCCGTCGAACTCACGGGGGGTAAGATGGCGGGTGGTCGCTCCCGCCAGGTCTAAATTGCCTTCGTTCGTGACGTTGCCGACACCAAGCACGAGCACTGGTTCGGTAGTTTCGTTAGGTTCGTCCGCTCCCCAGTAGCCGGGGTGTGGAGAGACGAGTTCCTCAAGCCGTGTGAGCGGCCAGCCTGACGACGGGTTGGCATGTGCTGGAGCCGGCGACGGGGCTTGGGAGGCGGGCCTCATGCAGCGAACAGGGTTTCCTTGGTCATGCGCAGCAAGTCGGCGGGTTGGCCGCCCTGGCGGAGCGAGGCGAGCGCGTTGGGCTCGCCGATGGTGCTCCAGAGTTGGCCGGTTTCGAGGGCGCCCGTGCCGGCCTTCTCGAACTGCTTGACGATTTTGCGAATGACTTTGGCTGTGGGCTGGGGGAGTTGGATGAGCCAGGGCGGGCCGGTGTCGCCGAACTTGGCGGCGCGCTGAGCGCGGGTCATCGGCTGCACGCCGTAGCCGAGCGCCGCGAGGATGTCGAACTCATCAAAGGCTTCCATGTCCGCACCTTCGCTGACGACCTCAGGCAGAAGATTGCGGTCGCGAAGGTCTTTGAGCATTTGCTCTCGTCGGGGCGGATCCAGCCACCTCGCCCGGAAGTCCGCCAGCGTTGGCACGGAGGCAATCAGTTGCTTCGTCAGTTCGTCCCGGTATTCCTGGGGCGTCACCCGCTGCAAGCGCCCATCCCTGGTGAGCAGGTTGTAGTTGCCTACGGGCTTAAGCTCGATGCCGACGCCTTTGACGCGGACTTTTTGGACCGGCGGTCCGGGAGGTGGCGGGGGCGTTGGGGGTCCTGGCTCCGGCGGTGGCGGCGTGAGGAATTCCTCGCCAAACAGGGCGGTCGCGCCGGTGTAGTCGAAGATGCGGAACATGAGCTTGCCGCTCTCCCTGTCAATGCGGGTCCCGCGGCCAATCATCTGGTGAAACAACAGCGGGGACTGGACGTAGCGGAAGAAAACGATGTTGCGGACCCGCGGCACGTTCACGCCGGTCGTGAGGAGGTCTTTGGTGGTGGCGATGATGTGCGACTTGGCGCGGCCCCGGAAATCAGGAATGAGGGCCTGGCCATTGACGGAGGACATGCACTTGAAGGCGTAGTTCTGAATGCGCTTTTGGCCTCTGGCTTTGGCCCAGGCGCTGTAGAGGCCGTTCAATGCGTTGGTGATGAGGTCTGCGTGATGGTCGCTGGCGCAAAAAACGATGGTCTTTTGGAGCGGGGTGCCGTCGCCCGTGGCGAGGACGCGCTGGAAGAGATGGGCGGCCATGGCCTTGACGCGATCCGGCATGACGAGCTTGGCTTCCAACGTTGCGGCTTCGTTGAAGACGGGCACGGCGTCGGGGGTGAGGGCTTGCCCGGTGAGCAGGTCGGTCAATTTCTTGGCCGCTACGTCGGCGCGGAGCACGCCGCGAATGCGTTCAGGGGTCAACTCTCCGTCATGGTGGATGTCGTATTGCTCGATCTCGCACGGTGCCAGGTAGCCGTCCGCGACACCCTGCTGGTAGGTGTATTCGTAAACGGGCTCGCCGAAATACTTCAGGTTATCTGCGAGCAAGCGGCGGTCTTCCTGGATTTGTTTGGCGAGCTCGCCCGCCTTCACTTCCGGTAGCTTGAGCTGGCGCGGCGTGGCCGTGAGGCCGATTTGAATTGCTTGGCGATTTTTCTCCAGTATGACGAACCACTTGCCCCAAGCCGAGCGGTGGCACTCGTCAATGACGATGACATCGAAGTAGCCGGGCGGGTAATGCTTGAGGAAGAACGTCGCGTCAATCGGAGGCGAATCGGGGTCAACTGGGTCATCCTCTACGGTGGCCTTGTATCCAGCGGAGACGCGTTTCTTGTGGTCGAGCGTCTGGTAGGTGGCGATGATGACTTTGGCGTTCTTCTGGGGGTTGCGGGTGTCGATCTCCGCAGCGTCAGTCCCGAACGCGGCCTGGAAGTCGCCGAGGCCGTTATCGCGAAGCTCGGTGCGATCGCAGACGAACAGGGCCTTGCCCATGAGGCCGGCATCGCAAATTCGCCGGAGCAAGCCGGCGGCCATGCGTGTCTTCCCGCCGCCGGTCGCGACCGGCAGAAGGGCGCGGGCGGGTTTGTGGTCTTGTGCCGCGCGAATAATCTGCTCGAAGGTGGCGCGCATTCCGGCGTCCTGATAGTAGCGGAAATAGTCCAGGCCCTGCTGGTAAGGGATTTCGAGCAGCTTGAAGGCGGGGGTCTGCGGATTGAGTCCACGAACCGCAAGGTAGCGCTGAACGAGCTCGTCGGGAGAGGGGAACTCGCTGAGGGGCTTGGGGTCTGAGGTCGTGCCGGTCTCCTCGTCGTACTCGACGAACAGGTGCCCGTTGGATGAAAAGACGAAGGGTACATGGTGCAACTGGCCAACGCGGTAGCCTTTGCCCTGCTGCAAACCGTGCTCTGGCGGCAATCCTTCGTGCTTAGCCTCCATGATCGCGAGGGGCACGGGCTCGGCTCCAAGGGTGAGAGGGCGACGGAGAACGTAATCGGTGCGGCCGGCCGCGCGCTCGCGGGGCTGGTGATTGATGATGTCAATGGGCTTGGCGGTTTCCTCAACGCGAATGTCGGTGCGGCGGTCCCAGCCCCGGTCCTCGAGGGCGGGGTCGATCAGTTCGAATCTGGTTTGGGCTTCGTTGCGGGGCATCAGTAGCAACGCGAGGTTGTCTGGACGGTGCGCGGGTGTGCATGGTGGCCCGAGCGGGACACCGAACGGATTGGTGACTGTGCAATTGTGCCGCCCATAGCGATAAACTGCCCAAGGATGCGCCGAAACGGGAGAAGTGGAAAGGGGAAAGTGCAGAGCAGTGGTCAGTAATCAGTGATGAGTGGTCGGAAACCAGAAGACGGAGGAAGCACAACCGAGGGAAGGAGGCCCGGAGGAGCGGGCGTTTGCGGAGCATCTGCAGTTGCACTTGAGCATGGGGCACGAGTGCCTCTACGGCCAGCCGCAGGGGCCAATCTGGGAGTAGTAGCCACCCTCTGGAAGCAACAGCTTCCCGAATCGGGAAGTTTTTTCTTCCCACCATAAGGGTGACAACGCTAATGAAAACGACGGACGAGTGCCTGCGCCTAAGTCAGCGCTGCAATGGTTGCATCTCGATTCTGGAATGTGGAAGGTTCAGGCGGGGGCCTGGAGGGCGTGGCGGAAATGAAGGGGGGCTCGGACAAGGCCGGGAGTAGCTTCTGAGGGCTGCGCAATTCGGTCTGTGTATTACGCAAAATAGGCCTTTTGGCAGAATCGCTTCCCCGGCACCATGCGCCCAACAGATGCAATCTACATCAGCGTGGGATTCTGAACCAATCATGAAACTGGGACTGGGCCTGTACCGCCACCAACTCGACGCCGAGCACTTCCGGTTCGCGCGACAATGCGGCTGCACGCACCTGGTGGTGCATCTCGTGGATTACCCAGCAAGCAGGTCTTACCACAATTCTAAACTACCACCCGTAGAAGAATGAAAGCTATGACTACTAACAAAAACCATAGCCGCCTTACTCCCATCCATGCAATCACCTTGGCGTCCTGCCTGGCGACGACGGTGCACTCCGGGGATTCCGCCGTCATCACCCACGTTACCGATCCGGCGATGCCGGGGAAGCTATCGGTCGTTGTCGGCGATGGGTGGGACAATCTGAAGCCGGGCTTGAAGACCATGACGCTGCCGAATTCCTCCGCGAGTAAACCGGGGGGCGTGTTCACGTTTTCTGCGAGCAAGGCCAAAGATATAACGGTCATCAAGAATGCCCTCCAGACGCTGGTCTGTGAACTGCCTCCTGGCAAATTTGCGGTCCAAGCTATCGCGGCGAACGGTCCCAGTGGTTGGGGAGAGCCGGTGATCGTCAACCGGGCGAGAATCCAGTGGCTCTCGAAAGACAGTGCCCCACCGGGAGGTCTGGTCCGGGCCATTGGGCGAAACCTGGTCAATCTTGATCTCTATCCGAAAACCGATACCGACGGCCAACCGCTTGGCTTTGGCAATTACCTCCGCGAGGCGCAGACGACTATCCTGATTCAGAAGCAGGGCGGTGAGTTTGTGCGCTGCGAGGTTTACCGGCAGAGCGCGTATGACGTTCATTTCGCGCTGTCGTCGAATCTGCCCGAGGGCGCATACCAGGTTTACGCGCATAACGGGCTAGGGGGACGATACGGATGGTCCGAACCTGTTGAGTTGACGGTGAAGAAGGAGACGCCCTGGCCGGCCCAGGTTTTCAGAGTGACCGACTATGGCGCGACGGGGTTACCGCTCGGTTACGCAGAAGGCTGGCATGACGACACGACTGGGATTCAAAACGCTCTTAATGCTGCAAAAGCAAATGGCGGCGGGGTCGTCTATTTTCCAGTCGGGAATTACTATGTGACCGCAACACTGGTGATTCCAGAACATACGGTGCTTCGCGGCGAAAGCCGGGAGCGGTGCTGGGTCTGGTTTCCTGACGGGATCGACCATGGCAAATATGGCGATCAGGAAACGCCCAAGAAGGTGCAGGTGGGCATGAGAGGGATGTCCGATTTCACGATTGAGAATCTCAGCATCCATTCGGTCTTCACCCGGGTGTTGGTCGCGGCTCCGCTGTCCAAAGATTCCGCCAACACCTATGAAGACCTGGACAACGCCAGGGCCAAGAACGTCACGATCACGAACTGCTACGTCTTTCATGAGCCCACCTACCGTTACCATCACCGTAAGGAGGATGGTTGGCTGAAGAATAGCAATTTAACTGACGAATCCTGGGGCATGATGGCAACGATTGCGCTGCGGGGAGATAACCTGTCCGTCACGGACAACACGATCCGGGGCGGGGGCATGGGGATAGCGTTGCTGGCTTGCCGCAACAGCACGATTGCCAGGAATGAAATCCGGATCGGACGCAGCGCTAACGCGATTGCGGCCCGCGAAGGAGGTTATCCTTCCCAACCATTGCAGGAGAAGTTGATCATCGAGGATAACCGGATGTGGCCGGCGACCGAGTTTGCTCACAGCGGCTTTTGGTGCCACGCGACCAGCCGGAACTTCTACATCGCCCGCAATTCGCTCCAGTTGGGCTGGAATTCTGATGCGGAGGGCTTGCTCTGGCACGGCTTTGGACCGCAGCAGATCTTCGAGGTCAGCGCTGCCGAGGCGAATACCGTCACGATTACCAACAAGGATGACAAGATCGGGGTTCGCTGGGAGTGCGTGGTGGTCAAGGGCCGTGGCCTCGGACAACGCAGAATGATCACGGCCATCAACGGCAACGTCCTCACCCTGGATGAACCGTGGCAGATCAGGCCGGATTCCGGCAGCAAGATTGCAACCCTCTACTGGCCCTGTCATCGCGGCCACATCGTCGTTGGCAACCAGCTTTCGGATACCGGAGCGGGCATCTTCAGTTGGGGCGACAACTACGACTGGATCGTGGACGGCAACCGGCTGCAGCGCGGCGGCGGGGTGACGTTCGATGTCTGCTCCTTTGTCGAATGGGGGTATCGACCCTGGAGCGGCAATTTCTTTGTACAGGTGCCGAACAACACCGTGAATCAGGGGCGGTTCATGGGCAAGTATGTCGAGCAAAACTGGACCATGGGATACACCGGGACCGGCTACTACCGAAAGGACCTCCGGGGTACCATCGGTGATCTGGGCCATGTGTACCGGGGGAATGTGCACAGAAACGACTCGACCATATCGTTCTGGGACCGCGTCCACGACAGCACCCTCGAGAAATACGACGGACCAATGGTCGACGTCGGCATGGTCATCGAAGACAACCGGTTTGATAACTGCAAGTTCGGCATCAGCGTCGGCGATGGCGTGAGCGGAGTGCTGCGTGGCAACAAGTTTAAGAACGTTGAAACTCCGGTGCGCCTCAAAGAGCATTCCGACGTATTGCGCAAATGAACTCTAACAGAAATTTACTCGCAGCGCCGCAGGAAATCGGGCTATTCTGGCACAGACGACATGAGGAAACTATGATGAATACAACGACATCGGTTAACCGGATAGCATTCGCAATTCTCCACGCAATGGTTCTGGCAGTTTGCTCGCAAATTGTTCCTGTCAGCCAGGCTGCTACGGCGTTCCGGCCCCCATCCGTCCCATTGGTCGCCTGCGATCCGTATTTCAGCATCTGGTCGCCGGCGGACAAACTGGCGGACGCGGATACCGTCCACTGGACCGGCAATCCGCACCGGCTTACCAGCCTGGTGCGGATTGATGGCAAGGCGTATCGGCTGATGGGCAAGGAGCCAGCCAATCTGCCTGTGCTGCCGCAGACCGGCCTTGAAGTTCTGCCGACCCGGACGATCTATACGTTCGAGGGCGAAGGCGTGCGGCTGACATTCACGTTCATGACAGCCGCGCTGCCGGATGACCTGATGATCTATTCGCGGCCAGTGACCTATGTGACGTGGGAGGCGCAGGCAACGGATGGGAAGGAACACATGGTGGACGTTTACTTCGACGCCTCGGCGGAAATTACGGTGAACGAAACAATGCAGCAAGTCAATCATCCTGATGCGCACTTTGATGATCTGCGGGCGCTAGAGTTTGGCTCAGTGGACCAGCCGGTCTTGCAGAAGAAGGGAGACAACTTGCGCATTGATTGGGGTCATCTCTACGTGGCGGCCCCAAAGTCATTGCCGGCGCTCACCCTGGTTAGCCCGCGCGAGTCCCTTCGTGGATTGTTTATCTCCAATGGTGCTTTTCCTGAGCTCAACATCCTAACGCCTGTCACTGCCACTGTAGACGCGCTCGTCGCTGCATTCACTTTTCGTCTCGGAAATGTCGCTTCCCAACCCGTCTCCCGCTGGCTCATGCTGGCCTACGACGACGAGTATTCGATCCAGTATTTCAAGCAGAACCTGCGACCCTATTGGCGGCGGAACGGGGATGATGCGGCAGCTTTGCTGAAGAAGTCTGCGGCGGAATACGAATCGCTGAAGAAGCGCTGCGAGAGGTTCGACGCCGAGCTGATGGCCGCACTCACTAAAGCCGGCGGTGAGGAGTATGCGCGGCTTTGCGCGCTGGCCTATCGCCAGTGCTACGCCGCCAATAAAGTCGCGGCCGATGCCAACGGCCAGCCGCTTATGTTCCCCAAGGAGAATTTCAGCAACGGCTGCATCGGCACCGTGGATGTGATCTATCCGATGGGGCCGCAGTTCCTGCTGTTCAGCCCGTCGCTAACCAAGGCCATGCTGGTGCCGATCCTGGACTATGCGGCCTCACCGCGCTGGCGCTGGCCGTTTGCGCCGCACGACCTGGGCACTTACCCGCAGGCCAATGGTCAGGTCTATGGCGGGGGCGAACGCACGGAAGAAAACCAGATGCCGGTGGAAGAGACGGGCAACATGCTTCTCCTGCTGGCCGCAATGGCGCGAGTGGAGGGCAATGCCGACTTCTGCGCGCAATACTGGCCGGTGTTGGAGAAGTGGGCCGAGTATCTCAAGGCCAAGGGCTTTGACCCGGAAAACCAGCTTTGCACGGACGACTTTGCCGGCCACCTGGCGCACAACGTGAACTTGTCGGCCAAGGCGATCTGCGGGTTGGGCGCGTTTGGCCAACTCTGCGAACTGCGTGGCAAGAAGGCCGAGGCGGCCGAATACGGGAAGCTGGCGAAGGAGTTCTCTCAGAGGTGGGTGAAGGAAGCTGACGACGGCGACCATTTCCGGCTCGCCTTCGACAAGCCGGGCACCTGGAGCCAGAAGTATAACGTCGTCTGGGACCGAATCCTTGGCTTAAATCTCTTCCCGGCAGCGGTGCTGCGCAAGGAGATGGACTTCTATAAGACAAAGCAGAATACGTTTGGGCTGCCGCTCGACAGCAGGAAAGACTACACCAAGCTGGACTGGACGCTCTGGACGGCGACGCTCACACAGGACCGGGCTGACTTCACCGCATTGCTGGACCCGGTCTATCGTTTCCTCAACGAAACGCCCAACCGCGTCCCCATGACCGATTGGTTTGATACAAAGACCGCGAAGCATGTTGGCTTCCAGGCACGGTCGGTGGTAGGCGGGGTGTTCTTGCAGATGCTCTATGACCTGGCGGCGTGGAAGAAGTGGGCTAGCCGTGACGTGACCAAGGCGGCGAATTGGGCGCCATTACCGACCCCCCCAAAGACCGTCGAGGTGGTGCCCACCTCGGAGAAGGAGCCGGTTACCTGGCGCTATACGACTCAGCAGCCCTCGGACAACTGGTTCCGGCCCGAGTTCGATGCGTCGGCGTGGAAAGAAGGGCCAGGCGGGTTCGGGACCCAGGAAACGCCCGGCGCGGTTGTGCGGACCGAGTGGAACACGCCCGACATCTGGCTGCGCCGCGAGTTTGTGTTGCCGGAGGGGAAATGGAGCGATCTCCAGTTCCGCTTGCACCACGACGAAGATGCTGAGGTTTACGTGGATGGCGTTCTGGCTGCCCAGGTCTCCGGCTATGTGGCGGATTACGAGCCTGTGCGCATGAGGCCGCAAGCGAAGGAGATACTCAAACCGGGCAAGCATGTCCTGGCTGCGCACTGCAAGCAAACTACCGGCGGACAATACATTGATGTAGGTATCATTGATCTGACGGTGGACAATTCGCCAAGCGCCGCGGCACCGCGCTTGCCGGCGCTCAAGCCGCTTTTCGATTCTCCGGTGCGCGATACCTGTGTCTGCCTGGGTCCGGACGGCACGTATTATCTGACTGGCACCACCGGCTATCCCGGCTGGTGGCACACCAACGAAGGTATTCGGGTTTGGAAGTCCGCGGATCTCAAGAATTGGGAACCGCTAGGCTTAGTGCTCTGGGTCATAAGTTCGGTGACGTATTCTGAGGGTCAGGCTGCCAGCGCCCGTACGGGCGG
>Ga0209777_10006032_pt1 | contig 13758 bp, 11 predicted proteins | sample FrelakmetHBP12HB_FD_187147 | JGI IMG/M metagenome (GOLD analysis project Ga0209777, IMG submission 187147) | Freshwater lake sediment microbial communities from the University of Notre Dame, USA, for methane emissions studies -HBP12 HB (SPAdes)... | ecosystem: Environmental > Aquatic >...
GAGAATCCCCGCCTCTTCAGAGGTGGGATGAATCGTACCCCGCTGTGATTTCTGGGCTATAGACATCTATTTAACCTCAAAACGCATAGTGTCAGATGTCAGGTTTGTTGCCAGCAGTTGAAAAGACTCAAGTGACAAACTTAAACATCTTAAACTAATTGGTATGGGATCACATACCATCGGTGAAAGTCCGTAGATGCCCGTGAATTTATTCATGGGAGTGGTCACCGATCTGTTATTTCGTTCTTTAACATTTTTTAACAGGAAGATTTCATAGAAAGACAGAACCCTGGCAGCACCTTTCCCTCTGCCCCAGTATTTGAACCTCATGGAAACCTTGAATTACATCCACATTTATCCCTTTAAAAGTCAGGTGACCCCTATTGCAATTACTCTTAATCCACTCTGATTTCATTGAGTTCGAGGCCAAGAAGCCTACGAAGATGGCGGAAGAAATCGATGACTCGGCCAAGAAAGGCCGGCTGGAGGAAGCCCTCTGCGCCTTCATCGCCGTGGAGAAGTTCGACGAGGACGACCCGGATGCGGTTATAGCCGAAGGCGTGAAGCAGATCACGGACGTTGCCAAACAGGTGCACGCCGCCCGCATCATGCTCTATCCCTACGCGCACTTGAGTTCTCAGCTCTCTTCTCCCGCGACGGCGGTAAGGATACTCAAAGGCATGCATGAGACCCTCTCCCCCGACTATGAGGTCATGCGCGCCCCCTTCGGCTGGTACAAGGCCTTTACCATCAGTTGCAAGGGCCATCCGCTCTCTGAACTTTCCCGTTCCATCCGGCTCGGGGAGGGCGAGGTGGTCTCCGAGGCCCTCAAGTCCGAGGCCAAGGCCGTCTCCTACTGGAAGGTTCTCGACACAGACGGCAACCTGATTGATGCCGACAAGTTCGACTTCACGGACCACGAGAACCTCAAAAAGTTCACCAACTACGAGATTTCCAAAGCCAGAGCCGTGGACCGAGTTCCTCCGCACGTGGAACTGATGAGGCGCTTGGAGTTGGTGGACTACGAACCGGGCTCCGATCCGGGCAACATGCGCTTCTATCCCAAGGGCAGACTCATCAAATCGCTCCTGGAAAACTATGTCCTGGACAAGGCATCCGATATGGGCGCCATGGAGGTGGAAACGCCCATCATGTACGACATGGAGCACCCCACCCTCAAGAAGTACCTGGACCGATTCCCGGCCCGGCAGTATCAGATCGATTCCGATAAGAAGAAGCTCTTCCTGAGATTCGCGGCCTGCTTTGGCCAGTTTCTCATGGGCCACGACATGACCATCTCCTACAAGGCCATGCCCCTCAAGATGTTCGAAATCACCCGATACTCTTTCCGGCGCGAGCAGCGCGGTGAACTTGTGGGCATCCGCCGCCTCCGGGCTTTCACCATGCCCGATATGCATACCCTGGCCCGCGATATGAATTCCGCCATGGAGGAATTCAGAAAGCAGTACCAGGCCAGCATATCCGTCCTCTCTGAGGTGGGCATCGATCTGGCCGACTACGAGGTGGCCATTCGCTTCACCAAGGACTTCTACAACGAGAACCGTGAGTTTATCGAGGGCCTGGTGGACATCGTCCATAAGCCCGTTCTCATCGAGATGTGGGATGAGAGGTTCTTTTACTTCGTGCTCAAGTTCGAGTTCAACTTCGTGGACACCCTGGACAAAGCCAGCGCTCTGGCCACAGTGCAGATCGATGTGGAGAACGCAGAACGCTACGACATCACCTACATCGATGAAGCGGGAGAGAAACAGCAGCCCATTCTGCTCCACTGCTCCCCCTCCGGAGCCATCGAGCGGGTCATGTACGCCCTCCTGGAGAAAGCGGCCCGCCTCACCGAGGAAGGCAAGCTTCCCATGTTGCAGACCTGGCTTTCCCCAACGCAGATCCGGGTAATTCCTGTGGCGGAGAGGCACCAGGCCCGCGCGCTGGAGATCGCCACGGAGCTAGGGTTCCGGACGGACATCGACGACCGTGACGAGACGGTAGGCAAGAAGATTCGTGATGCTGGCCGGGAGTGGATACCCTACGTAGTGGTGGTCGGAGACGAGGAGCTGGAATCCGGCAAGCTCTCCGTTACCATTCGCGCCGAATCCACACCCAAGTCTCCCGCCAAGTCCAAGATGACTGCGGAATACCTGCGCAGAAGAGTCTCTGCCGAGATCGCCGGCAAGCCCTGGCGCAGACTGCCGCTGCCCATGAAGCTCACCGAGCGGCCCAAGTTCATCTAAATTTGGGCAGAAGCCACACGACACAGGGGCGCAAGTTTTGCGCCGGTGTCGTATGGCCTGATTTCTTCTTTTTTTCGTCAAAATATATATTATTACTATTACGGCTCAGCCATGGGGTGCCGGTCCACTCCCGGCCCGCCCGGCACATAGAAAATCCGTCCTAAATCGCTGTAGTAGTTGCCAGAGCTGCCGTTGTCCCAGCGGTTGCTCTGCCCCATGTCGTAAGCATTGTAACCGTTGCCGATAAGATGATTGGAAAAGAGGAGATTCCAGTCGGAGGAGAAGGATAGATAGATGCCGTATCCGTTTTCCTTTGCCGTATTATTTTGCAGAGTGTTATTGCTGCTGTGACCTGCCAGCTGCAATCCCTTCTCATTGAATGAAACGTTGTTATTCTGCAAAACGTTGTCATTGCTATCATATGAGAGGTAAATGCCCCGAGAATTGTCCGAGGCCGTATTTTCTCGGATGAGGTTCTCCCGAGAGCTGTCCAGATAGATCCCCGCGTCCCTATTTCGCAAGGCATTATTCTTTTCCAGCAGATTTTGGTTGCTGGACTCAGATAGGGAGATGCCGTACCAATCGTTGTAGCTTACGCTGTTGCCCCGCAGCGTGTTACTGCTTGATGATCGCAGCGATAGGGAAGTGTCGCCGTTGTTCATCAGATCGTTGTCCAAAATGACGTTATCTTTGGAATAGGCGAGAAATATGCCGCAGTCGCTCTCTTCATTGATGTTGTTATCGCGGATATTATTATTAGCTATTGTATTTCGCTCGGAATCATAGAGAGTGATGCCGTTAGTGTTGTTGTTTATATTATTGTTGGAAATGTTGTTGGAGCGGGAATGATCCAGACGAATGCCATCCAGGCAACCGCTAATCGTATTAGATTTTATAATATTATTATCGGAAAGGACCTGGATGCCGGTGCGACGCGTGGTTCTAATGTCAAACCCCGATACATTTGCCCCGTCGGCTCGAAGGATTATGGCACTATTCATTGCGCCGCCGTCCAGAAGCGGACGGCCGATGCCCACCAGGATGATCGATTTAGTTATGTTCAGGCTCTCTCGATAAACCCCGCTCTGAACAGATATGGTATCCCCGGAACTTGCCCCGTTTACGGCTGCCTGGATGCTCTCTGTGGAGCGAACGTTAATCGTAGCGGCGTCGAACAGTGGTGACAGAAAGATGATGGCTACTGCCAGCATGGCTAAATGCTTTGCTATATGCTTCATTGCCTATCCCCGATACTACTAGGATTTACTGATTTAAAAACCTGGCCTTTCTGAGAAGAGTTATTGTCGTCATAGGAAGGGTTTATGATGCCGAACGGGCCATTTAAATGCCAATGATAGAGCAGCCCCGTTTCCTGCCTATGTCCCTGCAGGAAGCCCGAAAGCTAGGGATAGAGCAGTTTGATGTCATTCTCATAAGTGGAGACGCTTACGTTGATCATCCCTCTTTTGCGGCTGCTCTCATCGGCCGGGTGCTCTGGGATGCCGGCTACAGCGTGGGCATCATCGCCCAGCCCGACTGCAAAAAGGATGATGACTTTGGCAAGCTGGGCCGACCGCGCCTCTTCTTCGGCATATCCTCGGGAAACGTGGACTCCCTGGTGAACAACCTGACGCCCAATTTGAAGCGCCGAAGCTCTGATGTCTATTCACCCGGCGGAGCTAGGCTCCGGCCGGACAGGGCAACTATCGTCTATACCAATAAGGTTCATGCCCTCTTTCCCAACGTGCCCATTATTTTGGGCGGAATCGAGGCCAGCTTGCGCCGCTTTGCCCATTACGATTACTGGTCGGACTCGGTGCGCCGGTCCATATTGGCCGACGCGCCTGCGGATATGATCATCTACGGCATGGGTGAGAGTCCTCTGCGCGCAGTGGCCCTGAGGCTGGAAACGGGCGAGAGAATTGAGGAGATCCAGGATGTTGCCGGCACCACGGTTAAAGAGGAGATCAGCCGCTGGAGAAGCAGCCCACGCCAAGACTGCCTGGTCATCCCCGGCTTCACAGAGGTTTCCACAGACAAGAGAAAATACGCCCAGGCCTTCGCCCTGCATTACCAGGAGCAAGACCCGTTCCATGGCAGGGCAGTCGTCCAGCCCCACCCCAAGACAATCATCATCCAAAACCCGCCGGCCCGGCCCCTGCGAACTGAAGAATTGGACCGCATTTATGAGCTGCCTTTTGCCCGTGAGTCTCATCCCTCTTACGCTGAGCCCATCCCGGCCCTGGAGCCTGTGCGCTTCTCCATCACCAGCCACCGGGGGTGCTTCGGATCCTGCTCCTTTTGCGCTCTGACCCACCACCAGGGCAGAATTGTGCAGAGCCGAAGCGAAGAATCCATTCTGCGCGAGGCGACCAGGCTGACGAAGATGAAAGGCTTTCACGGCATCATTTCTGATGTGGGAGGGCCGACGGCCAACATGTACGCCCTTTCCTGTCCGCGCTGGAAAAAGGGAGCCTGCTCCGACAAACTCTGCTCGGTCGACTGCGCCAGCCTGGACAAGGATCATTCCCGACAGGTCGATCTGCTCCGCAGGCTCCGGAAAATTCCCGGAGTGAAGAGGGTTTTCATCGGCTCTGGGATCAGGCACGACCTGATAATGGCCGACCATTCCCCTTATCTGGAGGAGCTTTGCCGGCATCACGTCTCCGGTCACCTCAAGATCGCTCCCGAGCACATCTCCCCGTCTGTGACGAAGTGCATGCATAAGCCACCTCGCGAGGTGCTGGATGCCTTCAGGGTGCGCTTCTCCGCGGCCAGCAAGGCGGTAGGAAAGGAGCAGTACCTTCTGCCCTATCTCATGTCCGGCCATCCCGGCTGCAATGTGTTGGAGATGGTCGAGCTAGCGGAATACCTGCGTGACAATCGCATGTACACGGAGCAGGTGCAGGACTTCACCCCCACGCCCATGACCGTCTCCACGGCCATGTACTACACTGGCCTTGACCCCTTCACCCTCACGCCCGTGCACGTGCCCAGGGGCAGGGAGAAGAGGATTCAGCGGGCCATGTTGCAGTACCGGGACCCCAATAACTACGATCTGGTCAAAGAGGGTCTGCAGATGGCCGGAAGAGCAGACCTCATCGGCGAAGAGAGGCAATGCCTGATACCGGCGCGACCCGCGGGCGGGCGTGGATGGGGGCGAATGAGGAAGAAAAATGGGTCTCGTACGTGATCTGCTGAAAAGCGCTAACAGTCGATGCAATGGACGTTTACTGCCAAAATGAATCCCATGTATTCGATTCTTGTGATGATTTTCAGTATCATTCACCCACGATCGAAAAATGAATAGCACGCAAATTGCCCGTATTCCCGAGAATCTGTCTATGTCTCATGACTTTTGCTGTCCATTCACAGTTATGAGTCTACTCAAGTATCAAAGTCGCAATTGTACCGATAGAAATAAATTCCTATGTAGCAACATTGGTGAAATATGAGAAATCGTAACATCCTGCTACTAACAATACTAATAGGGAGTATCTTTGCATATGGTATTTTACTAGGTAATGCGGGGATGCCTATAAAAGTAAACATCACATCTCCAATAAATGGAGAACATGTGCCTTTATCGGTTTTAGTAAATGGAACAATGGACGGAAAACTGCCTGATGATTATTATCTATGGATTATGGTAAATCCTCACACGGCCTTTGCTCAGTGGTGGCCGCAAGGCGGGCACAGTATCGATCCAAGTGAGACTTGGTATGGTCCGGCCTTGATTGGAAGGGATATCAGCCAAGGAGGAGAGGCAGATTTTGAGAAAGAGTTCGACATTGCGGTCGTCTTGGTGGACAGAAGAGTAAATAACGATTTTCTATATTCGGATAAAAAAGGAAAATCGACTGGGAATTGGCCCAGCATAAGTTTCCCTGAAGACGCGAGGATCATGGATAAGGTAACAGTAATAAGGGAAACGGAAATAGCTGCACCCAAAACGCGAGATGTGTCCGCATGACTATTGATAATTGGGGGGGGCTTTTCTCTTGCAGACCCATTGCATGAGGCCTACCCTATTAATTATCTTAATTATATTATTTCTCTTTGTTATGGTGGCGGGTGGTTCAAATAATTCAAATAATGTAATTCAAGCTGATAAGATCCTATCCCAGATTGAAAATGGGGAACCAGTGGAATGCGATGGCAAAACCATTAAAGGCAATCTGAATTTAGGTCACCAAAATCGTAATTCGATTAACTCATCTATAAATATAAGCAATTGCTCTTTTGATGGAAACGTTGGCTTCAATAATACGCTATTTCTCATGCGGGTTGACTTTCGCAATAATAGCTTCAACGGCGAAGGCAATTTTTCAAATTCTACGTTTAATGAAATTGCTAATTTTAGTGCCTCTCAATTCAATGGAGAACTTATATTTCGGAATTCTACATTTATGAAATCAGTTGACTTTCAGGAAACTCGTTTTGAAGAAGATGCCGACTTCATGGAATCCCAATTTTATAATGTATATTTTAATAACTCTACGTTCAATAAGTCTGCGATTTTTAATAATACTCTTTTCAATAATGAGGTACTATTTAAAATTTCTAAATTCATGGGAAAAGCCAGCCTTTCGGGATCACAGTTCAATGGGAATGTATCATTTCAAGGATCTCAATTCGCCGAATCAATTAGCCTAAAAGATTCTCGATACGCGAGAGATGCTCAATTTGATGGAGCTGAGTTCAAGAGAGATGTTGATTTTAGCGGATCTCAATTCAATAGAAAAGTCTACTTTGGTGGTTCTCATTTCGAAGGAGCTACTAACTTCTCGGAAGCCGTATTTCGTGATTTTTGCGATTTCTTGGAACCTCATTTTGAAGGACATATTGAGTTTAATGGGGCAAAATTTTTTGGTAGTATAATTTTTAATAATGCCAAATTTGACAAGGATACTATATTCAAGCGGGCTCATTTTGGCAATGAGACAAAATTCTTGTATTCTAAATTTGGAGGAAAAACTGATTTCTCGTATTCTAAATTTGGAGGAATAACTGAGTTTAGAAATTCTGAGTTCCTAGGAGAAACCGGATTTTGGAATTCTGAATTTGAAGAACTCCTCTTTTCTAATTCTAAGTTTAAAAATGTTACAAAGTTTATTAATTGCACCTTCAGCAATAAAGCAAACTTCATTGGAAATATGTTCAAAGGTTTTGCCATGTTTGATATATGTACTTTCAAGGATACTACAGTTTTCAAGAAATGCAGTTTTGAGAGTGAAACAATTATCTCGTCAACATTTTTAAAATATGTTTCTTTCTCCGAATCTGAGTTCAAGCAAGCTAATTTTCGGGGTTCTAAGTTTGTAGGGCAAATTGGTGGTTGGAATGCTATTAGAAAAAGTGATTTTGATTTGGACGATTACAGATTACTGCTGGATAACTTCAGATCTAGAAGCCAACTAAATGATGCAAATAATTGCTATTATGATTATAGATTGTTTATCATGAATAGTAAGCATAAAATAATGTTTAATAGTCAGGAGGATTTCTTTAATTATATGTCAGATTATATAGCTTTGTTCTTTGGATTTGGAGTAAATATCATAAGAATTTTTGAATCCTTTCTTACAATTTTGCTCCTTTTTACATTTGTATACCCTATGGCAATTTGGAGATTTAATGTAAAAGGATTTATCGCTCTATTGGGAAAACAAGGCGGCGGACGAGAAGTTCTAAGGAGAGCAAGAGACGTGTTTTATTTTAGTCTTATGATATTGCTTTCGATTCCGAATGATTTTTATCCAAATAAAGAGGAAAAATTTAATAAATACATAAAAACTACATTATGTTTACCCATTATAGAGCGCATTATTGGTTGGGTGCTTATGTTATCATTCATAAGTGCTTTCAGAGGATCAATGATATACTAATATAAATATTATCGTCGTTCGTTTGCACAATTGCCAATCTCAGTGAAATTAGAGGCTTTTGCAGGGAAGAAATATAGGGGTACCAATGATGCGGCTCTCACTTTCAAGCGGCTATATTCCTCCCTATACAGAGCAGAAATATCAATATGGCCTTGAACAACAGATAATTTCTCGTTCTGCATCAGTCCCATATTATTTGTATCATTTTATATATATTTATTCCATTAGGAATCGAACCGAGTCCAGGTCCTAAACTCACTCTTGGATTTTCAGTTAAATAATCCACCAAATTGTTATTTTCACCTTGATTTGCTAATGTTGCAATTATATCAAATTGCCCTTTATCTTTGCCGATAATAGCTTGAGTATTCCAATAATTATATTCAAGATTCGGCATAGGCTGAGGGTGGTATTTACCATTTGTTACATGATACACAAAAATCCATAGATATTGTCCTGGAGGAATATCTTCATCATAAGTACCTCTCACATTAATATCACCATTTTCAGTCTGTTGCAGGATTGCCCCATCAGACGGATAAGTGATATTTATTTTAATGGCATTGGCGCTACTGGTCAACCCTATGCTTATCAGCAGCAAGCACATAGCCAATAATAATGATATTCTCATTATTTCGTTTCCTCCCAGTACATTATTTAATTCTTACGCTTCAATTGCCGCTTTTCCCGATCTCATCTCTAGGTGCTATAATTATGTTTATGCACAAGATCTAAATATATAAGGTCTATGCTAACTCATGCCAAAGGAAGGAAATGGAAGATTTTGCGGATCGATACGGCAGCCATTTTGTGAAGTTAGTGGACAGCGGGGCTTCCGGCAAGGAGTTTGAATTCGATCAGGTACTGATCATGCCGACCGCCGCAGGCTATCGGGCTCTGGTGGATCAGGCCCAGGTCGAGATCACGCCCAGAATAATGAAATATCTATCAAGGAGATGGTCGGAGGGAGCCATTGAGAACCTCTCTTTTTTTGCCATGGCGGTAGCCGTTTATGCCCGAAGTGTCTCCAATACGCCACACACAATTGATGTAGGAAAGGTGCTGCTCAGAACCGTGACCTTTTGCAATCGCAGATGCGCCAACAGAAAAAGCTCAGGGGGCGGATGCAAGCTGGCAATGAACAGTGTGGAACATCATCTGCCCAAATGCATTAAAATTCCCAGGGATATCGTGGTTATCCTGGGCAGCTTGAAGAGATATATCGCTACCGGAAAAACCACAAGCGGCCATGATGCCGCAAGCGTGCACGAGGCCATGAGCGTCAAGGTCGATCCGGGATGGGACTTTACTCCGGCAACATCATGCTGAGCATATTTTGCTGCCAGCACTTTTTCGCAACTCTCCCCAGAAATGCGAGGACGAAGCGCGAATTCATCTAGGAGCTGCGCGGGATAGCAGGAAAGAGGCCGTCGATATCTATGACCACATAGATCTCAAGGAGCTGAAAGAGGCTTATTTGGCATGCATTCCACAGTTGGGAGTGTGATTTTAATATGGAAACGAAGCATAGTTCCGATTCCAATCCAGTGATCGATTTCACAGGCACCGGCGAGCTGAAGCCGGGAGATCATTGACCGCTATACCTGCCGGTTTTGTCACGACCCTGGAGGCTTAACCCTCAATATCTCCAAACGTCATGCGCATTTCATAGACCCCTTCCTCACTCCTCTCTTCCGTATCAAATCCCATGTCTTTAAAGAGATCGAGCATCGGCTTATTCTCAATCAAGACCTCTGCCGTGAATCCCAGTAAGCCTCGCTTCCTGGCCAGACGAGTGAGGTATGTGAGCACATCATGGCCGACGCCCATTTTTTGATATATATCCTTTACAACCAGCGCAACTTCGGCAGTGTGCACCTTGTCATTTATCTCATATTGTCCAATTGCGGCGATTGTCTCTTTACCATCTCCCTCAACAATTGCTAGGATCATCATGCTATTAGCATAGTCCACAACCCCGAACTCCTGCAGTCTCTCATGGGGCATATCCATTCTAACTGACATGAACCTGCGATACATGCTTTCACTGGAAAGACCATAGAAGAAATCCTTCATCAGGGGCTCATCTCCGATCTTTACCGGCCTGAGGAGAATATTTAGATCGCTCCTGGTTGTCCTGAACGTCTCTAGAGCCACCGGGTACACGCCGTTCACACCGGGCACGAATGCTTGATCTTTGTAGATGAGCGAGAGCTTCCTGGCCTCTTCGATCAGCCACGGCCTGAACTTGGGATGGGCAATGGCAATAAGATCCATAGCGCGTTCCCTGATATTCTTGCCGTGAAGATAAGCGATTCCATACTCAGTTACTACATAGTGGACATCCCCTCTGGTAAAAGTCACTCCTGTCCCCTCCTGGAGGGATGGCACTATCCTCGAGATGGTGTCGTTGACGGCCGTTGAGGGAAGGACCAGGATGCTCTTGCCTCCCGGAGCGAGCACGGCACCCCTCATGAAATCCTCCTGGCCTCCGATGCCGAAGTAGAATGTCCCGGCCAGAGACTCAGCCGTTGCCTGACCGGTTAGATCAATCTCCATGGCGCTGTTAATAGCAGTCATCAATCTATTCCTGGCAATAATCAAAGGATTGTTGACATAATCGATGGTTCTAAATAGGACTGTTGGATTCTCGTCCAGGAACTCATAACTCTCCCTTTTGCCCATACAATAGGAGGCTACTGTCTTTCCTGTATCGATGGACTTCTTGGTGTTATCAACCACGCCCCTTTGTATCAAATCTATGATGCCGTCGCTTAAGAGCTCGGTGTGTACCCCAAGATGCTTTTTCTCACCCAGATATGAGACCACAGCATTAGGTATGATGCCATATCCAACTTGCAGTGTAGACCCATCCTCGATGATCCGAGCGACATACTTGCCTATCGCTTTGATGATCTCCCCCGAGTCCTCCACCGCATACTCCAGCAATGGCTCATCATGATGAATAATGAAATCTATATCTTTTATATTTATGAATCCATCACCCTGAGTGCGAGGCATATGGGAGTTTATCTGGGCCACGATCAAGGACGCCTTCTGGGTCGCAACTTTTACGATATCTACGCTTATTCCCAGGCTCATGTAGCCGTGTTTATCGGGCGGAGATGTCTGAATTAATGCCACGTCTATTGGTATTATCTCCCTTCGGAAGAGGCTGGGAACAGCTGAAAGAGATATGGGCGTGTAGTCAGCTGCGCCACTATTGATAGCGTTTCTTGTGCCTTCGCTTATGAAGAAGGAATCGATCCTGAAGTTGTCACGGAATTTTTCATCCAGGTAGGGAGCCTTGCCCAGGGTCCAAACGTGTATGAGTTCAATGTCGAAAAAAGCTTTGGGATTGCCGCTGATGAAGTTCACCAGAGCCTGGACGAGGTATTGAGGTTCGCCGCAGCCTGTGCCAATGAAGATCTTATTTCCTGCATGTATATGGCTGAAAATCTCTTCTTCCGTTGCGAACTTCTCCGGCCAGGTCTTCTTCAAATCCTCTAACAGATTGATTCGTTCCATTTTTTTATCCCTGCCCTCTACTTTGCAGAGCGCATGGCAGAGCGCCTTAAGGCCATAATCACGGCGGGAGAGATATCCTTAGAAGACTCGTTATCTATCGTGGGCGGCAATGCTTCATGCCATTCAATATGCATGCTCTCGATACCCTCGAGGCCGTAGTATGCAGGATGAAATACTCTGTCAGTTAAGAGAAGAAAAAGACCCTGCGCATTTGAGGAGTTAAGGTAATAGTTGCACAAAGCTCCGGTGACCGGCTCTGATCTATTTGTCAACTTAACGGATACTGGCTTATCTTGATTTTGAATGCAAAACTGGCGGAATGAGCCTAAGCTTCCGTTTTTATACCAACATGTGGCCAACATTTTATTCTACATGTAATAGGATCTATATACCTATATGCTTTTTGCGGCATCATTCCTATTGGCACTTCCCCTTCCCGCTCTTGATGCAACTGACGCCTTTCTGCCCCGGGTCCTCTGCCTTCGTAGACCACTTGATCTTCGTCTCCGGCATCTCGAAACGGGCAATCACTGGCGCGTGGTCCGACTCGGGATAGAAGATCCGCGAGGCGAAGACTATGGACTCGTCATGCAATAGCTCGTTATGCACTTCGGAGCCTCGGAAGTAGGCCAGCATGGTCCTGGAGACCAGGATGTGGTCGAGCATCTTGCCCTTGCCGTTGTGCAAGAGCGAATAGCGGGCCGGCTCTGGGATGTTTCTCTCCGTGGGCACCATGACTCGCATGGCCAGGTCCATGTTTCCCGTGTTCTCCACATCGCCCCGGATGGCTTCAATGGAGACCTCATCAAACTCCTCATTAAAATCCCCGCATACGGCGATGAGAGCGCACGGATCGGCATCGAAAAGATGGTCGATGAGAATGCGCGTCTCCAGCGACTGGCCGATGCGTTTCATGCTTGAGATGAAAACGCCCTCCGCCCAGCCCGAGGCCGTCTTCCAGGTCCGATCGGAGAGTTTGTGCCCCTGAATGTTGGTGGGCCGGCGGCTTTTGAGATGCAGATTGATCACATCTACCACCATGTTGTTTGGGAGCTGCACTTTGGCGTGCAGAATGGGCCTCTCCCAGGAGATCTCTTTCGCCTCGCTCTCCTCCGGAATCGCTGTGACCTTCTTGTAGCGCGGCGAGGGGGCATACTCGTGCAGATACTGGTCATGCTCCACAATATCGTAGCGGCTGAGGATGACCAGGTTGTGATGCTCAAAGACCTCTTTTGTATCCGGATCGATGGTGGTGACTCTCTTGTAGCCCTCGTAAGGCGTGCATTCCAGCAAGCGATTCATGGCATCCAGGTGCATCTTTCTGCTTTGCCCATGCTGGCCGCAGACCTCTTGCAGACAGAGAACGTCCGCATCCAGGCGAACCAACTGCGGTCGCAGGATGGGTATGCGCTCCTCAAGGCTGGGATATTGATCGCGCCGGTCGTCCAGGTTCATGAGGTTGAAGGTGGCAATGCGTAGCTTAATGGGCATCAGTTCTCTCCCTACAGTCTTGCTTTTATCATAGCGCGGCAGGCTTTTATCCTTGCGGTTAATTTTGTCGCTCTGTGCCTCTGTGGTTTAGGTTCGGTAGCAATAGGGAACCCAAATTGACAACTCAAATTATTAGTCGGCTTGGCTTTCCCACCTCGACCAAAAGCGGATCGACGGCTTTGGGCGGCGCACAATTCCGGAAGATCCCATCGGGATCGCAGAACCGATCCATGGGCAGGAGCGTGAAGATCCTTCGGCAATAGCCCCTTTCATCGCTTTTGGCAACAGTTTTCTTCAAAACAGCATAGCCGATGAGCATCTCGCCAGGCAAAGCTCTGACCGGACCGGTGCGAATGGGGCAGAGCAGCCAACTCTCTCGCACGTAGCCCATCCTGGCCAGAGCGTCATGATCTTTGAGCCAGATGATTTTATCCTCATCCTCATAAATTGCATTCATTATGTATCTTTCCCGGATCAGATTTTTAGGAGATCCTGATGATCACGTATCTCTTCCTTTAAGCTGGCCTGAAAAGATGTGGCCACCAGAGGATTGGCCATTGTCTGGGGCAGGCCCAAAAGCACAAGGGTGCGCAGGCAGAGTT
>Ga0209777_10006033_pt1 | contig 13756 bp, 17 predicted proteins | sample FrelakmetHBP12HB_FD_187147 | JGI IMG/M metagenome (GOLD analysis project Ga0209777, IMG submission 187147) | Freshwater lake sediment microbial communities from the University of Notre Dame, USA, for methane emissions studies -HBP12 HB (SPAdes)... | ecosystem: Environmental > Aquatic >...
AGCGGTAGGAGCATTGCGTATGTGCAGGGGTACGGGTAGCGAGCCGGTCTGCATAATCTCTTTTTTTGCACGTCCATACGCAGTATACACCGCATTACTTTTGGGCGCGGTTGCCAGATAGAGTGTTATCTGCGCCAGGGCGAGCTCACCCTCGGGATGGCCGATAAAGTGAAAGGCGTCCTTTGCCGCAATGGCAAGCAGAAGGGCCTGGGGGTCAGCATTGCCAACGTCCTCGCTGGCAAACCTGATGAGGCGGCGGGCGATATAGAGCGGGTCCTCTCCTGCCTCAAGCATCCGCGCCAGCCAGTAGAGCGCAGCATCGGGGTCACTGCCGCGCAGGCTTTTGTGCAGGGCAGAGATGATATTATAATGCTCCTCGCCTGATTTATCATAGAGCAGCACTTTTTTCTGCAAGGCCTCTTCCACGGCAGAAACAGTCAGCATCCTTGCATTGTTTCCGTCCGGAGGGGTCATCATCACCGCCATCTCCAAAGTGTTGAGCGCGACCCGGGCATCGCCCTGGCAGTAGTCAATTATGTGCTGCAGCACTTCATGGGAGGCCTGGGCATTCAGTTTCCCAAGGCCTTTCTTCGCGTCAGACAGTGCCCGCTGAAGAATTACTATCAGATGCGTTTCAGTGAGGGGCTGCAGCACCAGAACCTTGGTGCGGGACAAAAGTGGTGAAATGACCTCAAAAGAGGGGTTTTCAGTTGTAGCGCCGAGAAGGATAACATCTCCCTTTTCAATGTGCGGAAGAAATGCGTCCTGCTGGGCTTTATTGAAGCGATGGATTTCATCAACAAACAGGACGGTCCGTTTGCCCATGCGCTTTTTCAGTTCAGCGGCTTCCTGAATAACCTGCTTGACCTCCTTTATCCCTGAGACTACGGCGCTGATAGCGATGAAATGCGCTTTGGTAGCTTCTGCGATAATATGAGCAAGGGTGGTTTTGCCGGTGCCGGGCGGGCCCCAGAAGATGAGCGAGTGCAGCTCATCGCCGTCAATAATTTTTCTAAGAAGTTTCCCTTTGTCCAGCAAATGCTCCTGCCCCATAAACTCGTCAATACGTGCGGGCCGCATGCGGTCGGCAAGTGGAGCCATCGCATCATAGGAGAAAGTTTTATCGGGAGGGAAGAGTTCCATTTTAAAGTCGTTAGTGAATAGTGAATAGTGAATGGTAATAAGAATGGCTATTCACTATCGACTATATACTATTCACTTTATAGTTTCATAACTTTGTCAATAATTGGCTTAAAAGGCTTTGGCTTATGATTGATGAATTCATTATACTCTGTTAAAAAACTAATCAAGCGATCTAAATCTACGTTTCCTTCAACGATCAGAGGATTATGCCGGTGCGCAGAAATATATTTCATATCATTTTGCAGCGAGGATGATTGAGACAAGCGCCGCAACTCTTCCTGTTCTTTTATGCTGAGCGTCATTCAATGCCCTTCATTAGGTCTTTCAATAGTTTTTTAAAACCAAACATAGCAAAGTATTTTTCTAATAAAGGCCAATCAATTTCTGTTTTGCATAAAGCAATCAGTGCTCTTATGTCAGCAAGGTCAATAGGCTTTCTCGTCTCATCATTTGCTATAGCTTGCACTTTAAGCCCGATTAAGTCCTCTATCCTTAAGACCTTGATGCTTATCGTTTCACCAAATACCTTTTTGTTTTCTGCTCGTTGCAGCATTCCAACTGATATTTCACGAAACGCATGTAAAAAATCTACTTCACCAAAAAGATTGTCAGCAGATACATACTGAGAAACATTGTCAGTATGAAAGGCGCGATCATATCCAAGCCCAGTCATAATACTATGGACTTTATCGAGGTCATCTTTGTGAACAAGAAAGTCAATGTCAACGGTTGCTCGCGTGATACCTAAGGCGCCAAGCGCAAAACCTCCTATGAGGGCATAGCGAATGTCTTCATCTCGGAAGGCAGTAAGAAGTTTATCAATGACGAGTTTAAAGTCCAATTCAGAATCCTCTTGAATCCTCAAAAACCACTCTGCTACCAGCGGCGCGGTAATATTTATGTGCTCCAGTGGCAGCATTTAAGATAATTTTCGCTCATGGTCGTAAAATTTAAAGTATATTGAACGATACATCAAATATATTTATCGTTGTGTGAAGGAATTATTTATATAATCCAGTGGATTGAGATTTCGTTAGAAAGCTTTCTGAATTCAGGGTCGCCGGTAACCAGCGTAGCTTTTAATTGGGAGCAAAGAGCGGCAGCAAAACAGTCCGCGCAAGCAATTTTGTATTGTGCCTTTAATTTTGCCGCCCGGTAGGTTAATTCTTTGTCGGCATCTATAAGTTTAATGGAATATTTAGTCAGCTGTTTTATTATACGTTCAGCATCAGCAACCCCTTGTTCTCTCATAGTGCTGTAATAAATTTCCCCCCAATTAATTATCGACATAAAACCTTCAGCCTTTTTTGAGGTTATATCCACGAGAATTCTTTCGGTGATATCAGCGCCGGCCTCGTCTTCATAAAAAGCAATCATTGCAAAACTGTCAAGCACATATCGTTTCATCGTTTTGCTTCCCTTTTACGCTCCTCCACCAAACGTTTCAGGACTCGGCCCTTTGTTTTTAATATCCCCCGTCCCTCGGCAACGGGGTCCTGGTGAACAGGTTCCACGATGATTTTCTTGTTATGCTCATAGATGTTAACACTGGAACCCTGTTTAAGACCGAATTTCTTTCTGATGGTTGCAGGTATAACTATCTGCCCCTTGATGGTAGTTGTTACAATTGACATAAATCATACCTCCCTGTATTACTTATTTTGATAATAACGTAATACGCTTAAAGTTAGCTGTCAATGAAAAATAGATTGCTATAGTGTTCTCCAGAACCACTCTGCTACAAGCGGCACGGTTATGTTTATATGTTCTTGAGGCAGCAAATGCCGTGCACCGGGAACAATCACCAGGTCTTTGGTGCATCTGAGTCGCTCATAAAAAGTCCGGGTATAGGCCGGGGTGAAAAGCTTATCTTTTTCACCCACGATAATACGTACCGGAGCCTGCTGTTCTTCTATGGCTGGTTTATCAGATGGATCAAGAAAAACAGATATCCATGAGCTGCACCGATATGACCAGGTACACAGCGGGTCTTTAATTAAGTATTGAACATTTTCAATCTTATCAAAAACATGCCGGGGCTCCAAGTACGATACCGTGGGGAGAGATAACCGGGGAATAAGACGGCATAATGGCCGAATGATTCCGGACATGCGTTGAAACCAAAAATGCCGCTTTAAATAGAAAATGGAAGATGAATTGCGCAGGTCTAAAACGCAATGGCAGACAGCTGATTTAATGCGTTTATCAGTGAGTGCGGCATAAAAGGAAAGAATTCCTCCCATGCTGGTGCCGGTCACCCCGATTCTGTCAGTGTAATGCTCAAGAGCATAGTCAACAGCACGCGTTATGTTTCCCATTAGTTCTTTGTAGGTGAATAGCCCGCTGGTGCCGCCGCTGCGGCCATGGCCCTGAAGGTCAAGCCCTATAACATTAAAACCCTGCTCAGAAAGGGCTCCCAGAAAATTGGCGTTTGGGATTGTGTCGATGTAGCTGCCCGCATGCATGGACATGCCGTGGATAAAGATGAGGGCAGGGGCATCTGAACCAGTTTCATATATGGTCAGATGCAGAGGCGTTCCCTGGTAGTCGACAGAGGCGTGTTTCAGCATTTACGCATAGTATGATTATAGGGCAGCAACTGCAAGAAATTCTCTATCAAAATTAATAATAATATCTGGCAGAATGTCAGGGGAAGCTGCGAAGGATGAGCAGTAAACTATTCATTATGAATAGAAAAAAAACAAAAGGCAGAAGAGGGAAAAGAGGCCGAGGAAATACATAACTCCTATGCCGATTGCCTGGCGGTAGGCATCGGGATTGTACTGCTCGGCCGGTGGTGTGTTATTAAAAAGAATCGCGCTGAAAAGGCGTGCCGGATTTCTGCATATTGCTACGAGCTTATCTGTCAACCGGGATGCAACCACCTGCAGGGTTGTGCGGACTTTGTCAAAACCAAAGCACCCCTGCATAAAAACCTGAGCACCTCTCCGGTAAAACCAGTCGGTATCTATGCTTATGGTGCGTTCACCATACAGCTTTTTCATAAAAAGAGAATACCCCAGTCCGGAGAATATCAAAATCTGCAGCATAGCAGCAACCGAATAACAGGTGTAGGGAAAGAAAGCTGCCTTGTAAGGTAAAATATTGTACAGAACGCGGGGATATACTCCCGTAGCAATACAGAGGAGCGCGGCCATGCCCATGGCAATGAGCATGTTCAGGGGCGGCTCCTTTATCTCTTTAAGCTCTACGTTCTGGTCTACCGGCGCTCTCCCAAACCACATGCCATACGGGAGCTTGAGGGTTAACGAAAGGAAGGTGCCGACTGATGCCAGCTCAAGGAGCAGGTAAATTATTGGCCGGTGAGCTTCCCCGGCTGCGAACAGGATCATATTTTTACTGATGAACCCGTTGAAGAGCGGGACAGCTGAAATTGACAGGGCACCGACCATATACATGGCAAAGCAGATTGGCATCCGGGTGAACAGCCTTCGCCCCTGGAGCTCGGTTATTTTTTCCCTGCCGGTCACCTGGATAACTGCGCCGACCGCCATAAATAGAAGCGCCTTATATAGAATGTGGCAAAAGGCATGCGCAACAGAGCCGTTCATGGATAGCTCCGTACCCATCCCCACCCCGCACACCATGAACCCGACCTGGCTCACAATATGATAGGCGAGAAATCTGCGGATATTATTTTCCAGCAGGGCGTATACAATGCCGTACAGGGCCATGATCGCCCCCATCCAGGTGAGCAGCTCCCATCCGGGGAATCCCCTCAGGAGAACATATACGGCGCTCTTGGTGGTAAATATGGAAAGAAAAACACTGCCGGTAACGGTTGCCTCAGGATAAGAGTCAGACAGCCAGGCATTAAATGGTGGGACCGCCGCATTGATGAGAAAACCGAGAAGGATGAGATAACAACCAGTGCTTCCAAAAGACACGGGATTAAATGCTATGGAGCCGGTACGGGAGACTTCCATCACAATTCCGGCAAGAAGAGCGGCACCGCCGGAAAGGTGCACCATAAGGTATCTGAATCCGGCGCTGAGTGCCTGGTCGCTTTTCCGGTACCAGATGATAATAGCGGAAGTAATTGCCATAAGCTCCCAGAATGCAAAGAGGGTGAAATAGTCTCCTGCAAAAGTTACCCCCAGTGCTGCCCCCGCATAAATAAAAGCAGCAGCATGCTGCCCGTCTTCCTTCACCTGGAGAGCGTAGACCATCCCGAGAAAAGCGGCAATGACAAACACATAGGCAAAGCAGAGGCTGAGGGTGTCAACCCTGCCCAGAACCAACTCATAGCCCAAGAACGGGTATTTCCAGTAGCTGCCCTGGGGCATGAGCAGCAGGTCAATAAATGCAATGGAAGAGATGGCAAGCAGCGCGAACTGCTTCAGCAGCCGCCCCTGCAGCAGCGGCAGAAGAAGGGCTCCGCAGAAGAATATCAATGCCGGATGGACCGCATTATTCATAGTAATTCTCATCCCGCTTGATAAAGAATTTGCCGAGAGCTTTTGTGACAATGATCAGTACGATGCACCCGGCAAAACCGAACAGCGCGTAAAAGACCGGCAGCTTCTCCCAGAAGAAGTGCGCCCCGCTGGTCGGCGTAAAAAAACTTAAACCCAGAATAACAATCGCGCTGACAAGCATTTTTCTGTTTTTCCAGAACATCAGATACCCCACGCCAGGGAGTACACGACACATCCTGCCAGGTTATAAAAATTAAAGATAAGATCGGGAGAGAAGAAAAACAGGATAGAGAACAGCGCAGTAAGGGCAAGCGGAATTACTATGAGCAGCGGCGCCTCGCTGACCAGCGGCTGCTCTGAATCTGACTTTTTAAAAAACGCATTATAGACAATGGGGAACAGGTATGCCGCATCAAGCAGGGAGCTGATGAGAAAGACAACCAGGAACCATGTTTCATGAGACTGATAGGCGCCAATGCAGAGATACCATTTGCTGATGAATCCGCACGCCGGCGGTATGCCCACCAGCCCGGCAGCAGCTATGCTGAAGGCCGCCATGGTAAGGGGCATCTGCCTGCCGATACCATCCAGCTCACTGACCAGCTTTTTCCCGGTTTTTAAAAAGATAGCGCCTGAACACATGAACAGCGTGATCTTCATGAACCCGTGAAACGGGATATACAGAATCGCGCCCCGCGTGCTGTCGGCATTGAGCAGGCAGGCACCGAGGATAATCATCGCCAGGCTGCTGATGGTGGAAAACGCCAGCCTGCGCTTCAGGTTGTCCTGGGTGAGGGCAATGATGTTTGCAGCAATAACGGTAAAAGAAACGATATAGAGAAGGGCCGCCCAGACATTAAGCTGTTTGAGCAATGCCGGGCCAAAGACATACAGAATGACCCGCAGGACACAGAAGACCCCGGCCTTGACCACCGCTACCGCATGCAGCAGGGCGCTCACCGGCGTAAGGGCAACCATTGCCGAAGGCAGCCACTCGTGGAGCGGCATGAGCGCGGCCTTGGAGCCGAAGCCGATCATAAAGCACACTAGTATCACCTTGAGAATCTGTGGCGAACCTTTTCCCGTCAGAATGCCGCCTGCAGCAAAATCCATGGTTCCGGATATATAATAGACACAGCCCATGGAAAACAGTATAAACACGGCGCCGGTCATCAGGTAAATGAGATATTTTTGGCCGGCCTTCATTGCTTCCGGTGTTTCCTTGTGCACCACCAACGGAAATGTGGAGATCGTCAGTATTTCGTAAAACATGAACAGGGTGAGCAGGTTACCCGCAAGCGCAACACCGACAGCGCCCATGAGCGCCAGAGCGAAGCAGCAAAAGTACCGGGTCTGCGCGTGCTCTTGCAGGCTGCGCATGTACCCAATGGAATAGATGGAAACAATGACCCAGAGAAATGATGACAGGAGGGCAAAAACCATCCCGAAAGCATCTACCCTGAACATAAACGCCGTATCCCGGTAGATCGTAACCAGCGAATACTCAATAACGCTGCCCCGCAGCACCGGGGAAAGCATTGCATAGACAAAGGTGCACTGGGCCAGTGCTGCAAGCAGTGTCCAGGCTTCGCGCAGGTTCGGTCTTTTATTCCCCGTTACCAGTATGAGCACAGCTCCGCTGAGAGGCGCCAGCACAGCGTAGAGCGGTAAGGGAGAATAGACCGTTGCCATATCGAAAGAAGCCTAAAATGTGCCGGGAATAGCCCGGCTTATAAAACGGGTTATGAGCATGTTGCTGAAAAATCCCAGCAGGATTAAAAAACAGGCCAGACATGCTGCCGGTATCAGTTCCCCCATCGGCACCGGATCGAGCCGAAACGGAGTATCATGGTGTGCGTGCTCGGCCGGGATAGATTCGCGGGGCGGGAAATATACCTGCTCAATGATACGGAAAAAGAGAACGGTGTTTAAAAGCGAGCTCATGAGAATCACGAACACAAAAAACCACTGCTGAGCCTGAATCGCCCCGAGGACGAGATACCACTTGCTGAAAAAACCGCACAGCGGCGGGACGCCGATTACTGCCAGCGCCCCGGTCACAAAAACCGCCATAGTGAGCGGAAGCGTCCGGTGCAGGTTGCGCAGCTCATAAATATTTCTGGTGCGGGCATGGGCGTAAATAATCCCCGTGACTGCAAACAGGCATGCCATCATGAACATGTCATTTACCAGATGCAGCAGCGCGCCGGTCAGACCAAGCCGGTTTGATGAGGAAACACCAATGACGATATAGCCTATTTCGCAGACGATAAGATAACAGAGCATGCGCTTCAAATCAGACTGGGCAATCGCCAGAAACGCAGCAAACAGCACCCCTGCCGCTGCGATCCAGCCGAGTACCGGGGCTGCCGGATAGAGGGAGGTGTAAAAGGGCGCATTAAAAACAGACAGTAATATTCTAATAAGTACATATGCACCCACTTTTGTGGAAAGCGGCGCTAACAGGACGCTCACACTGGAAGGCGCGAGGGTATATGAGTCGGGCAGCCAGGTATGAACCGGAAAAAGCGCCATCTTTATCGCTATGCCGACTAGTAACAGGGAAAAGCCGGCAAGCAGGGCCTTTGACTGGTATAGTGCAGGAAGCAGCTGGTTAAGGTCCGCCATGTTAAGCGAGCCGGTAAGAATGTACAGATAGCCGACCCCGAGCATATAGGAGCAGGCGCCGATGGTTCCGAAAATCATGTAGCGGAAAGCGGCAAACGCGGCACCCCGCTCACCCATGGCGATCATTGCGTATGCGGAGAAAGAAGCGATTTCCAGAAGCACGTACAGGTTGAATACATCCCCGGTGATGGTGATGCCGAAAAGCCCGGTCACCTGGAGCAGGTACAGGGTGTAGAGCTGGGGAAGCTTTGCCTGCGGAAATTCGCGGGCAGCCATTGATCGGGAATAGATAGCACTGAGGAGCGCTATTACAGCGATGGCAAGTAGGATGAGCACATTAAGGTGGTCGACGACATATTCAATGCCCCAGGGGGGCGGCCATGAACCCAGATGGTAGTGCAGCGGATTGCCGTTGTCTAAAACGGCAGCCGCAAGGCCCGCGGCAAAAATAAGGCATGCAGTGAGGGCACCGATGACGAGAGGGAAGCAGTATCTGCGGTCAAACCAGCCGACCGCAAATACTATGAACGACGCTATCAGAGGCGTCACCACGATGAGGGCGGGGAAATGAACCGTCGTCACTTTTTAAGCGCCTCAATAATCTCATCTTCCTCGAGCGTACCGTAATTCTGGTAAATGATGATCAGCAGAGCAAGGGCAATGCCGGTTGTAGCCACCCCCACGACAATCGCCGTGAGCATGAGAACATGGGGCAGGGGATTGATATAGTCTGCTGCCCTGACCGCCTGATTGAGGACGCCGTGCGTCTCAATGATGGGGATCGTCGCTCCCTTTTTAGCCCCGATGGAAATAAAAAACAGGATAATTGACCACTGGAATATATTCATGCCGATAAGCTTCTTCATCAGGTTGTTCTTTACCATCATGCCGTAGAAGCCCATCATGATAAGGATTATGTAAAACCAGTAGCTGTGCTTGGTCACAAGGTATTCAATCATCTTCCCCGTCCGGTGCCTCCCCGTGATCGCCCTTGGTAACCAGATCCATAAAAATAGAAATAATTACCGCCATGACGGTAATCTGCACGCCCAGCTCTATCATTGCCATGCCATAATAGCGCGCCATGACCGGCGTTGTGGGCAAAATATGCGTCCATGTGCTGTAATCAAGGAAATTGCCGGAAAAAAAGACGGCTACCGCACCGGTACCTGCATAGATAAAAACTCCCAGGCTGCAGAATATAACAATATATTTTTCTTTAAAGCGGCGCTTAGCCTCCCTGATACTGAAAGCCACCGCAAGGAGAATGAAGCTTGCTGCCATGATACAGCCTCCCTGAAATCCGCCGCCGGGGCTGCTGTGACCATGGACAAACACATACAGGCTGTAGATCTGGATGAAGGGCAGCATAATCCGGGAACAGGTCCGTATAATGCTATCATCAAGAATAATATCATCGAGGATTCTTACCATGTCGCATACCCCTGAGCAGCATCATCACCGCAACCCCTGCGGAAAAAATGACGCTGGTTTCAAACATCGTGTCATATCCCCGGTAATCGGCAAGCACGGAGGTAACCGCATTCGGCACCCCGGTTTCCTCCACCGTTTTTTCAATATAGCGCTGCGATACGTGGATGCTTGCCGGCTGCTGCGGGTCACCCCACCGGGGGAACTCCTCCGCGCTGTATACCAGCAATGCACCGGCAATCATGGTAATGAACAGTGCCAGCATCTTATTCAATCTTTGCTCCTCCTGCTCGTGTTGTACAGGGCTGCCACGAAAAATGCGGTGCTCACTCCGGCCCCGACTGCAGCTTCGGTGAAGGCCACGTCAACAGCGCCCATTTCAGTCCACAGCAGGCACATAAAAAAGCTGAAGGCGCTCAAGAGCACGATGGCGCTCAATAAATCTTTTACCGTAAGCGCCGCAGCCGCAACGATAACCGCGAATAGACACAGTATGAAATTCAACGAGGCGATCATGTGCGCACCTCCGTCTCCGTTTTATCTAGTATCACCGTACCGTCTTTTGTCCATGGGGTCACCCCGGACTCAAATGCGGAGCGCAGTAATGCGTGGGTTGCGGTCGGGCTCGCGAGAAACCAGAATACGGCAATGGATAAAAGTTTTACGCTCTGCACAAAACCATACCAGCAGCAATTATCGAAAAGGTTGTAAAGGGCAAGACCGGTGACGCACAGAAGCAGCGCCAGGGTATCGCCTTTCCCGACCGCGTGCATCCGCGTATAGACATCAGGGAAGCGCAAAAATCCCACGGTTGCCGAGAAGAAAAAAAACAGCCCGACTGATAGCAGTGTCACCGTTATGGTCATTACAAGCACGGACATCATGAATGGACATGCACTCCTTTTTTAATGAAATAGCGTGATACTATGAGCGTGCTGATAAAATTTAATATGGAGTAGACCAGCGCCAGGTCTACAAACATATCTATGCGCCGGTAAATGAACCCAATCAGCAGCAGCAGAATAGCCGTCTTGGTTCCCACAAAACCGGCGCCGATGACTCTGTCAAAAACGGTGGGGCCCCATACCGCCCGGTACAGGCACAACAGAATAAAAAAACACATGGTAAGGGCAACCCCCAGAAAGAAATTCTGCATTCAGTCCTCTCCAAAAATATGTCCGACCCGTGTTTCCATCTCTCCCGGCAGCGATTCTGCCACCGGTTTGTCAATTGCATGGACATAAAAGCAATCGTTTTCAACAAGCACGGTTATTGTTCCGGGGGTGAGGGTGATTGAATTTGCAAAGGTGAAAACAGATACGTCTTTTTTGAGCCTGGTTCTGAATTTTACAATATGCGGGTAGATGCGGTCAGACATCCGGGGAGAAAGGGCTAATTTAACAACATATATGTTGGCCAGATAGATTTGATAGAGAAGCCACGGCAGGTATTTAATCAGGCGCATAACTTCTTTCCCTTTACCCGATACCTGCTTATCCGTAAATAACAGGTCATTTGACATGTACGCAACCAGGGCACATGAAATGATGCCAAGCCCGAAATGCCAGAGGTCAAAAAGGCCTGACATAAATATCCAGAAGAGAAGCAGAAGAATAAAGGTGATAACAAACGACATGGTCAAAACGCAGCGCTCATTTTATTATCTATAAATAATTAGTTTGCTGCAATAATAGAACACTTCCTTTATATTGAAAATGCTAAATCATTTCAATTAAAATAAAACAGGCAATTTTAGGGCCTTAATAGTATCGCTATGGTTATGGATATTTTGAATTACCCCGGGGAGGCGAGAGAAAATAGTAAGCGTCAATAACTACAAGAAGTATCGGGTAAAAGCAAATGAATTTTGCTGCTCGTAAGTAATTAGTAACATATTATTATTCCATTGGACAGTGGCAGGTAATCATGTTAAAGATTTTGCAGATAAAAACGAATCCATAACGACGATTTATTCCTCTCTGCCCATGAAGACTATAGGTATTATTGCTAAAAAAGGCCGCTCTGAAGCCAGGGAACTGACAAAACAGATATGTTCCTGGTGTGCGGAAAAGGGCCTGTCCGTCTATATAGAGAAAGAATTAAACATCATAACGAACCAGGCGCAGCGGGTAGATCCTCTCGACCTCATTCTATCTGTAGAAGCAGTCGTCGTGCTGGGGGGTGACGGGACACTGCTGAGCGTTGCGCGCATCCCGGGAAGCGAAAAGGTTCTCATCATCCCCGTCAACCTTGGCGGACTCGGGTTTTTAACTGAAATCCGGGCGGATGAGATATTTAACCTGCTGGAACAGATTATTTCCGGCAGGTATACCATTGACAGCAGGATGCTTTTAGAGGTGGTGCTGGTCAGAAACGGGACGTCGCATGAAACGTACCGGATCTTAAATGATGTGGTGATAAACAAGGGCGCGATGGCCCGCATTATTGATCTCGAGACCACCGTTAACGCGCAGTATCTTAACACCTTCAAAGCAGATGGGCTGATAATCTGCACCCCGACCGGATCAACCGCCTATTCCCTGTCAGCAGGGGGACCGATCATTTATCCGTCGTTGCGATGTATTTCCATTACACCCATCTGTCCGCATACGCTGACCAACCGGCCGATCATACTGCCTGACGACAGTGTTATTCAGATCCGTTTGCAGTCAGAGCATGAAGATGTGTTTCTCACCATGGACGGCCAGATCGGCATCCGGCTGCAGAAGGATGACTGTGTGGAAGTGCGCAAATCAGGCAGTGCGATGGCTCTGGTTAAATCGCCTTTTTGTGATTACTTTGAAGTGCTTAAAGAAAAACTGCGCTGGGGGGAGCGATAAGAAACCAACATGTTGCGGGACCTGTTCATAAAGGACTTTGCAATCATTGATTCGCTCCATCTTTCTTTCGCGGAGGGGCTAAACGTCCTCTCAGGAGAAACAGGTGCCGGCAAATCAATTATCGTCGGCGCGCTGAACCTGCTGCTTGGTGGCAGGGCATCCGCCGACCTTATCCGCACAGCAAAAGACGAAGCTGTGGTCGAAGCTGTGTTTGATCTTGAAGCATGTCCTGAGACCCGGCAGCGTCTTACGTCGTGGGGCATTGACAGCGTTCAAGACCAGCTCGTCATCCGGCGCATAATCTCACGCTCAGGAAAAAATAAAATACTCATTGGCGACCGCCTCGCTACCATGCAGATGCTCTCACAGCTCGGCGGATCGCTGATCGACATATCAGGGCAATACTCCCAGCAGCTCCTCCTGCAGACTGAAAACCATCTGGACATTCTTGATACCTACGGCGGCCTGTTGCCGCTGCGCAGCACCTACCAGGAACGTTTTAATCTTTTTAATGATACGCACAGGGAACTGACCGGAATCAAAGAGCTGGAGAAAAATAAAGCACAACGCCGCGAGCTGCTCTCGTTTCAATATGACGAGCTTGACAAAGCGCAGCTGGTGCCGGGGGAGGAAGAAGAACTGCTGAAAGAACGGCAGATCCTTGCCCACGCAGAAAAGCTGTATGAAAAGACCTATGGTGTGTATGCAGCGCTGTATGAGGCGGATGTTTCTCTGCTTGGTAATCTTAAAAAGGCTTTACTCTCAGTTGAAGAAGCCGCGGCTATTGATGCTGCACTGAACCCGCAAAAGGAAAATCTCAACTCTTTGATCATCAATCTGGAGGATGTAGCGCTTTCTCTTCGCAGCTATGCTGAAAAGATACCCCTGGACAGCGGCAGGCGTGAATGGGTTGAGAACCGGCTCAGTGACCTGCAGCGGCTAAAAAAGAAATACGGGAAGCCCGCGGCTGAACTGATATCCTATCAGCAGGAAATTCAGCAGGAACTGAATGCGCTCCAGGGAAGCTCGCAACGGATAGATACCATAACGGAAGAGCTGAAAAGAGAAGCTCAGCTGCTGTGGAAGATGGCTGAAGAGATTTCACGCAAGCGGCAGCAGGCTGCTCAGAAGCTGAAGAAGTTCATCGAGCAGGAGCTTGCAACCATCGGCATGAAAAAGACCGGGTTTTTTACCATGGTGCAGAAGGTTGAACGCCCTGCATCTGAAGATGCTTCCTGCGGCCTCGGGGGACTTCATGCCCGGGGCATGGATACG
>Ga0209777_10006034_pt1 | contig 13753 bp, 9 predicted proteins | sample FrelakmetHBP12HB_FD_187147 | JGI IMG/M metagenome (GOLD analysis project Ga0209777, IMG submission 187147) | Freshwater lake sediment microbial communities from the University of Notre Dame, USA, for methane emissions studies -HBP12 HB (SPAdes)... | ecosystem: Environmental > Aquatic >...
TAGGGTGGAAATGACAACGAAGATCGGGATATCAACTTGGGCTTACCGGGATCTACAGCTAGGCGATGCCCTGGAGCGAATAACCCTTCTATCAGATAACGCCGAAATTCTCTGCGATGCAAGGCACAGTCTTCTTGATTCAACAAATCTTGAGGCTCTGGAGTCCTTCAACCTGAAGTACACAGTCCACGGGCTGATTACAGACGTCAATATAGCTAGCATCCATGACGCCATCAGATCCGCTTCGATAGATCTTCACAGCAAGGCCATATTGGCTAGCGCAAACGCAGGGGCCAGCATATACGTTGTTCATCCCGGTTATATCAGTTGGCCATATTACGGAGATCAGGCCATGTTGTCTCTTGATAAGTCTCTAGTGAAGCTGAGACGGTTGCAGGATGAGTTTGGCATTTCAATCTGCGTGGAGAACATGCCCAAGAGCGACTGGCTTCTATATCCCTGTCCAAGTCTGGACCTAAAGGTGTTGAGCGTCGCCCTGGATGTGGGCCACGCCAACACATGCGGCTCGTTGGATTCATTCCTGGCCGAAACCAACATTTTGCACGTTCATCTTCACGACAATGCAGGCATTAGCGATGATCATCTTCCTTTGGGTCGAGGAAGCATAATGTTCGGGCCGATCCTGGAGATGATCAGGACCAAGGGTGTTAGCGCAGTTATAGAGAATAAAACCGAAGCGGATGTCTTGGAAAGCCTAGAGGCTCTCCAGAATCTCAGGCTCCAATAAGCGCTTCTGAAGTCCAAAAAACCAACCAGTTCGTTCTTGGCGAGCTAAACGGTCGGAGCCAATGCAAACATGACCAGAGCGGATCTGAGAGTGGCCACCTTGAATCAAATGGAGACGACAAGAGTAGATCCTAATGGAGCTAACCTGAAGGATTAAAATATCATCGGTTCACTCTTTATTCTCTGGCCAAGGCAAATCTAAAGGGCAAGAATCTCAGATAATCTAAATGCAGACATTAAGGCCCTCTCTGCTCATGAAGGTAAGTGATATTCTTGCCGAGGGACCTGCCATAGGGTTGGTCCGATAGGAAAAAGCCGTTCTATGGCACAAACTAAACAATTAAGTTAAAATAGTAATAATTCCTGTTATATTAATGAGGTGAGACAATAGGCGACACAACTTTCCATGTATGTATCGCCCCTGCAACCACCATTCTTCTCCAAGATGATCCGCCTAATTTCTTCTCACCGCTGTTCTTCGGTTTCTAGCGGGTTTAATAACCACGACATACTCTGTGGTGACCAAAATGCAAATTTTTTTATTTCATGTAATACTTCAGCAGCTTTGCTGCTGGAAAGGGCAAGTACCATAATACGATGATTGATTCACTAGCTTGATAATATCTTTATTCGGCAGCGCCTTGTATTTATGCCACTGTTTGACTTAGGGGCAAAAGGTTTGCTCTCAATAAGATCTGTGCCCCATCTGATCGCCTTCAATGTATAGTCAAAGTCTGAAAAACAAAGTAGCCCGAAGGTTTCTGCGCATTTCAAGACCGCGATTTTAGGATAGGTGGCCCATAATGGAGTTCGCCAGTCCATAATCAACAATCTAAATCGACACAGGGGTTAGAACTCTGCTCTATAACTTCGTTGGGCACTATAAAGCAGTGGTTAGTGAAATTCTAAGGCACTTCACCTCAATAGGACACTAAAAGTTCCTAAGCTACAAGGAAAGGTGAAGGAAAATGAAAGATAGCAGGTTGAAGTGGAGTATCTCTAAGCGGGCAACAATTGATTTGAACCCATCACTCTCTCGATATAAGAGATTTTTAAAAGATAGAGGTTATCGGGATTCAACAATTTTTGGATACTATAGCTTTGTGAGGGTCTACCTTAAATTTGCTAAAACCACTCAACCTACAGTTAAACAGGCTTTTGAGTTTAGGGAAACTTTGATTGAATCTTTTAGGAAGCCATCAACGATAAATAACTACTCTTTAGCAATAAGGCTATTTCATAAGATGCAAAATGCAGAAGAAGATATAAAGTTTCCTTTACTAAAAGTAAATAATAAGCTAAATTTTTATTTTAGCGAAGAAGAAATTCTGAGATTGCTATCAGAAATTAAGAACTTGAAGCATCTTGCAATGGTCTCTTTGTTATTCTATTGCATGTTGCGCGCTTCAGATTTATGCGCTCTAAACGATGATGATATTGATCTTAAATCGCTAAATCTCCGTATTCTAGATGGCAAATTTCAAAAAGCTGCAATTTTACCAATTCCCCCCAACTGCGGAGAAATTTTAAAACAATACCTTCAGATCCGTCCACCTCTGGAAATCGATGGTAAAAATCCGTTGTTCTATACAGACTTTTCTCATCGCTGGGATAGGCGAGATTTGTATAGAATGATTATTTCTTATAAAAATAAAGCTGGAATAAAAAAATCAGGCGGCTGTCACTTGCTGCGGTACTCCGCTGCCAGCATTTTTATAAAAAATGGCGGTGACGTTGCAACATTGAAAGAGCTGATGAGACATGAAAATATTGAGACAACTAGCCGATATATCTCTGTTCTGGATTCGACTAAAAGACAGAAGTTAGAGCAATATTTAGTATTGTGAGAGGAGAAAAGAAATATGGCATACAAAATATGTCCCAAATGCAAAGGAATGTTTTTAACCACCAAAGGACAGGGAAATGTGACTTTATTTATAATTATAAAGACCCAGGAAAATTTTGGGACATAATCAAAAGGGGCAGAGCCAATGGTTGACGGTAGTTTAAACTGAAGCGGCCACTCAATATGCAATTGATCTGCCTGGAGACGTGCCCATCTGCATCCAGTAATCAATACATAGAGAATTGCATTGATCGTTTTCTTATCATCTGCACGTTTCCTGTCTACTTTTGGCTGTGGAGGTATATTGTGATTTTATGAATGACCATTGATCACCGCTCAGTTCCTCAAAATTCATGTGCTACCTACCCATTTAGCTGGGCAATAGGCAGAGGATGTATTTATAGTTTAGAAACGAGTTCTATTATAAACGCAGAGCAGGAATAACCAAGCCAGGAGGACTGCATGTTTTTAGCAGTCATACGCCTGCCACAATCATGATTGCCAAAGGTTGCGACATTAGAATAGTCCAAAAGATATTAAGTCGTAACGATATTATAACCACACTGCGATATGCCCACGTGAGCGATAAAACGCAACGGGAAGCCTATGAAAGATATCTGACTCTGTAGCCGCCATATCACTGAATGCTGATATGGCCTATCACTGATAACTATATATACCTATCATATAACACTGATATGGCCTATCACTGATAACTATATATACCTATCAGTAAACGATGATATGACTATGAAGGCGTCACCCTATGACTCCGAGCTGATCGCGCTGCTCCGTACAGAGCTTGGATTGAGTGATGGAGCAGTAATAAAACAGGAAAGCACGCTAAGAGATAATTATGCATTTCGGTTTGACCTAATCATCGAAGATGGCAATAAGATGTATTTAGTCGAACTCAAAAATATTGTGAACTTTGAGGCACTCTCACAGCTTGGTTTTTTTAAACTGATTCAGAGTGCCAGTAACACAAGAACTCCACATACAGAATTCTTTATCGTAGGAAAACGGATAACAGCGGAGGCGGCGGAGGCAGCTGAAGTGGCAGGCATTCGGTTCATCAAACTACCTGCCGATGCGGATCTGACAGAAGCCAACTATAGACCTAAAACCATGTCGGTGAAGCTCACGTCTCCTCGATCCTGGAAGATAATATCGTATCTCCTCAAAGTAAAAAAATCATCCATCCGACAGCTCTCAAAAGGGACAGGTGTCTCCTATGGTTGGGCGCATGCAACCGTACAGGCTCTTTCATCAAAAGGGGTCATATCTGGCTCCAAAGGCTATGTAGAGATAGACGATATCAACAAGCTTCTAAATGGGATAGCGTGGGAGCGTCCCTTCGAAAAGCTCTTTTATCAAGAAATACGGATCGATGCAAACAGCCCTATCGCTCTCGCGCACGATATATCGCTTGTCTGCGATGAGCAAAAAATGAAGTGTGGTTTTACCAGCTTCACCGCCGGGGAAATTTATACCGGATATAGTGCAAGACATGATTCTGCCTACGTTTATCTTGAGAAAAAAAATCTTGCTGCTTTAAAAGGATCATTTGACACCCGCACTGAAGGAGGAATTGCAGCAAGAATATACATGCCAGACCGTGATATGTTCAAGGATCTTAGGGAGTTCTCTGCTAAAGGCATCTGGCTTGTGTCGCCTGCACAAACGCTCCTAGACTGCGCAGGGCTTGGATATTCGGGCCGTGATCTCACATTAAAGCTGGTCGAAATCTATGACCGATTATGACCCAACAATGGTTATGGATGCATCTAGAATAGAGCTAATCGATATATTTCGTTGGGTTGGTGCTAGAGAGAGAAAGGAAACAAGACCTATTACCGTTCTAGTGGGCGGTTGGGCGACATACTGCTACAATAAGTGGTATGGATCTCAAGATATCGATCTCATTACGAATTCAAAGACCAGGCAGAGCCTAATGCATTACCTGAAAACAAAGCGCGATTTTATGATCCTAAAGAGGCCGATGACTCGCACCAGTGTAGAGAAAAAATGTGTAGGTGGCAAGATCCAAATAGATTTTGGATCGCGAGAGGATCTGAACTCGTTTGAGGGATTAGATGAGCAATTACCGTATTCAGTTCTTGACGGCCGTACCGAATCACGAGATATACAATCGGGGTGCTCTATGATTGTGCCTGAAAGGACATTACTCCTGATTTTCAAACTAAAGGCAGCATGGGACAGAGCATACCGTTTAAACAATAAAACATCCAAGGATGTGGAATGGGATAGAAGTAAGCTGCGAAAGGACCATGCAGATATTCTTGCACTTCTTGATCCAGAAGCCGGAGGGGAAGAGCTAGATATACAATATTTGGGTGAAAAACTAAACGAATATTCATTCCTTGTCGGAACACTGCGAGTGATAGCCAATGATAGAGATGCAGTCAATTCCTATCGAAGGATGAATCAAGAGAAAGCACGTGAGAATATTGAGACGCTGATCCTACTTGCGGAACCGAGAGATTGATTTTTCGCCGAATGGATTTCCAGTGATTTCATCCTTTTTCCATCCCCGATATCAGGCCATACAAGAGGTCAGAGCCAGGCATAGAATGTACTGTAGCCTTGGGGAGTCTATTTAGTAGATGGCATACCAACCATAACTGGCAAATTCGATCCGGCAACGCAAGTGACTGATAACACCCATATTTAGGTTGGACTGTCGATGGAGGGCGAATTGCCCTCTATCTTTTCTAATACCTGCCAAACATGCTCAGATCCGGAGAGTCCCAATGAAGTCGGTCAAAAGTCCAGTTAACGATGGAGATATCACTATTTCGAATCGGACAGAGATGGATACAGGGCCATAGTTGGCACTGCTATTAATCGCAGTAATCCAGCCAGAGAGAACATAATTGCAACCTTTCATCTTGGCGAATCTAATGGATATGGACGAACAGATGCAACATTCTCTTAAATCCTGAAGATGCAATAAATCTCGATACGCTACATATGGTGAAACTTGGGTTACCGACTGCACTACCTAAAAGTGGTGAATTGTAATCAAAATCCAAAAGGTATCGAGGAGATCGAAGAAGAGAAAGTTCGCCCTACCTTTCAGAAGTAATACGCCTCAATTTTCGAGGGGGACATTCCATCTCCTTGATAAATTAGGATTTGTCATCGGAAAGTTCTTCGCTAGGTACGTCAAATGGGCTGAATAGGGTGGGATATCCATTCGAGTCAAATTCGTTTTGATCTTGATTGTGCTGGCCCTGCTGTGCATGCCAGCATTTGCGCAGACAACAGCAATTGACTGGAACAACAAAGGCGATGCTCTCCGTTCACAAGGCAAGTTAGATGAAGCTATTCAGGCTTACGACAAGGCAATCGATATCAATCCTCAATATGCTGAAGCATGGAACGGCAAAGGTCTGGTTTTCGAAGTACAGGGTAAGTACGATGAAGCCGTCAATGAATACGATAAGGCTATCGATATCGATCCACAATTTATATTTGCTTGGAATAACAAAGGCGATGCTCTCAACAAGCTCGGTCTCACCAGAGAGGCTAATGCCGCTTACGCTAAGGCCAAGGAGCTGAGATCTGGCGGTTCGACATCGTCTGGAACCACGACCATCAGCCCGAATGCTACAAGCACTTACATTCTTGATCACAGCATAGCAAGCAACGTTGACGAGTCCACCTATCATGTGGTCACGAGAACCAACAAATTCCTTAGTACCGATAGCAAAGTCTACTCCTGGTTGAGCTTAGGAAATGTTGGAGCTAGTACAGTCTATTGGCATTGGTATTCGCCAGATGGTAATCTATTCAAAACGATTTCTGTTGATATCCCCTCCAATACAAGTGGTGGCTATTGGTCTTCTTACAACGTCTGGTCTTCTTTCGATATTGCCGGAGATATAGCTGACCTGCCAGGTAACTGGCATGCAGATGTCTACCTGAATGGTAAGAAACTCCTGATGGAGAAATTTACTCTGGAGTCCAACGCAATCAGCACAAGTTCTACAACTGGAAACCACATTCTTGATCATAGCATGGCAAACAACGTTGACGAGTCAACCGATCATGTGATCGCGAGAACCAACAAATTCCTTAGTACCGATAGCAAAGTCTACTCCTGGTTGAGCTTGGGAAATGTTGGAGCAAGTACAGTCGAATGGCATTGGTATTCTCCAGATGGTAATCTATACAAAACGGTTTCGTTAGATATCCCCCCCAATCCGAGCGGTGGCCATTGGTCTTCTTACCACATCTGGTCTTATCTCAATATTGCCGGAGATATACCAGCTGACCTGCCAGGAAACTGGCATGTAGATGTCTACCTGGATAGTCAGAAGCTCCTGACGAAACAATTTACCCTGGCCACCCCCCTCAATGATGCCGTCGACTGGTACAACAAAGGCGTTGTCCTCCATGACCAAGGCAAGTACGATGAAGCCATCCAAGCTTACAATAAGGCCATCGAGATTGATCCTCAATATGCCCATGCCTGGGACAATAAAGGTGCGGCTCTCGGAGCACAGGGCAAGTACAATGAGGCCATCCAAGCTTACGACAAGGCCATCGAGATCAATCCTCAATATGCAGATGCCTGGAGCAATAAGGGTGTGGTCCTCGATGACCTAGGCAAGTACGATGAGACCCTCAAAGCCTGCAATGAAGCCATACGGCTAGATCCCTACAGTGCAGATTCCTGGTACAACAAAGGCAATGCTCTCAAGGCACAGAAGAAGTACGATGAGGCTATCCAAGCTTACAACAAGGCCATCGAGATTGATCCTCAATATGCCAAAGCCTGGGGCAATAAAGGCACGGCTCTCGGAGCACAGGGCAAGTACGATGAAGCCATCCAAGTTTACGACAAGGCTATCGAAATCAATCCTCAAGATGCCGGCGCCTGGAACAATAAAGGCGTGGCCCTCGATGACCAAGGCAAGCACGATGAGGCCATCCAAGCTTACGACAAGGCTATCGAAATCAATCCTCAATATGCAGATGCCTGGAGCAATAAAGGCGTGGCCCTCAATGACCAAGGTAAGTACGATGAGGCTATTCAAGCCTACGATCACGCCATCCAGCTAAATTCAGGCAATGGACTCTACTGGTCTAATAAAGGCTATGCTCTAAAGGCACTCGGACGAACTATTGAGGCAGAAAAGGCCTATGCCAAAGCAAAGGAGCTGGGATATGGCGGTGGAACCACGACCATAAGCCCGAACGCTGCACCTAGCACCAACATTCTTACTGTTTGCCCAAGAGGGTGTGGCTTTACAAGCATTCAGGCGGCTATTTATGCGGCGCATCCAAATGATACAATTGAGGTACATAGCGGAACTTATAATGAGAGCGTAATTTTGACTAAAGATATTAGGTTTACCGGAATCGATACAGGCAGCGGAGAGCCTATCGTCAATGGTGACTTGTATCAGAATGATTACACTTCGGATCTGCATGACTTCAGCTTCCAGTCCATTTCCTCAGGTATCCCGACATCAAAAAATATGACAACTCCAAACACAACACTTTACTGGATCGAGAGAGCATTTGAGAACCCATCAACGTCCAAAGCTATTGAAGCCCTTGATCAAATTATTAAGACAAATCCAAAAGATGCTTGGGCTTGGTACGAAAAGGGATGGGTCCTCCATGGCTCTGGAAAGTATGATGAGTCACTGAGTGCGTATAACGAATCTATAAAATTAGATCCGTATTTTTGTGCCCCTTGGAATGAGAAAGGCGATGATTTTTACTCACTAAAGAAGTACGGCAATGCCTTAGAAGCCTATGAGAAAGCCATCCAACTTGAGCCAAATGCTGGACTCTACTGGAGTAACAAAAGCTATGCTCTTGAGAAACTCGGCCGAACTAGTGAGGCAAACGAGGCCTATGCCAAGGCAGAGGACCTAGGATATTGGGACTAATCCCAGCTTTCATTTTTTTTTGATATGCTTCGAATTTTTACCCAAAAAGTTGTACCCATATAACCATAATCATTAAAATTGAATTATCAGGAGGAGATAAAATTGAAATTAGTTCTAACAATGGCTGCTATCAAGCTGATGATAGGTTTTTCTCAAGCCTCTGCCATTTCTTGATCATAGCATGGCGAGCAACATTCTTTGCAATAGAAATATAGATAATGATTAAACATGCTAATAACTGCCGGAGAGGCGGAAAGAAGCATGGGGGGGCATGTCCTATTGAGAGAACTTGCAAGGGGCGATCCCAAAAAAGGTGAATCTAAAATTGAATCCATATTGTTAAACATAATTATATATAATTTTATTTTTTAAATTTTTTTTAAATGAAGTTCGACTTTTATTATCTCTGTGTTTAGCCAATTCTTTGCAATCAAAATAGATCCCAAATTGAAGGCGCGGATAGATGAAGAGGCCAATAAAAGGGGTCTTTCACCTTCTACGTACGCTAGAACCATTTTACATAAAGTGTTATTTAATTCGGAGGGAATTTAATGAAAAAACGCCCAGATCCTGACAAAATCCTGAAATCTCTTCATTCCGAATTCGACCGTCACGATCCCGATTTAATAGATCGCCAAATCTCCGCTGTGGAAAAGTATCTCGATCTCTGGACTGAAAAAACCGAAAAAATCAATAGGAATCTGCTTGTTCCACACATTAAGCACATTATGGAATCGGTCGGTTATAATTGGATAATCGACGATGTAATTTTGTATGTCTTGTCAAGAGAAGATTATCTAATTGGAAAAGCTTCCAAATCTTTTAGTCCAAATCCATATTTCGCAAATCTGAAATTCAATGGTGCTGCGACAAGAGATGTGCAAGGCATGAAGAAATCTGGCGCATTCAAGATATTTCCTCGGAAATTTGAAAGAATGTATTGGAGAGCTCGAATGAGGGGAGAGTCTTTCGAATTTTTTCCATGAAACTAAGGAATTTGAACATGAAAATAGAGAGCAAAATGACTTATCCTCCTCCATTTAATTTTATTTTAACTTGTCAATAAATTAAATTAGACAAAACAAAGCTGAATATGACCGAAAACATCGAAAACAATTTTAAATTATCATACTTTATTTATTCCGCTCCAATTACAATGCCTACAACCGAATTAATAAGCCAGATTGAATCTAATTTTGGATTAAAACTAAAATATACTACCGTTCTAAATTATAGAAATAGTCTACCCAATATACAAAAGAGAAAATTGGAGCAGAGCAGAAAAGAACTATTATCTATATCAAGATTTGTTATTGATAATTTGAAGGATTCTATTGAAAAATTAAAAGAATCGGATAACGAAATGAGAATCAAATTGGCAAGTGAACTTAGAGAATGCATAAATCAATATAATGAACTGTTCCAGGCTGAATTAAATAGCCTACAGAGTAAGTAGGTATTTCTAGACATCCCTCTTCGTGGGGCATAATCGATATGCCTTGGCTATTTTTGTGGTATAAAATAAAGTATTTATATTCAATTATGTGAATTTATATTGGATGATCCTCCTGGTTGTCCTCTGCATCGGATGGGCGAGCGTGGAAAATCTCTTTGAGTATCTCCTTGGCAGTCTCCAACTAAAGATGCCTAAGATAGTATCGTATCTACCTGGGCTCAGGAGGGCTTGACCTCTTGTCTTCGCGACCATTTGATTATGTGAAAGCCTACAGTGTGGTTTGGCTCCTTTCCACCTTACCAAGAGCCTTTTAGATAAGCCTTGGAGATGCTCTAAGGACATTGAGTGTCTCGGTGAGAAGTAAGGCGGGCCGAGGATGGAGCAAATTATTGCATAGAGCTTAGAGAAAATTGCGACCCCCAATGCTATCGATGTCATCCATAACATCTTTAATTTGGAAAAGATATCATTCACTGATGCCTGATCCACGTCGCGCGATTATCCTCACAGCTCTCCCAAAAGAGTATCTAGCGGTTCGTGCTCATTTGGATAACCCGATAGAAGACACTCATGAGGGATCTGTCTACGAGTTGGGTGCGTTCAATGCTAATGATCGGTCTTGGAAAGTAGCCATAGCCGAGATTGGGCGGTATAATGAGAATGCTGCGGTCGAGGCTGAACGCGCTATCTCCCATTTCCAGCCCCATGCGGTTATTTTCGTCGGCGTGGCGGGAGGACTCAAACCCAATGATTTAGTCATTGGTGATGTGGTAGCAGCAACTGAAATCTATGGATACAAAGCTGGGAAAGCAAAAGATGAATTTCTCCCAGCACCAAAGGTTTACCGATCTACCCACGCTATGGAGCAACGAGCTCGATCCGTGGCTCATAGCGCAAACTGGCTGGATCGAATAAAGGGCTCTATAGTGCGTGATCCTGCACCTAATGTTTTTGTTGAACCGATTGCATCTGGACCTGAGGTAGTGAAATCTACCAGATCGGCGACTTACAAATTCCTAAAATCAAACTATAGCGATGCAATAGCGGTGGAGATGGAAGGACTAGGCTTCCTGGCTGCCGCTCATGCCAATCCAAAAGTGGAAGCTCTAGTTGTCAGAGGCATCTCTGACCTCTTAGATCGCAAAGACGAAGCTGATGCCAGCGGATCTCAATTGCTTGCATCACAAAATGCTGCTGCATTTGCCTTTGAGATTTTGGCAGGACTGGATTATGGCGATAATGAAGCTAGTCCATCTAAGCCCACAATTGAGAATATCCCCTACCACCGGAACCGCAACTTCACTGGACGAAGTTCCTCACTTGATAAGCTACGCACAGCTTTGACCTCGGGCCAGTATACCGCTTTGACCCAGGCAATTACCGGCCTCGGTGGGATCGGTAAAACCCAGCTCGCCCTGGAATACGCCTATCGACATATCGAGGAGTACGGTGTGATCTGGTGGGTAATGTCAGAAGACACTGCTGTACTCTCGCAGGATTATGCCTTTTTGGCTGAAAAGCTTGAGCTACTGAAAGAAGGAGAGAAGACAGGCATTCAGATTGACACTGCCAGGAGGTGGCTCGAAGCAAATGCCGGATGGCTGCTGATTTTTGATAATGCACAGAATCCCGAAGACCTGCATAAGTATCTGCCCAGGAAAGGATCTGGCCACGTTATAGTCACTTCCAGGAATCAAAACTGGGAAAGCCTGGCTGAACCGCTAGAAGTATTGGAGTTCGAGCGGTCCGAATCGATTGAGTTCCTAGAAACGAGGACAGGTTTGAAGGATGAAAAAACAGCAGACGCTCTGGCAGATGCGCTAGGCGACTTGCCCCTCGCCCTAGAGCAGGCCGGTGCCTACATCAAAGAAACGGGAATATCATTTGAGGGATACTTGGATCGTATTCGGGAAAGAAGAAAAGAACTTTTGGAGCGCTGCAAACCCGCCACCTATCCTGAAAGCATCGCTACAACCTGGAAGATCTCAGTCGAGGCTGCATGCAAGGAGAACGCCGCAAGCTTAGATCTGCTTAACCTGTGTGCTCACCTAGCCCCTGATTTAATACCTAGAGATTTATTGGCTGGATCGCAACATCTGCCCGAGCCACTAGCCTCCACCGTAAAAGATAGAATGGCATTTGATCTGGCGCTGGCTTCTTTGAGACGATATTCATTGATTAACTTTTCAGTCGATAGTTTTTCCATTCACAGAATGGTGCAGGCAGTAACCCGAGATCAACTGAATGAAATGGAACAGAAGAATTGGGTCGGGGTAGCAGTGAATGTAATGAATCGCATTTTTCCTCCTGCAGAAGGTTATGTAAGCTCTAGTGAGAAAGCTTCAGCTTTTTTGCCTCATGCCTTGGCTGCTACGAGATATGCCGAGAACCTGAAGATTGCTCCTGAAGCAACTGGTCATTTACTAAATGAGGTGGGTTCGTACTTGAAAAGTTGCGGCAAGTTATTGGAGGCCAAGGATACCCATATGCGTGCTTTGAAGATCGCTGAGGAGATATATGGATCAGATCATCATGTTGTTGCAATAAGAAGTAACAATCTCGGCATTGATTTGAACGAGTTAGGGGATCTGAAAGAGGCGAGTAAGTTTTTAGAGAGAGCTCTCAAAATTGATGAGAAGATATATGGCGAGAACAATCCAATCGTGGCAAAGAGGCTTGCCAATCTCGGTGCGATACTAGATTCTCTAGGTGATTCCAAGGGAGCTAAAAAACTCTGCGAGAGGGCCTTGGAGATTTATGAGAAGGCTTATGGACCAAACAACCCTGAGAGTACCTTAGCTCTCAATAACCTCGGCATGGCTCTGCAAAAGTTAGGTGATTTAGCAGGGGCAAAGAATTGCGCCGAGAAGTGCTTAAAGATCGATGAGAAGGTATATGGGCATGATCATCCAAACACAGCTATTGCTACTACTAATCTCGGAGCTATCTTGGAGGACTTGGGCGAGCTTCAAGGAGCTAGAGACTGTTTCAGGAAGGCACTGGAGATAGATAAAAATTTTTACGGTCCAGACCATTATGTGGTGGCTTTGGATATGAATAACCTTGGAGGGGTTCTGAGAGAAATGAAAGATCCGGAGGGGGCCAGGAAATGCTTCAAGAGGGCTTTAAAGATATGTCAGGCGGCGCTGGGCAAGGACCACCCCACAACAAGCTTAATAGCGAACAATTTAAACTCTGTTCAGCCAAGATCAAGATTAATTCCTGATAACGACAAGCAATCTTTGTAAGTCATAATCTATGCATATTATGACATCAACATTCTGCGAGTGGCCTTTAAATCACTGCTCATTTGCAACGATGATGCTTGTACCTGTACAGTTATAGGATTCCCTTTGGAATCCACAAATAATAACTTTCCCTTCTTCCTTATCCATTTTTCAATTGCCACACATTTTAGTGTTTAAATAATATTATACACATGGATTTTATGGATGTAGTTACACGTCCCATATATTCGGAGGGTGGTTACCTAACTTCTAGGGTTCTGGCATTCCTGTACTATATGGAATTCAGCCTTTAAATCGCCTAAACTCTTGAGTATTGACTTAGGAATATCCCTATAAGATGTGTCACGGCCAAAGCATAGCGGTTTAAAGCATAGCGATAATGAGGTTGGTTGAATGTAGCAAAGCCTACATCTACACACACCAATTTAGATAAATTTTAGGAGACAAAAATGGCCCGAAAATGCACGATATGCAGCTATTATAATAAAGAAGCAATAGAACGAAAGATCTTGTTTACCGATAAGAC
>Ga0209777_10006035_pt1 | contig 13750 bp, 9 predicted proteins | sample FrelakmetHBP12HB_FD_187147 | JGI IMG/M metagenome (GOLD analysis project Ga0209777, IMG submission 187147) | Freshwater lake sediment microbial communities from the University of Notre Dame, USA, for methane emissions studies -HBP12 HB (SPAdes)... | ecosystem: Environmental > Aquatic >...
GGCCAGTATGGGCAATTAACCTATGTTCGCGTTTATCAGGGAACAGTGGCCAAGGGATCAACTATTGTCAATATCCGCAACGGTAAAAAGATTAAAGTTGGCCGCGTTGTGCGGATGCATGCCGATCAAATGGAAGATGTCGAAGCCCTGAAATCAGGATACATCGGCGCATTATTTGGAATTGAATGTTCTTCCGGAGATACTTTTACTTCCCCTGGAACAAATGTAACTATGATTTCCATGTATGTGCCCAAACCGGTTATATCTGCGGCCATTACGACCAAAGACAACAAATCGCAAATGGCTATGGCTAAGGCGCTAAATAGATTTTGTAAGGAAGATCCAACTTTTAAAACTTTTGTGGACAACGAAACCGGCGATACAATTATCGAAGGCATGGGTGAACTGCATCTGGATATTTATGTGGAAAGAATGCGGCGGGAATACGGCGCTGATGTCACGACAGGCAATCCCCGTGTCGCCTACCGTGAGACAATCACACGGCGAGCCGATTTCAATTATACCCATAAAAAACAAACCGGCGGCGCCGGTCAATTCGCTCGCATTGCCGGTTTTATTGAACCGATCAGCGATGCCGATTTTGTTTTTGAAAATAAAGTTTTCGGCGGTTCCATTCCTACACAATTTATTTCTGCTTGCGAAAAAGGATTTAAACAAAGCATGGCCAAAGGGCCGAAATTGGAATTTCCAATTACTGGTGTGAAAGTACTCATCAATGACGGCGCTTCCCATGCGGTAGATTCTTCGGATATGGCTTTCCAGGCATGTGCTCGCGGGGCATTCAAGGACGCGTATCTGCGGGCCAAGCCGGTTATCCACGAGCCGATAATGAAAGTAGTTGTAGAAACTCCGACGGAATTTCAAGGCCCGGTAATGGGACTTTTAAATCAGCGCCGCGGTATGATTATCGGCTCTCAGGATGAAGATGTCATGTGCGTGATTGAATCACAGGTGCCACTGGCGGAAATGTTTGGATTTTCGACTATCCTGCGTTCAGCCACGCAAGGCAAAGCTCAGTTCACGATGGAGTTTGCCATTTACCGGCAAGTGCCGCAATCAATCGCGGAGAAGATTACTCTGGAAGCGGCTGAAAATAAAAAATCAGCCGCGTAATAGATTCAAAATATGTTAACAAACAGCAGCTTCCTGAAACGGGAAGATAATGTTATTCATTTAACTTATAAGGATATTGTCATGATAAAAAAAGAAATGATTTATCGTAATCCGCTAATTAATCTTGGTTATGAAAGTGAAGATATTTTGTCCAACGGAGGGTTTGGCGCCGTTTTAGCTCATGCCGGAGTAGGCAAGACCGCCTTGCTTGTTCAGGTTGCTTTAAATGCGATGTTACGCGAACAGCCTGTCCTGCATGTAAGCCTGAATGATGCGGTGAGCAAAGTTGATGTCTGGTATCAGGAGTTGTTTCATGATATCGCCGCGAAATTTGATGTTGCTGAAATTCAGGATTACTGGGTCAAAATTCAGCCTTATCGTTTTATCATGACTTTCAAGGTGGAAGGTTTTAGCGCGCCGCGGCTGGAAGAACGTTTAACCGACTTGATGCAGCAGAATATTTTTAAGCCGCATACTGTTATTATCGACGGGTTTAAATTTGATGAAGCGGGTCGCGGTCAACTTGTGCAATTAAAAGAGTTGGCGCGGAAATATTCGATGCGCATCTGGTTTACCGTCCATACGCATCGCCATGAGCCACCGCAGGAAAACGGCTTGCCACTTTCTTTTTTACACGTGGCGGATTTGTTCGATGTTATTGTTCAACTGGCCACAAAAGGCGATGAAGTATATATTAAATCTCTTAAGGGAAAATCAATCGATTCCGCGCAAAACGATTTGCTTCTTGATCCAGCGACGATGCTGATAAAAGAAGGCAAATAGAGTTCATGATGTTTAAGTCGAATCAAGACCTTTTTAACGCAGTGAACGAGTTAATTGCAAATTTAGAAAAATAATGTTGTTTTTCTTATTTTCCCAATTCACACAACATTTCAATCCTTAGTAAAAACAATTCGCCCCCCACATCATGTTGCCAGTTTTTCATTGACATACAAGCGAAGTTTACTTATGTTTCAACTGATTAAAGCAAGTTCTTATCAAAAAACGGAGCAAGGGCTATGAGGAGAAAAGCAGTAAAGATAAAGGGCTTGGCAGTAATGTTCTATTGTTAGACCTTTATATAATATTTTTTAAGGAGGGGATCGTTCATGCCTGATTATGACGTGGTTGTAATAGGCGCCGGCAACGGCGGGCTTACGGCCGCCGCCGGACTCGCTAAAAATGGACATAAAACCCTGCTGCTCGAAAAACATAATGTCCCGGGCGGATGTGCTACAAGCTTTATAAGGGGCAGATTTGAATTTGAGGTTGCGCTTCACCAGTTAAGTGGCCTGGGACTTCCCGAATTTCCGGGGCCTTTAAGGATGGTGCTGGGCGAACTGGGCGTTGTCGACAAGATTGAGTTCATACAGCAGAAAAACCTTTACCGCATTGTCGTTCCTGGAAAAATGGACATCAACCTGAAGGCCGAAAGGGCGGTGGCCCAAGAGACGCTGATGGAAAAATTTCCGACCGAGAAGGAAGGGATCAAAAAGTTTTTTGATCTTGTCTATGCTTTCTGCATGGAAATGGTGAACATGCTATTTATGAACGACCCAGAGGCAAGCCCTGAAAAATATCCGCTTTTTTTCAAGCTTGCTATGAAGGATACTCAGGGCATTCTTGATGAATACCTTAAGGACCGAGGCTTGCAGAACGCCGTGTCCATCTACTGGAGTTACGCCGGGCTGCCGCCAAGCAGGCTCAGTTTTATGGACTTCGCAATGATGCTCTGGGCTTATCTCGAATTCAAACCCTGGCATATGAAGGGAGGTTCGCAGGCGATGTCTAATGCAATTTGCGACGCCTTCATCAATTTCGGCGGAGATGTAAGGTTCAATTGTGCAGCAAAGAAGATAAATGTCGAAAACGGCAAAATCCAATCCGTTATTACTGAGGACGGGGATGAGATCTCAACAAAATTTGTGGTTTCCAACGCTGGTCCGATACCAACATTAATCGATATGATAGGCGCGGAAAACTGCCCGGCTGATGAGCTCAAAACGCTTAATGCAAGGACAGTCGGTCTGTCGGCTTTCACTGTTTACATGGGGTTCGACTGCAATCCGGCGGACATGGGAATCGATAAGGCGACTAATTTCATATGTTCAACTACGGACGCTGATTATGCTTACAAGAAAATGAAAACGCTGGATGCGGCTGAATTTTCCCTGCTGACCTGCTATGACGTTGACGATCCTGACTTTTCGCCCCAGGGCTCGTGTCAGGCCTCTCTCGTTACTCTTCAGTATGCACAGCCGTGGATGAAAGTTCCTACTTCAAAATATAACGACACGAAATACCGTTTTGCCGAGAACTTGATTGACCTTGCCGAAAAGGTTTTTCCTGATATCAGGAAACATATTGAGGAGGCCGAGCCGGCAACGCCGCTTACGCATATGCGCTATCTCGGACATCCAGGCGGTTCGGTCTATGGCTCGGAACACTTCACAAGGGAGACAATCCTGTTTGTGAAAGCAAAGTCAATGATCCAGGGTTTATATTTCGCAGGCGCATGGAACGGCTCCGGTGGATTCCAGCCCACTCTTCAGTCGGGCGCATCTGCAGCCAGATCGATTTCATGGCTTCTTAACAAGCGGTAGGGGAGGGGATATGGCCAAGAAAGACATTGTCCAAAAAATTGACGGATATGATGAAATAATCAGGGAGACCGCTGTCCTTGAAAAATATGGTTTTGACTATCAGGCGAAAAGGGGAGAGGTTAGAAGCATCATAGATGCGCTTCACCCGGCAAGGCTTGACTTGACCGTATCGGAAATTATTCAGGAGACCGCGAGCACAAAATCCATTAAGCTTGTAAGCGAAAGCGGCTGTCTGCCGCCGTTCCAGGCCGGACAATATATCAACGTCTTTGTGGAGACAGGCGGCGTTAGAACAAGCAGACCATACAGCATAGCATCATCTCCGGCACAGACAGGCTATTATGAGATAACGGTCAGAAGGGTGGATGAAGGGTTTGTCTCGAATTACCTGCTGGACGAATTGAAGCTCGGTGACAGACTTCGTAGCTCCTCGCCCTCGGGAAATTTCCATTACAATCCGCTTTTTCACGGTGACAAGCTGGTGTTCATCGCCGGCGGCAGCGGCATAACCCCTTTCATGAGCATGATCAGAGAGCTTGCTGATAAAAACCTGGGCCGCAGGCTGCACCTGTTTTACGGGAGCAGAATTGAGGATGATGTAATCTACAGGGAGGAGATTGACAGGATTTCATCGGCCCACAGGAACTTCACATGGGACCTGGTTGTATCCGAACCGGCCCCATCTTTTCGCGGGATCAAGGGATTCATCAATGCCGGTGTGATAAAGGGAATGCTTGATGGCCCTGACTGGACGTTCTTTGTTTGCGGGCCGGAAGCCATGTATCAATTTTGTCTGCCTGAGCTTGGAAAACTGCCGATACCGGCAAGAAAGACAAAGGTCGAGGTCAGGGGAACGCCGAAGAATATAGTATCGCACCCCGGCTGGCCTGAAAACGTAAAAGCCGGTGATGTTTTCAATGTTGCGATAAAAGGGAGAAAGACGATCAGTGCGCCCGCTTCGGAGCCGCTCATGATATCGTTGGAAAGGGCAGGCGTGGTGATTCCCGCTTTGTGCCGTTCGGGCGAATGCAGCCTCTGCAGGACTAAGCTACTTTCGGGAAGGATCTATCAACCAAACGGTGTAAAGCTGAGAAAGTCCGATAGGGCCTTTGGATATATCCACCCCTGCATGGCGTATCCGATAACCGATATTGACATTCTGCTTTAGATAAACACCAAAACCACGGCGGGCATTGCAGCCGGTGCTGGCTGTTTATGGCGGCCCATGTGCGAGAAATTATTTTCCCCTGTAATCTGATTTATATTTGCCGCAGCCCTCGGTAGTTGCGTCTGTTAATTTTTCCATTTTCAAAGATAGTTTATAGATAAAATAATTATTGCCGCAGTTGTAATATCACATTTTCACTTTCTCGGCGTATTTCACTGCTCGTTTAATTTTGCCGGTTTTTTATAGATCGTAGTTGAAGTTCGACGGTTTGCGCATATTTTTCATTGGACATCGGCTTACCGCAAGTCACTAGCACCTGCGTTTTGGAGTTGCCTCCATTCACCAAACATGATCTGCAACGAAAAGCTCAAATATTGCCGGTAAGGTTTTATATATATAACCTGTCTTGACCCCTTAGCTTGTTCGCTAGAGGCAGACTTTATTCACCTGCTCATAATCGGTAATCACTCGGAAGACCTTCATTATGCCGTCCATCCTCAGTGTCCTCATTCCCTCTTCGATCGCCAGCGACCGCAGTTCTTCAACGCCGGTGTTATTCTTGATCGTATCCTTGACCGTTTTTGTGCCGATAAGTAGTTCATGAAATGCGATTCGTCCTTTGTATCCGGTGTCGCCGCACTTTTCAAGCCCTCCTTTTTCATCAAGGAGAGTTTGGGAAGGTAGTCTGTCATACTGTGCACTGCAAACCAGTCCTTACCATAACCGTGGACAAGCTCTTCATTTTGCCGCATGTCACCAGCACCTGCGTCTTAAAATAGCAACTAACATAAGGGCGTTTTCCCATCATTTTTAAGCCTTTACATATTGACAGGTTACAAAGGGTACGTTGGTTTATTTTAGGTTAAGACGGTTACAATTTAGTTATAGCCGTCCCCTCTACCCGGTGTAGTCAAAAATAGGTGCCTATCTGTATGTTGAATAACTACAGAGTTGTCTCCTAAATGTTCCGGTAATTTTTTGAAAGCCACTTTTTATAGTCATGATGTTTCTTACTTCCTGTAATGTTGTTTTTCTTATTTTCCCTATTCATGCAACATTTCAATTAGTAATAAACAAATATTCCCGAACTTTAATTTAACATGTGGTACCTGTATTGGAGGCAGATCAGTTGGACAATGTCGATCCAAGTGTAGTTCAGGGCAACTTGTAAGTAATTACATCTGGTATCGTTAAAAAGAGTTCCTTCAGGATCGACTGATGGGTACTCCTTCAGAGAAGATGGTCATAAAACTTTGCATGATAGTTTCTTCAGAATAATTCTCATGCATTACCAGCCATGCACCATATTCAGCCATGCCCATTAAGATGTATCCTGCCAGGGCGCTATCGATATCTTTCCGGATGCGTCCTTCTCGTTGTAGGTGCTCGATTTCCCGGATCATAGGGTTAACCATTTGCTGGATCAGTTGATTGAATTTCGTCCGGAAGGAAGGGTTGTCGCCCACCGAGAGGCTTTTCACAAGATTCATCATTGATATCCATTGGGGATATGAAGAAAAGAATGCTTTTCCTCGTTTTGCCAGTCTCAAGGCCATTTCTTTTTCTCCCTTGATCTCATTCCAGACATCATTATACATATCATGGAATATCCTGTCCGCACAGGCCATGAAGATTTCTTCCTTATTGCTGAAATTCTGGTAGATGGTCCCTTTACTTATTTTTGCATGATGTGCGATATCGGACGTGCTTGTCTCAGCATATCCCTTTTCTAAGAACAGCACGATAGAGGACGAGAGGATGGCATCACGTTTGCCAGATGATAGATAAGCCGGCTTAGGGTTGCTCTGGAGAAAAGCAACTTTATTTTTGATCTCTTCTTTGATTACGTTAAGCGGTTTACCCCCTTCGATCTGCTTATATCTGATAAGATTCAGTATCTTTAAATGGATGTCGGAATAGTATGCGCGGGTCTTCCCGGTTTTTAATGGCGCAGGAATAAGCCCTTCGAGGATGTAATATCTTATTGTGGAGATAGGGACTTTTGATCTCCTGGATAGTTCTGATATCTTCATGAGATCTTTTTCTTTCATCTCTTTCAGTGCTAATATCCCATCCTTTATCAAATGTTTTGATACTTCGTATTTTGCTGCGGGGTAGTTCCTTAACCCCTCTCCTTCAAGTTGGGTATGCTGAATAACGGGATTGAAGATAATATTTCGGCCTTCAATAAAGATACTATCGACATCCCTCTCAGTATAAATCTGTAAATAATAGAAACCATACTCCGTTGCGCCCATTAGCATATGTGCAAGTATATGAAGATCTTTAAAATGAATTGTCCCCTGATTGGATGCCAGAATCAGATCCGCCTCAATTGGATCGATAAGATTTTTCATGACAACTTTGAGCATCTGCCGGGAACGAGGACTGCCTTTCATGGAGGCGCCACGTGCGAGATTGAGCATGTCGATCATATGGAGATGGGTATGGTTGAATGACTCTGCACGTTTCCAGAGACGTATCAATCCGTCATCTTCGTTGCTGATGGTGGGATCATCACTAGCTATGTCATAGAACACATGATCGGCGCATTCGTAGAACAGTTCTTCCTTGCTCTTGAAATAATGGTAGAAGGTGTTTTTCCCGATACCTGCATAAGCTACGATATCATCAATGTTTGTAGTGTCATAACCTTTATCACGGAAAAGATCGACTGCAGCTTTGATGATAACATTGCGCTTGCTCGTAAAGACCATGTCAGGTTTCTGGTTGTAGCGCGTACCTCCTGAGTTTTGATTCACTATACGGCTTATTTCATCAAGTGAATGCCCCTTTTTTCGCAGTGACTGAATCTTTTTAAGCCTCTCTATATGTTCGACGGTATAATAGGCCATGGTCTTCCCTGTTCTGATCGGATCAGGCAACAGTCCCTGTCGTGAATAATTATGGATAGTAGTAGCCGGTATTTTTGCGCGAGTACTCAACTCGGACATTTTCATATGTTTAGGGTATTGCTTCATAGTATGGTCTCATTTCGTAACGATTAATTATCTACTTTTTACTTTAGATCAAAACAGTATAATAAGTAAAGTAAATGTTCACTTTAAACCTTTTAATGCCATATGTACAGTTACCCTATAATTATATAATCACTTAAATATCAATATGTTAAATATAATATAAAAAAATTTAATTTATCCTTGACAGTGGTTCTCTGCTTTGATAAATTATACTCAACAACGATACCGTACTGTATCAAATATAAGTAAATGGTAATAACTGGCTGAATACAATGCAAGGAGGACAATCTTTTGAGTAAAGGAAAAATCGCTATTATTGGTATTGGCGAGGTCCCTACGCGTAACATGCCAGAGCGTACGCATTGGGACATTATTTATGACACGTGTATGGAGGCGGTCAGGGATTCGGGTCTTCACAAGAATGACATTGAGGGTGTGATCAGCGTCACTCCGCAGGCCCAACCGAAGATCGCCGCAGAGCTTTCCTTTGGCAAACTGCCCGAAGAGCTAGGGCTCAAGGGGTGCAAGGATGCGGTCAGTGTCAATGCCGGCGGGGCCTCCACCTCGAACGCCGTAAGGCTGGCCGAGCAGTGGGTAACGAGCGGTCTCGCCAAGGCAGTCATTGTCCATCATGTCACCCTCCATTCCACGATCCCGGTTCCCGACCTCATCAATTTCTTTGCCAAGGCGGGCGTGGACCTGCAGTGGGAATATCTCTATGGTACAACCTATAACATTATTATGGGTCTGATGGCTAATCGCTATATGTATGAGTCGGGTTGTACTCCAGAGCAGATGGCCTCGGTGGTTACTGCCTTGCGGAGCTGGGCAGCCAAGGATCCAAACTCCTTCTTCTACGGCAAGGATGTACCTTCGGTGGAGAAAGTCCTGGCTTCAGACATGCTCAATACGCCCCTGCACAAGAGAGAGAGCAATGTACTAGGCGACGGTGGTTGTGCCATGGTCATTGTCTCAGCCGAGGATGCCAAGAACATGAAGCGGCCTGCAGCTTACAAGCTGGGTGATTCCGTGCGTTATTTCAGCGGGACCTGTGTCATGCGTGATTTTAACAAAGTTGCGGAAGGATTCCGCGTTACGGCCAAGGAGGCAATAGCTCAGGCCGGCATCACCAAGGACGATGTCAGTCTCTGGAACTGCTATCTTGCTTATCCTCTTGCCCATCCGATGGTGTCGGAGTTGCTCGAGGTGGCGCCTGCGGGAATGGGCGGGAAATATTTCCTTGAAGGAAGGATGTCCTTCGGCGGAGACATTCCCTGGTCCACAATCGGTGATGCGCCGGGCAGAGGACACACAGGTTCGGGTGTTAGTTCGGCGTGCTATGTGGAAACAGCAAGACAGCTCATGGGCAAGGCTGGAGAACGTCAGGTTAAAAACTGCAAATACGTCTATCAGAATGCCGGCGGTGGATCGGGATTCAACAACATCGCCACCATCTGGGGAAAGGAGATTAAATAATGGAATTCGAGATGACAAAACCCATTCCGGAGACACAACCGTGGTCGGAAAAATTTTGGGAGGGAACAAAACAGTGCAAACTCCTTATTCAGGTCTGCAGGGACTGTAAATCAAAAATATTCTATCCGAGAAAATTCTGTCCTGAGTGCTGGTCCGGTAACCTGGACTGGATCGAGGCGAGCGGCAAGGCCAAGATTTTTACTTTCTCTACGGCCTATAGCATGGTTGAGCCCAAATTTATGGATGAGCTTCCCTATACGATTGCCTATGTTGATCTTGAAGAGGGGATAAGAATGATGACCCGGATCGTGGACTGTAAACCGGAGGATATTAGTTTCGACATGAACGTAGAGGTCTTATTTCATGAACGTAACGGATATTTTCTGCCCTACTTCCGTCCTACCGGCAAAAAGTAAAGGAGATGATCTATGTCAGAATACACAACCATCATTTATGACATCAAAAAGTCGGTATGCAACATTACTCTGAACAGGCCGGACAAATATAACGCCATCAACAGAGAGATGGCTGCCGAACTGCTCGATGCTTTTCGGAAAGTCAGAGATGTCCCCGAAGTGGCAGTGGTCGTCCTCGGCGGAAATGGGAAGGCTTTTTGCACTGGTGGCGATCTGAGCGTCTTTCCATCGCTTGCTGAGCATCAGGAATCCTTAAACTGGCTGGCTCACGACGGCTATGGCATCGGCAAGGCTATTGAGCTTTGTGAGAAAGTGGTCATTGCCAAAGTTACCGGCCACTGCCTCGCCGGAGGTCTAGAACTGGCCCTGATGTGCGACTTGATTTATGCCAAGGAGACAGCGAAGTTCGGCACCACCGAAATCAACATGGGTATCCTGCCCGGATGGGGCGGCACAGTGCGCATTGCTCGAGCCATGCCTATTTACCGTGCGCGCGAGATCATCTACAGCGGACGCAAAGACTTTCTGGCGTGCGACATGTACGAAATGGGTTTCCTGACTCGCGTATTCAAGGATGATGAGTTTGAAGCAAAGTTTAGCGAAGTCGTAGCGAATATCAGCTCGAAAAAAGTCATCGCTCTGCGCATGGCAAAGGAAGTCATGGGACGTTCCCTGGAGTGTGGCAGCCTGGATGCTGCCTTGGCACTGGAACGCAATGCCATCCAGTGGCTGATCTATGCCCCGGATATCCAATCGGTGATGGACACCTTACGCGAAAAGCCCGAGGTTCTGGTGGCCGCTCAGAAACAGGCGAATGTCGCCTCGGACAAGAAAAAGTAAAGAGACCCCAAAGGATGAAGGGATTGCCTCGATATGATCGAGTCGAGGTTATTGAGAAGTAAGGTGAACGATTGATGCTCACACCAAATGGAAGAAAAAAAGCTGTGATCACCGGTGCAACAAGTGGCATCGGTGCCGCTTATGCCCAAGGTTTTGCAGAAATGGGTTACGATCTTATCATCACCGGCCGGAGAAGAAATATCATTGAAAGCGTCGCATGTGAGATCGAAAAAAAGTTTGGGGTGAGAGTTAATGTAGCTATCACTGAATTGTCCAATGAAAGAGATGTTGATCTGCTCACTGAGCAAATCAAGAAAGCCTGTCCCATTGATGTCCTTGTAAACAACGCCGGATTCACTACAAAGGGTTTCTACCACCAGGAAGACATTGTTGAGCAGGAAAAGATGGTTCTTGTGCATGTGATCGCCATGATGAAACTGACCCGTGCAGTCCTTCCCAGTATGATAGAAAGAAAAAAGGGGACAATTATCAATATGGCATCTCTTCAAGCGGTTACTCCCATGTCGCTGAGCACTACATACAGTTCTGCCAAAGCATTTATAAAAAATTTCTCCATGTGCCTCCATTGTGAGCTAAGAACCCATGGAATAAAGATTCAGTGCGTGCTTCCCGGCTTCACGAGGACTGACCTTGGCAGAGGTATTGATGTGGACATGAATATAATAGAGGACAAACCCACAAGAAAATGGATGCAACCCGAAGAAGTCGTAGATGCTTCATTGCGTGAGCTGAAGAAAAAAAACAGCGTGGTATGTATTCCCGGTGTGGGGAATAAAATCGCTTATGTAGCAGCGAAGATAATGCCGGAGCGTTTCTGGTACATGATCGAACCGAGCATTGTGAGAAACATGCCTTAGGCAAAGAAAGATTGAATGTTGAGGTTCTGCTTAAAACATTTGTCAGGGGTAGAGACGAGCAAGTATTGCCTCTGATATAAAAAACATTATGGAGGAAGATTATGGATTTCGGATTTACCGAGGAACAACTCCTTATGCAGCAGACCGTTCAGCGGTTCTGCGAGAAGGAGCTAAATTACGAATATGTGAAATGGATGGATGAAAATGTTGATTTTCCGCCGGACGAGCTTTGGCAAAAATTCGCTGATTTAGGGATGTTTTCCGCAGCGGTGCCGGTTGAATACGGAGGGCAAGGCCTGGGGATGATCGACGTCATGGTGGGTTTTGAGCAAATCTGCAAGGCGTCCATGTCGGTTGCATTGGCGGTTGGAACTACAGCGGGATTCGGTGTTCGCTTCATTGGAGAATTGGGCACAAAGGAGCAGAAAGAAAAGTATCTGCCGCTTATTGCTGAAGGCAAATTCAAAACCTGCATGGCACTGACCGAGCCGGGCGGCGGGACGGATATTCTGGGCGCGTTATCCACTTTTGCCGAAGACAAGGGCGACCGATGGGTTATCAACGGGCAAAAAATATTTATCACCGGAGCTCATGTGGCTGATTCTCTGGTCACCATCTGTAAGACGGAAAGGGATGCCAAAAAAAGCAAATCATGGACCACAATAATGGTCCCTCGCCAGACCCCCGGCGTTACGATTCGCAAGATCGGGAAGATCAGCTGTCATCATTGTGAAAGCGTGGAAATATTCTACGAGGATGTGGAAGTTCCCAAGGAAAACATGTTGGGCACGCGCGGGAATGCCTTCTATGAAATTATGACCGTGCTGAATCCGGAACGAATCGGCGTGGCCATGATGGGTGTCGGTATCATCGCCGCCATCTATGATTTCTGCTTCAAGTACGTACAGGAGCGAAACGCCTTCGGCGGACCTATCAGCCGGTTCCAGATCCTGCAGAACTATCTGGCGGACATGTACATCAATCTCGAGAATTCCCGCAACCTGACCTACAAGGCCGCCTGGCTCTGCGATAACGGTAAACCTTATCACTTGGAGGCGACTATGGCCAAGCTTGTGGCGGCCGAAGGTGCGCGTCACGCCGGAACCTTCGGATCCGAGATCTTCGGCGGGTACGGCATCTGCAACGAGTATCCGGTCTCCATGTTCCTGCGCGATGGCTATCAGATCCAGTTCTCGCCTATCTCAAACGAGATGAGTCGGAACATATTGATGCAGTTCCAGGGCCTGCCTAAGTCGTGGCCGTAAACGAAGACAAAGGAGATATGACATGTACACATTAGGAGATATCCCTCGTTGCGGCGCCATATTATGGCCGGATAATATTGCCGTGGTTTTTGAAGGCAAACGTTATACCTACAAACAATTCAATGAGCGAATAAATAGATTTGCCAACTTTCTTATCAAAGCAGGCTGCAGGAAGGGTGACGGACTTGCCGTCATGGCCGATAATTGCTCCAAATATCTGGAAGTCTATTTTGCCGCGGCCAAGATAGGAGTACGGGTTACACCGGTCAATGTTCGTCTCGGCGACGACGAGATCATCTATATCATCAATGACAGCGAAACGACTTTCTTTGTTGTCGGCGACGGGTATGAAGAAAAAGTCAAACAAATGAAAAATGGCTTCAAGAATATTAAAGCGTGGGTGAGCTTGGATAATCCTGTTTGCGGATTCCTTGATTACGATAAGTTGCTGGAGATATCACCTCCGTCGGAACCAGATTTGGACAAATATGATATCCAGGAAGATGATCTGGCCATTTTGATGTACACGGGCGGAACCACCGGACTACCCAAAGGCGTGATGCTTTCACACCGCAGCGCCGTTTTAGCCGGTATAACGTCTGCCTTGGCCAACGGATTTACGGAAGATGATTCCACCTGCTTTGTGCTACCCATATTTCACGTATCTTGGTGGCCGATTCTGGCGATATTACTCGTCGGGGGCAAGGTATGCATCAATCGCAAACCCAGCCTGGACACGATCTTCAAACTGATCGAAGACGAAAAATGCACCCACATGAACCTTGTTCCCACGATTTACGGCTGGATGGTGGAGTGGCCAAGCGTGGAGAAGTATGATCTCTCCAGCTTAAAGTTTCTAACCTATGCCGGAAGCCCCTTCCCCACGGAAGTTCTAAAAAAATGCATTCGAAAATTCGGGAATAAATTCGCCCAGGGATATGGCGCAACGGAAACAGCCGGAGCCGGCATATCCGGATTGTCATGGAAGG
>Ga0209777_10006036_pt1 | contig 13749 bp, 12 predicted proteins | sample FrelakmetHBP12HB_FD_187147 | JGI IMG/M metagenome (GOLD analysis project Ga0209777, IMG submission 187147) | Freshwater lake sediment microbial communities from the University of Notre Dame, USA, for methane emissions studies -HBP12 HB (SPAdes)... | ecosystem: Environmental > Aquatic >...
AATAGACTTCCCCCTCCCAATAGGATTCCAATCAGCGAATTGAAAAAAGTGATGGGGGGAATAATGAGTGAAGCCAATAAACCCACACCTATCCCTGGAAGGCTGATCACATCGGGAATGATTTGATGATAGAGGTCGATGACTGTGATGACAATTAATGCTGCCACGAATGCGAAATAAGTAAGATAACTCAGCGAGGGACCAAATTTCATGATTAAAAGAAGCGAACTCAGTGCTGTGATCCCTTCGACCAAAGGGTATTGGAGGGAAATGGGTCCTTTACAATACCGACATTTCCCTCTTAACAAAAAATAACTGATCAAGGGGATATTATCGTAAAACCTGATCGGCTTTTTGCAATGAGGGCAGTGGGAACCCGGCCAGATGATAGATTCTTCTTTGGGTAGTCTAAAGATACAGACATTTAAAAAACTGCCGACCATCGCCCCAAAGATTATAGAGATCAGATACAACATCGAATGACTCCGTTACTGCATAGCGCAAAGCGCATAGCGCATAGCATACTTCATTTTAACGAGTTCTGGAAATTGGTAATTTGCCGAGAAAGATGATCAAGCTGATCCAAGAGTTTATTTAGATACTCTTTCGATATTAAATCTCTTTTTCCTAGCAGGAATAAAATATTTGCGTTCTCATAAGTAGATCTCCGTGCCATATTCAAGAATTGTTTAAACTCCTTTTTTGATGAAGATCCAGAACCTTCAGCAATATTATTAGAGACAGACATTCCAGCACCTCTAAGTTGTTCTGCAAAGCGATACAATCTTTTCTGATCAAGACCATCAGCTATATCGAACAGTTCGCCGGCAATCTGAATGGCCAATTGCCAGATCTTCAAATCTTGGAACCTGAATTTGACCATATACTATTTCCTTTCGTTTCGCTATGCGCTTTGCGCTATGCTCTATGCTTTATTAATGGCATTCTAAATCCTGAACCATCCACCTCAGATCTTCAACTCTGGATTTTGCTTTGGGCGCCGATTCAATTCCCTTGGTATAATAATATTTTGCTTTCTCTGAATCTTTCATCCGAGAAGCGTAAAGGTTCCCCAGTTCTACGTAAGGATTTATAATATTAGGAGCTAATTCGGTTGATTTTAATAATTCTGAAATCGCTGCCTCATATTGTCCCGTATCCTTGTAAACGAGGGCCATCCGGTAATAAAGGTTAGCATCTTGAGGACTTTTCGATAGTAAATATTTTAAAACCTCTTCGGCCTTTTTATACTCTTTCTGCCTCTGGTAAAAAACGGATAGATTGATTTTGATCGTGTCATCATCCGGTCTCAATGAGATGGCGGTGGCAAACTCCTTTAATGCCTTTTCAGGCTCATCCAATCTTCCGTAAACAATACCGAGGTTATTACGAGATTGATAATCGTATGGAAGTAATTGGACGGCTTTTTCCAAGTGTTTTACTGCATCCCGATCCATCCCCAATTCCATATATACTACACCCATCAGAGCGTTGGCCGTGTTACTACCAGGATTCTTCTCCACGGCATCCGCCCATAATATATAACTGTTTTCCCATAAGGTGTTTTGTCGAATGGTCATCCATGAATAACCTGCCAGAAGAAACAAAAAGAGCGTTACGGACAGTAATTTGAAGAATCCCTCAGAAAACTTTTTATGCCGGTAAGCATAGAGACGGTCGAAAGCGATCCCCAGCAGAAAAACATATGAAAAAGAGGCTATGAAAACATATCGATCCGCTTTGAGGGTGCTGATAGGAATAATGTTTAAGTAAGGAAGAAGAGTAATCAGGAAGAAAAAGAGGGAGAAAAAGATAGCCTTGGTCCAACGAAGAGATAGGACACCGAAGGCAAAAAGGGATAACGTCACGAGGATCAAAATGATATTCTTCAGACAGAAAACTGGCATGGATACAAGAAAGGAATAAGCCGCCGAGTAATTGATCGTGAAAATGAGGAGTTTTATGCTTTGCAGAAAAACATACAGACAGACAAGAACGTTGCTTGCGATACTCCCCCCTCGATATTGTTTGATGCCCCCTGCTTCGAACATCACCTTTAATAAAATAAAGGTGAAGATCGCCGATAAGACAAGAGAGGCGAGAAGAAAAACTCGGTGACGTTTTAAAAGATTGATGAGATCCTCTTTTCGCTTTGCCATCTCATAAACAATAATCACGCCGGGGAAAACCACGGCAGAGGGTTTTGAGAGAATGGCAAAAAGAACGAAGAAGATCACGAGACTTAGATAAAAGGGTTTCCTTCTGGCCTCTTCGCTTGCCTTGAGGTAAAGAAAAAATGCGAGGAAGAAGAAAAAGCCCTGGAGCACTTCTTTTCTGGCTGCGAGCCAAGTGACAGCCTCGACATGCACAGGATGGGCAGCAAAAAGCAAGGATCCAAAAATGGCAACCCGTGCATGTGAACCTGAAGGGGCTTTTTCCCTTAAGTGGATAGAAAGGTGATAGAGAGTGAAATAAGCCATGATGCAGGTGAGAATGTAAAAAAGAATGTTTGTGATGTGGTAACCCAATGGATTGAGTTTCCAGAAGTGGTAGTCGATTGCATAACTTAAAACTCGAATCGGCTGGTAAGTAGCCCCCTTTTTCAAAGTAAAGATGGTAAGGACATTTTCCCAACTGAGACTTCTGACTTCCGTATTCGAATAAATCATCCCATCATCCCAATTCGTAAATAGGTTATTGAGAGAGTTGATATACAAGACAACCGCTATTAGAACCAGAAAACACAGCGGCACGAGCTGGGAACGATTCCAGAAGGAATTCCGTAGGTTCATTTCATTTTTAATTTTCATTAATGCCCAAAATTTGTGGTGACGGTTTTTTGTCAACAAAAGTTCTGAACCAGAGCTCCAGATTCACCCATCGCCAGATCGTAGAGCTTATATTTTTCCTTCCTTTGCAATGTTGGTTAAAGGCATTTTTAACTCTGGCTGTATTAAAATACCCTCGCTCAGCAAAACTCTTTGAGCTAATAATTTGATTGATTTTATCTCTCAGAATGGTCCCAAACCAAATATCTTCAGGTGTGACAAATCCCATTTTATCCATTCTGTTCGTAATCTCCCCAGGCAAAACACCTTTCATTGAATCTCTTAAAATGACTTTCGTTACACCTTCGTTGATTTTCTGCTCGGAAGGAAGGCTAAAGAGATATTCAACCAATCGATAGTCAAGAAATGGTAATCGCGTCTCAATCGAAAATGCCATCGAGTTACGATCCTCATAGTGGAGAAGCCCGGGAAGCGTTGTGTATCGAAAGATTTGATAAAGGTAGTTATTTAAATCATTGTCGAATTTGACAGGTCTCGGGAATCTACGGAAATATTTTTCTTGAAAGCCCTCTTCCGCCCATTCAGTACTCCTTTTTAACCATTTATGAGTCAGAGGTTTAATCCAAGTTGGTAAAATGGCAGCAAGTATCTTTATCGCAAATTGGTTTTGAAGGTGCTGATGATTCTTTCTAAATCGATAGATCTCTTTAATAAGATGCCAAATTTCAGCCCTCTTCAATGATTGGCTAAATAAAAAATAGAAGGAGGGTGGATAACCTGCTAACAACTCGTCCCCCCCCTGACCATCCAGAAGAACAATGACACCTCGCTCTTTTGCAAGCCCCATCACTTTCCATTGGGCATATATGCTTGTGGAGCCGAAAGGTTCATCCTGATGCCAGATTAATCTGGTCAAATCCGCAAATAAGTCTTCAGGGTTTGGGAAAACATAATTCTTTTCGGCTCCCGTTCGACGGATCACAAATTCAATATACTTTCGCTCATCATAAGCAGGGTCCTCGAAACATGAAGAGAATGTTTTCTGCCTTTCCCCGACCAATTTGGGATCAATGTTTTGTCCATCAAACATCAGCCTATTGGCCAAACATACAATTGAGGAAGAATCTAATCCCCCGCTCAAACAGGAACCTATTGGAACGTCAGTTCTTAGTCTCAACCTGATGGAATCTTCGAAGAGCTCATAGAATTTTTGTGCGTAATCACTATTTTTGGAAAAGTGAATTTCTTTGGCCTCAATATCCCAATAAGATCGAATGGACAGTCTGTCGTTCTCAAACAAGAGGTATTCTCCTGGTCTCAACTGGTAAATGTTTTTAAAAAAGGTCTCATTGGTATGATCGAGGAGACCTGAAAAAAGGTAATCGGCAATGATCTGTTCATTGGGTTCAATATTAAAACCATTCAGTTCTAATAATGCCTTGATCTCGGAAGCAAAACACAGCTTCCCTCCATCATAAAGATAATAAAAAGGTTTTACCCCTGCCCGATCTCTTGAACAGAAAATCCTTTTCCTCTTGAGATCAACAATAGCAAATGCCCACATCCCGTTGAAATGTCCCAAACAGTCTATTCCCCATTCCTCGTAAGCATGCAGTACAACCTCTGTATCCGTTTGCGATTTTAAACGATGGCCCAAATGCTCCAACTCCCGTTTGATCTCGAGATAATTGTATATTTCCCCATTATAGACGATCCAAATCGATCCATCCTCATTACACATCGGTTGATGCCCCGCATCCGAGAGGTCAATAATGCTCAGCCTCTGGTGTCCTATTCCTAAGTGTGGGCGTTTACTCTCTAAAAAAGATTTTAGCAAGACCATCTCTCTCGACTGTAAAACCTCTCTCGTCACTGTATCCGCCAGCAAGAAGCCCTTATCATCGGGGCCTCGATGTTGAAGACTAGCGGTCATCGATTCGAGGTCTCTTAGATTTACCCTTTCATGATTGGCGCAATAAATTCCCGTGATTCCACACATAACGAATGAAATGCCGTCGACCTTACTTAGGTATTTTGCTTCCTGATTAAGTTTTCATACAGCTGAACATGCTTCGCCGCATTGTTCCCCCATCGATAATTTTTTAGGACCACCTCTTGCCCTGCCTCTCCGATCTTTCGCCTAACTTCTTCATCTCGTAATAGCTCTATCAAGAGACTTGTTAATTGTCGAGAATTCTTCGGTTCCACTAAGAAACCAGTCTCTCCATGGCTCACTATATCTTCAATCCCTTGACCTTTGCACCCTATTACAGGTAGGCCGAATGCCATCGCTTCCAAATAGACAATCCCTAACCCCTCCGCCCAGCTTGGTAGAACAAATATGTCGCATATGCTCATCAGCTTAAGTAATTGCTCATGTGGAAGAATGTTAAGAATACTCACAAAATTTTGGAGTTCGTTTCCTGCCACCTGACGCATTAGCTTCTTCTTCTCTTCTCCCTCCCCTATGATCATCAATCTGCAATTAGGAAACGCTTTGACTACCTCCTTCATCGCATCAATTGTATACTCATGACCCTTTAGAGGAATGAGTGGCCCTACTGACAAAATCGTTATAGTATCCGACTGTTTTTCCTCTCTAAGGTGGCTCTTCGTTAGGTCAACCCCTCCATGGATCACAACGATCTTCCTGCTATCTAAAACAGGGTAGACTTCCAAGGTGGACCGTTTAACATAGTTGCTTACGGCTACAATTTTTGAAGAAGATATAAGGGCCTTAAAAATAGCTGCTTTGCAACGTGGGTTACGGTGCGCAGTGCTCCACTGGGCGTTGGCTGTATCCTTTCCATGAACGGTAATGATTAAAGGTCTCCGAATCTCTTTTGTCAGCAAAGCCCCTGCAAATCCATCCGGCAAAGCCACATGGGCATGTATGAGATCGAAATCAAATCTATGCAACAATTCTATTACAAATTGATATATGCATTTATAATATAGAAATCCATTCAGGTGGAAAGCTAACCCCTTGGGTAGAATAGGTCTTCTTGGATGGTAAACTTCTATACCATCCAGGACTTCTTTTCTCGGGATTCGGTTAAGTTTCGCCCACTGTTCCTTTAGCGAAAGTGGAAATGGTATCCATGGAACTGGAGAAATCACTTTAATCTCAATTCCTTTTTCCATTAATGCCCTGTTCTGACTATGGATAAATGACCCCATATAGGCGTTAACAGAACTGGGATACATTTCAGCAAAACAGATTACCTTGATCATATTTCGAAGATCTTCCTTTATTCATCTTTTAGAGTTTGTCCATGATCGCGGCAAGCCTCCTGGTCATTTCCATACTAGTAAAAAGATTGATTTCCTCTTCGTTTGTTTCCATCTTCACAGTTCCACTACCAAAGAATTCTTTAAGAAACAGGATAAGGCATTCAGCGATCTTCTCTATATCGCCATATTGAACTATGGTTCCATTCCTCGTCTTTTTTAAAATATTCTCTAACTCCGTGTTTCCTTGAGATAAAAGTAGAATTGGCTTTCTAAGGGCGAGGTAATCAAATACTTTGCCAGTAACGGTCCCCTTTCCAGGGCCCGGGATCAGCAAAAGTATTGTCGATCTTTTCAAAAATTTCAGCATATCTTTATAGGATAGATAGGGAATGAATTTCACCACATCCCTCAGCGAGTGAAGCAACATCAGATCTTCTCTGTTTTGAGGCATAGATCCAATAAAGGAGACCTCTATGCAATCTCTCCAATCCGGCCTCTCCTCTAACAATCTCGTCAAAGCCTTAAGGAAGGACTCTGGTGACCTATCCCCATAAAATGTCCCTGCATGGGAAATGTTGAATTTGCCTGGAGTATCCTTGCTGCTGACTTCCAGGCCGACAAAGTCATCAGGGTCGAAACTGTTCGGGAGGACGTCAAATTTGCTCGAGGGGACCTCAGGATACCTCTTTTTCAACTCTTGGGTGATTGGTTCCGAAATCGAAATAACCTTTGCAGAATATCTCACAATCTGCCTTTCCAAAAATTTTTCAACCACCCTGTGAAACCTGAATTGACTTGAGGAAAAGGGATTTCCCACCCAAGGGTCTCTAAAATCTGAGATCCATGGAATCCCAGTTATCCAATTCAAAAAAAGGGCCACCATATGGCAGGAGTGGTGCGGAGAGGTTGAATATAGTAATTTGACTCGATGTTTCCGTAACATCCAATAACCTTTTATGATGGCCATTGGTATCCACAGCACTCTATCATCAGGGATCGAAAACAAAGCGTAAACGTTCTTTAGAAGCCTTGCCAACCCATAGCGTGATTTCTTCACAACACCGGGTCCTTTTAGAGTCCAATTGTCGTTTAGCATGATTATCCCGGTCTTTTTTGAAAAAGTCCTCCAATTAATAACACTCAGCCTTATTATTCTTTCCTTATCGAAACTGTAATCGGTAGAACGATCAATCACCCCGTAGGAGTTTTCATTTGTTGTAAGGACGATTGGAAAATATCCAAAGGCGGGCAAGTATTTGTAAAATTTTGAAACCCTGTGAACTCCTGATCCCCAAGAAGGTGGGAATGCCGAGGTGATTAACATGACCTTTTTAATATCTTTCATCGCCCCTCCGACCTGACATAGGCAAATAGGTTACCTCCCATCAGAGATGGTGATATTTGCAACACGTGCTCTATGAAATCCGAACAAATGGTGAGATCGAAACTCTTATCCTTGAAAGGAAGGATTCCATCATTCTGTACAAACTGAATCGCATGGTATCGTTCCTTCCCGAAGCTTAAGAAATGTTTTGAGATATCTATTCCAACAGCGAAGTCAGTCTTCAGTAATCGACTCAATTCGTGTATCAAAAACCCTTCAGCACAGCCAACTTCTAAAAGAGTACTGAATCCTTGATCCTTAGGGATGAGCTTGGCGAGGATGTTTGCCTTCCATTGGAGTGTCTTCTCTCTCAGTTCATAGTCCGTTGACATTTCCTTTTGGGCCCAACGTTCATAAAAACCTCTCATGGGATCCCCCTTTTTGAGGAGAGTTTCCTGAGAAATAAAAGAGAGAGATTTTTTATCTTTCGAAAATAATCTTTTTTTTCATTATCCCATGCTTTCCAGAGCTCCCCAAGGGTTGGATCATGGCTTATTCTAAACAGGACTCCCAGCAAGACAGTGTTCAGCTTATGATATTCAGGGGGAGATAGGAACCCATGGTTTCCATAAAAGCTCCATGTATTTCGATAATTCCAGTTTCTCAAATAACTTCTCACTCCTTCTACTCCGTCATCAAAAAGACGTTTGATATGGTTGTCCTTAGTCTCTTCGTATAAATCGTATAACCCCAGAAGACCAAAGACGAACCCATCGAAAATTCTTATAATAGGGAAGGCAGGATACTCTTCATAAAAAACAATGCCATTTTCAGTTGCTCGGACACCTCCGTCCTCGATTTCCAATTCAAACACTTTGCTCGCTCGATAAGATGTTTCAAGGAGTCGGTCGTCGGGGTTCAGCCTATAAGCCCGAATCAAACAACTTATAACCAACCCCTGGGACATCGAAGAAATCCAGGGGGCCCTGAGGATTGTTTTCCCTTCATACCAATCAAAATCATAAGTCCAAATAGCGCTTTTCCCTTTTCCCTCTTTTTGATTCTTTAAAAGCCACGCAACCTGAAATCTAAAATTATCAAGATTTTTTTTTCCTCTTGTGGAGAGATAGCTTTTCAGATTTAGTAACGCCCACCAACTTATATAGGCGGGATTATATTTTACACCGATGGGGTCTCCGTAATCGAACATTAAGATCGAATCTTCATCAAACTTCACTTGGGGAGAAGGATTATCTGTTGAGATCCCGAAGAGAGAATCACTCCAGATGAAATAATCCAAGGGGCCTCTTGATTCGCTTAAGAAGATCGAGATGTTTGCCATATAGTAATGATAGAAATTAAAAATCTTTTTCAGCATGTGTTAACATTCTTAAAATAATAACTTATAGTGGTTTGAATGATCACCTCTCATAACATCCCGCAACACCTTGTACAGGCAGGAAAATATTTATTTTTCCATAATTCTTTTCGGAAAGACTGGTATCCCTGACCTTCCCAAATTTCCAAAAAGTCTTCTTTTATCACATTTCCTACCACATAGTTAAGGCACCGTGTTAATAGTATAGCATCTCCGTTCGGCTGGACACTGGTTATTGTCCAAGGAACCAAGCAACGCTTCTTTCCAACGGGTATATCATGTCTGCAGTAGTAATCATAAAGGGAAGTCTTATCCTTGAGATCGGGAGTAAAGCTCACTCCCCCTCTTGAGAAAAGCGTATTGATTTCTTTGATTTGACTTTCAAGGATTCCTATATCTACTTTTTGGGGATTCACTTTACTGATACTGCTAGGGGTTGATTTACAAAAGTCACCAAACGTCTCATTATGTTTTTTGGCCATCGCCTCGGTAACAAAATTCAAATGGGAGAAATTGATGTTATTTACCTTCTCATTCTTCATTTCTTTAGCAAAATCAACTAGGTGATCGCAATTTAGATCCGAAATGGTGAAATTAATATAAATCTTTGGTTTTTGGGATTTCATTCTCTCTTTAAGATCATTAATCAACCTAATGCCTTGTATGGCCCTGTCAAAGGACCCTTTTATCCCTCTTATAAAATCATTTAACCCTCGGTTCCCATCCAATGATATCCATAAATCATCTAACCCTGCTTTGAATAAATATTCAGCATACTTATTCAGTAAAAAGCCATTTGTTGTAATTGAGAGTTTTAGCCCTTTCTCTTTAACGTATTCCGTGGCTGATATAATTTGGCTATACAAAAGCGGTTCTGTAGCGACAATACAAACCTGGGGTTGAAAGAACGAGATCTCGTCAACAACCTTTTTGAAAATGGCCAACGAAAGCTCGATATTTTCTGAAAAGGAGAGATTCTTCGAAAATTGAGAATCTTTTTCATTCTGCCCTATATCGCACATCTTACATCTCATGTTGCACACTGAATTAACGGAAAAATAGATGATCCTTGGCAGCCATTTTTGGGGGGTTCTTAGGCGATAAGAAATCAACTGCCAATTCTTGCCAAACTGACTTCGAACTATACTCAGAACATGATTCGATCGAATTATTTTCAAATTGTAAACCTTTCCCTTACTTTTGATGGAAAATCGCCCTCAAACCAGTGATATCCAACCTTTTTAAAATAAATATATCCTGATAGGTCACTTCATTATCTCTTCTGAAAACAAATAGTTTAATTGCAGTTAAGAGAATGTATGCAGCACAAGTAGACATTGCAGCCCCAGAAATTCCATATTTCGGGATTAACAATAAATTCAATCCTATATTCAAGATTAAAGTTACTCCTGGCGCCCAGATAGTCACAACTGGATAACCTTTCCCAGCGAAATAATTGTCGAGAATAACATGGTATGACAAGGCTAAAACGCCCAACAATATCCAGATCATGGGATTGTAGGCTGAAATAAATTCCTTTCCGAAAGCGACAAGAAGAATTGTTTTCCCCCCGAGAATAAATATCAATACACCTAAAACTAAAGGGATCCCCATTAATCTCGTTATCATTGTAACTAAATTAATATTCCCGACAGAATCGGCCGCAACTTTTGGAAATAGAATAGTTCCGGCAATCCCTGGCACCTTGAGGAATAATTCAGCCACCACAACACCAACCGAATAATAACCAACTTCTTTTAAACCCAGGTACCAATTGATTATAAAAAGATCGGACCTTAAAAGAAGCTGGCCCAATATATTCACTACAAGAGCCCGGATTCCAATTTTCAAGCTTTTAATAAATTGACGCAGATTCATTATTAAATTACGGATGCGAAGTATTTTCATTAGTCTTACTAGGCCGATGACAGAGATTATTCCAGCGGAGATCATCCAGCTGTATACGACCCCCTCCACATTCATTTTCAATCCATACAAAAATAGCAGGTTAAGCGGTGTAAATAAAGCTGCCCTTCCAATTAAAAGTAAATTATATATCCCAAAATTCTGCAGTCCTAAAAAGATGCTGTTAACGTGAAGAATTTCCAATTCAAAAAAGACAAGGATGATAGACAAATAAATCAACCCCGGGGGAATTCCCTCGAAAACTATTCGTAAGGTCTTTTCTGGAGAGATGGAAGAGAGAAAGAGCAATATGAAAAGTACAAATATGGCCTGAAACAGTCCATTGGAAAGAATGTATTTCACGTTTCCACTCCCTTTTCCTACCCAATAGGTATTAGACCAGATCACGCCTCCGCTTGAAAGAACAGAGAGGATGGAAACAGTAGTCAATAAGATTGAATAGGTTCCTCTTCCTTGAGGCCCAATGGCACGAACAATCAGAATGGTATTCAAAATTCCCAAGATAAAGGTTAAAGACTGGGTTATCAGAGTTATGGAAAATGCTTTTCTAAATAACATAAAACTTTTCGTGCCTCATTACTTCATAGAGTGCATCAGTCTTCTCACATCTAAGAGATAGTAGAAAAAGATCTTCTTGGGGCCGATCAAATTTTTTAACCATTCCAACTCGGGTTCAATCGTCTCTCGGAACGAAGTGATAAAAACAGCATCTGGAGCCATTTCCATAATCTCATCTAATTTCTTTAATTCGTACCCAAATATTTTAGTGGGCCTCCAATTCTCTTTATCCTCCACTATTCCGGCCAACTCTATATTCGTTCTTTGGATGGTTATATAAGCTACTTCCATCCCATCGCTTACCCCATAAAAGACTACTCTCCGAATTCCCCGCCTTTCCATCTCTAAAAATTTATGCTCAAAAATAGACTTTAACTCTGTATAATACTTGAAGGTATACGACAGAAAACGAATTGTAAGCTTTGTCTTTTCACTCAATCCTTTTTGAGTAATGTAGTAACCAACCTTTCTTCGATTTATTTCTCTAATCCGAATCCATCCTTTCTGACCCATACTTTTCAAACAGGCATTGGCTATTCCAAGAGCCATATTGAACTTATGTGCCAATTCCCTTTGTGAAACGATGGGGTTCTTCTCCAACTCCAGAAGCAAATTCAATTCCCTTATCTCTTGATAAGGTTTTAAAATTTCAAGGCCAGCCATGATCAATCAATTACAACCTGTGCATCATATGAGATGGTCTAAAATTGCCCACCTCAAAATCAAATTCGTTCATATAATGAACATTTTGGCTAAAAAAAATTGTATGTTAACTTACAGAAATAATTAAATTTGTTGTAAAATCAGCCCAATCGACACCTCATATTCAGTTACTAAAAAGCAAACTTTATGCCAATTCTATTAACACTTTTTCAATCTCAATCACCCTCGATTCCCAACTAAATTTTTCACGGGCTATCTGGAGTCCTTTGTTACCCATCATCATCCCCTTTTCAGGGTTTTTAATAAGATCAAGTAACTCCTCTTGGAGTCTCATCACATCTTCGGGTTCTACTAGTCGACCTGTCCCCTCTTCTTCGATGAACTCTAAGCCTTCAACTCTCGAAGCCACAACCGGTTTTCCACACGCCATATATTCGTACAGCTTTATTGGGGAGTAACCAGACTTTAATCTTCGCTTTGGAAGCACACAAATATCCGCAATATTGATATAATTAGTAATTTCTTTGTAATTGACCATTCCTGTAAAAATAAAGTGATCTGTTACCCCTAAGTTATTAACTTTTTCCTTGAATGCCTTTTTCAGTATACCATCGCCAATGATCAAGAACTTGATATTTTTAACCTCCTTGAGTAGAAACGGAGCGACCTCTATGAGGGTTTCTACTCCTTGCCATGGTGCCAGGTTACCCACAAAGGCTATCACAATCTCTTCCTCCAAGATTCCCAATTTCCTTCGCCAATTGAGCAGCAAGGCATCATCATGGATTGGATAAAATTTCCTCATATTCACCCCATTCGTGATTACTTTTATCTTCTCTTTAGAACAATCATAATTGTGGTTTAAGTAAGCTCCAATCTGAGGCGTAACAGAGACAATCCTTTCAGAATATTTTGTTGCCATTCTTTCGGCTTTTTCAATGAGAAAAACAAGAATACGGTTCAAGAAAGAATCTTTCTTTAACTTTTGCTCTTCGTTAGCTATACCATTAATTTCATAAACCAATTTCTTTCTAAAAAAGAGTCGGGGCAATAGAGCAAGGATCACAGTATGATAATCCCGGGCATAAATAACATCATATTGAGGGAGTTTCCCAAAGAGGAAAATCAAGAGGAATAAAGATGAGAGAACAATGGATTTCCAGGGGCGTCCGATCAATCCGACTTGATGGCCTCGTTTTTGAAGGCCAGCGACAATTTCTTTAATATGAGTAACTGACCCTTTATGAAGTGATAAGTCCTCCAAGGTGATATAAAGAATTTTCATCTTTAATGTTCTTTTCTATATATTGCTTTCTTTGCTTCCCAGCAGAGCCTCGCATTTTCCTCAAGCCATTCAAGTATTGACTCAGGGGGCAATGCATAGGCGTATTTATAAAGGTCCTTAAGTTCCATTGGGCCTTTTCCCTCGAATCTCTTTCACTTTCTTTAAATGAAGAACATCCCCAGATCTCTTGGTCGGCCTCTCAACAATTTTTAATTCATAGATAAAACGAGGAATGCTTTTGTGTCCCTGGATAAGATAAATTTGTTCTCTTAAGAATTCAACATAGAAATGTAGGGGTTTGATTTACCTGCCCGCCGAACCCGTCCGCCATAATAGAATTACTATGGAGGGCAAGCCAAACTTTGGCAGGCGGGTCAAACCCGATTATACGGGCGTCATAAATGTCGCCTCTACGAATCACTGCTGTAAACCCCGTTAGAAATTCAAGTCGTTGCGACTCGAAACCGAGTGGGGCATTAAACCCCGCCCTCCGGGGTGGAACCCCCTACGGGGCGGAACCCGGAATTATTTTAAAATCTAACTCCGCTGCAGCCGCCGGCCCAGAGGGCCCCTCTCCGAGCCATGAGGCTCT
>Ga0209777_10006037_pt1 | contig 13747 bp, 6 predicted proteins | sample FrelakmetHBP12HB_FD_187147 | JGI IMG/M metagenome (GOLD analysis project Ga0209777, IMG submission 187147) | Freshwater lake sediment microbial communities from the University of Notre Dame, USA, for methane emissions studies -HBP12 HB (SPAdes)... | ecosystem: Environmental > Aquatic >...
GGCTCGCATCTGTCCGAAAGACTCCTTGCCGACGGTTTCAACATCGTCGGTGTTGATAATTTCGACGACTTTTACGACCCTGAAATCAAACGCCGCAATATAGAACACTGTCTGCAGAATAAAAACTTTAAACTTATCGAGGCCGACATCCGCGATACCGCCGCTATGGACAAAATTGTCGGCGACAGCGTCGAAACAATTGTGCACCTCGCAGCAAAAGCCGGCGTGCGGCCCTCAATCGCCAGCCCTTTACTTTACGCCGACGTCAACATAAACGCAACTTTGGTTTTGCTCGAAGCCGCAAAAAAGCATAAGGTTAATAAATTCATTTTCGGCTCGAGCTCCAGTGTCTACGGCAACAACAAAAAAGTCCCTTTCTCCGAGCTTGACAGCGTTGATTCCCCCATCTCCCCCTACGCCGCAACCAAAAAAGCCTGCGAGCTTCTCTGTCATACCTATCATCATCTTTACGATATTCCCATAACCTGCCTGCGCTTCTTTACTGTCTATGGCCCGCGTCAGAGACCCGATTTGGCTATACACAAATTCGCCTCTCTCATCGAGCAGAATAAATCCATACAGGTCTATGGCGACGGCACAATGATGCGGGATTTCACCTATATCGATGACATAATCGACGGCACCGTCGCCGCGATAAAAAAATGTAAAGGCTTCGAAATTTATAACCTCGGCGAGTCTAGGCCGATTTCAGTTAACGACTTAATTGCCGAGCTTGAAAAAGCACTCGGCAAAAAGGCAGTAAAAGAATTCCTGCCCCCTCAGCCCGGAGACGTCGAAAGAACCTTTGCAAATGTCACTAAGGCTGAAAAATATCTCGGCTACAGCCCGCGAACAAGTATTCAGACCGGCCTTGCTGAATTTGTTACCTGGCTCAGAGCTCAGAATTAAAATTGTTTAAAAGGAGCAACCCATAAAAACCAATTATAATATGGCTTTCATCTGGCTGATTTGCCTCATCGCCGCAATGGGAGGCCTGCTCTTCGGCTATGACTGGGTCGTCATCGGCGGCGCAAAACCATTTTACGAGCCGTTCTTCGGTATAACGGACCAGACACCCCTGACCCGCGGCTGGGCACAGAGCAGTGCCCTCCTCGGCTGTTTATTGGGCGCAGTTTTGTCCGGAATGTTGAGCGACAGGCTCGGCCGAAAAAGGTTATTGATTTTTTCCGGTCTGCTTTTTACCGTCTCCGCTGTTGGAACCGCTCTTGCATGGGATTTTTCTTCTTTTAATATTTTTCGCATAATCGGAGGATTAGGCATCGGCCTCGCCTCGAATCTGTCCCCAATGTATATTGCCGAAATTTCCCCAGCGAATATGAGGGGCAGATTCGTTTCGATAAATCAGCTTACTATTGTCATTGGAATTCTTTCTGCACAGATTGTCAACTGGCTCATTGCCAGACCCGTGCCGCAGGACGCCGCTGCGGATTTTATACTTCTGTCCTGGAACGGCCGATTCGGCTGGAGATGGATGTTCGGCGCTGAAACCATTCCTGCTTTTCTGTTCTTTTGCTTGATGTTTTTCGTGCCGGAAAGTCCTCGTTGGCTGATTAAATACAGCAAAGACCGCCTCGCCGAAAAGATACTTTCCAGAATCGCAGGCCCCGATTACGCCCGCAAAGAATTGGCCGATATTAAAGCTACTCTGAATAGTCGCGAAATTGCTCGCGTTAATTTCGCCGATTTGATTGAGCCTAAGATGCTCAGGATAATTGCTCTTGGTGTTTTTCTCGCCGTATTTCAGCAGTGGTGCGGTATAAACGTCATCTTTAATTATGCCCAGGAAGTTTTTGCCGCCGCTGGTTTTGGCATAACCTCGATAATGTTCAATATCGTAATAACAGGTATCGTCTGCCTCCTGTTTACTTTTGTTGCTATTTACACTGTTGATAAGTTCGGAAGAAGAATCCTGATGCTCGTCGGCTCTGCCGGCCTCGCTGGCATTTATGCAGTTTTAGGCCTCGCCTATTACTTAAAAAGCACCGGGGTTTATATGCTTATCCTCGTCGTTCTTGCAATCGCCTGTTATTCGATGTCGCTTGCTCCGGTAGTCTGGGTTGTGATTTCAGAAATATTCCCCAATCGTATTCGAGGTGCCGCCATGTCAGTTGCCGTATTTTCCCTGTGGCTGGCCTGTGCCGTCCTGACTCTGACTTTTCCCTTTTTGAAAAACAGCCTTGGTTCGCACGGCACTTTCTGGCTCTACGGATTTATTTGTGTACTCGGCTTTCTTGTTATTTTCAAAAAGCTCCCCGAAACAAAGGGCAAATCCCTCGAGGACATCGAAAGGCACCTTGTCGATAATTGATTTGCCTCTATTTTTTCAGCTTCTCCCACAGCCGATTTCGCCTGCGGGTCACTATATATCGGGCTACATCCTTTATGCTTATAATACCAACTAATTTTCCTTCCGATGTTATCGGGACCCTCCTGAAGGAGTTATTCTTCAAAAAATCACAAACACTCTGCAGGCTTTCATTTTCGTCAAAGTGAACTACGGGCTGTGTCATAAAATCATAAACCGTTCTTTCATCTTCATCTTCGTCTTTGTCTTCATCTTCGTCCATCAGTCTTATGATATCGTGTTCAGAAATAATCCCTATTAAAGTCATATCCTTCTCGACAACGGGTAATGCCGAAAGGTCGCTTGCCGTGATAAGCTCCAGGGCCTTATAAATTGATGTCTCTGATGTTACGCTGACTACATCACTTGTCATAATTTCTTTTGCTTTCATTGTAAAACTCTCCCTTTTTAAATAACCTTTCTATACTTTTTTTAAAAAAATGACCTATTGCCGATTTTTCCTGCTGCCCCCACTCTGACGGACTGCTTTCTTTGGTTCTCTACGACCATGACAGCTCTGCCCAGCCAGCGGGTGTTTTCCTGGCTTTACAATAGCCAAAACCGCATTACTATATAGCCAGATTCGGCATTAAGTGGTTCTAAATTGAGAAAAGTTACTATCTTTTTTAACAAAAATCAGGTTTTTCCTCTGCACTAAGCCGATTGCTTGAAATTTGAGCACCATCCCTGATTTTATGCGGACTCTGTTGAGAAAAAGTCCCCTCCCGACTTCAAAATCAGTATCATCCTGTGACAATATCAGGATGTGCTGCCTTTTATTTGATCTTATAAATTTCAGGCCGGCGCATCTTAAACATCTTGTCGCCGACATTTTTTAACGAAATATCGTGCACCAGAATATCGGGAATATTCGATTGTAATTTGGCGTCTATATCTCCCGCCGGATTGGTTATCAGAGAAACCTCCGGATGCGTAAAACAGATGTAAAGCTCGTTTTCATAGCTTCTCGTCCGCATCCACCATTCGTTGGCATAATGCGCCATCCCGAACGTGGGATTCATTATAATCTTCGCGCCTAAAACCTTCAGCGTACGCGCCGACTCGGGCCAGCGGCGGTCTGCACATATCATAATACCTATTGGCCCAAGCTTTGTCTGCCATACCGAAAAACCTTCCCCTGCAAGGAATTCCTTGTCGTGACTTTCCGGGTCAAGGTGTGTTTTATGATAAACTCCCACAATCTTGCCTGCATCGTCGATAAGAGCTGCACAATTATACGAACCATTTTCTGCAAGCTCGGTAAAACAGAAAACAGCGTATATTCGCAGCTCCCTCGCAAGACCGCATGCCTTCGTGACATAAGAGCCGTTTAAAGACTGGCTTATGCCTTTAAACTTCTCTTGCGTGAAGTTTTCCTTGTCCGTTACGACGTATCCGTCGAGAAAGCACTCGGAGCTGCAGACTATCTGTGCTCCTCGTTCCGCCGCCGTCCTCGTCATAACCTCGAACAGTTTCCAGTTATATTCGAGGTCCCACTGCTGCGGATTTGCCTTTATAAGTGCAACCCTGATACAATCGCCTTTAAGCGGGTATATGTATTTTCCTGCCTGCTCAGCCTGCGTGTTTTGTGAAAAATAATTCAGCCCTGCAGCCCCCGCCGCCGCGCCCATTGTTGTAAAAAATCCCCTTCTTGAAATTCTCATTTTCTCCTGGCCTCCTTTTAAATTTTTCCCTGTCATTGAACCGCTTCGAAGAATCAGCCGGTTCGAATTAATAATTCACACCTGACCCCTTACTTCGGAGAATAAGCATCCAGTCCTGCTCATCAATCTTGCCGGGCAGCTTTAGCTTCGAGTCAACAGCCGCAATGATTTCTGAGAGCTTCTCAAATTTTCCTGTACGCGGATCAAACCACTCCGCCGAACACCTCGTTCCTCGCTGAATTCCACCCAGCCATGCTTCCACACCCAATTGTTTTCCACGAGGAAAATAGATAAGATAATTCCCATTACCATCAGCCTTGGTTAGAATCTTCCGGCTTTCCTCCATCTTAACACCTGTCTCAACAGCGTTGGGTTCCGGCCTGAATTTCCACCACTCAACGGACTCATAGCACGCCCGAAGATATCCCATCTCTGACCCGCCAGGCCTTTGCAATGCCTCACTCCAGACCATGTTTTTGCCCCATTCCTTAAATTTATCGTCTTCAGCATTTTGTGTCGGATACCACAACCCGTGCGAACCATAAGTATACCCGAACGAGCCTGATTGTATCGCCCGATATGCCACCTCACGAACGTCATCTGCAGTGAATCCATGGATGCCTTCGTATCGACACTCACTTTCCAGCACCGGCTTATTAAACTTATACGCCTCATAATAAAGACTGTGCTCCGGAGGTATCTCCACGTGAGCACCCTGCAGCATGATAAAATCATACCAGCTTCCATTCCACGCCTGACGTTTATCGCCCTTGTACCACCACGGATGCACTGTCATCGCCCGCTTGTATGGGTCCAGCTCCTTTATGAACCTGCCCAGCTCCATAACCATAGGCACACGCTTATTCACATCTCCTGCCTCTGCCTGGTTGTATTCCCCGCAGATAAGAAATGTCACCGCATAGGCACCATAACGAGCTATCGCGTATCGCCAGAGTATCCGCCACTGCCTGAGCGTAAGGCCGTCCATACCCGATGAAAACGCCAGCCCGAAAACAGGAACGATACCTGCCTGGTTTGCATACTCGATATATCTGTCCGCCTTTTGCCAGTACTCCGGCTCTATTCTTTCAGTCCGGGGAAAATCCCTGAAATCGCTCACTCCCCCGCTGATTTTCATATCACCGAGAAAACTCATATGAACAACACTAAATCCCTGCTTGCGCCTCGTATCGATACATAACTTGTAACACGATTCGAACGGCATCAGATCCGAAGGACAAAACCACCACGTGTCCCCCAGCCAGAAAAATGCCCTGCCGTCCGTATAGGTCAGATAATGACCATTGGCACTTACCTTGAGAAACCCCCCGTGTTTATACAGCCGATTTTCACCGTATGCCTCATCTGCGATAATACTGCCGCCCTGGCCATCGAGACCGCCGTCCACCGGCCGGCTCTGCGTAACGTATTTCCATTTCCCTGCCGCCGTCGGCGTAAAACGGATTCGCCATGTCTTACCACCATCCCAGAACGCAGGTATCCTCAGCCTCTCACCTCCAGGACCGGTAAACACTCCATCCATCTCCACATCCACTACCGGATTCGCATACTCTTTCTCCGCCGCGAAGCTCAACTCTGTCACCCGGAACTTTACGCCAGCAATCTCCTTAGCCTCCCTGCATACGCATCCTGAAAATATAACGATAACACCCAACACACAGAAATATCTTTTGTTCATAACTCTTTTTTTCATCTCTCAGCTTCCACCTAACCTATTATTTTTGTACTGCCACCTCTTTTTAATTCTATATCCATATTCCGTTCGTTCGTTTCCCATGCCCCCGCCGTAAAATCAGGTATCTCGATAGAATTAGAATTATTCTTCACCGACCATTCACTTAATGGCACTATAGAACTCCACGCCGCTGCGTCATATACATCTTGGTCAAGAGGCAGACCATTGTGCAGGCAGTCTATCAAATGCCAGCCGATTAATAAATCCGACCCCCCATGGCCGCTGTTCTTTGCTAACTCACTCATCTTTTTGAAAAGTGAAGGAGTATATTTTTCCTGAATTGTTCCGAATTCTTCTGGTGAAGCCCACTCGTGGTTACCAGCTGAAATCCTCGCTGGAGCAGGATCAAGCAGGGCTGCACCTTTGGTACCATATATCCCGTGTATAAGATTATGAGGCGACGGCGAGGTCGCATCATGCTGCAGCATAATCGTTCGCCCTTTCGCTGTCTTGATAGTAGTTATATTCATATTACCGCGGTAATCTTTCCCCACAAACGGTTTAAAAAAATCGTCGGTCGCCGCAAGCTCTTCGGCTTTCGCTGCCATCATGAAGTCTTTGCTTTCGACTGATACAAGGAAATTGAATTTATCGCCGCGGTTAATATCCATAATCTGGGCTACCGGGCCTAAGCCATGGGTCGGGTAGATGTTCCCTTTCCTGCCTGCATACTGCTTTAACCACCACATGTCCCAATATAGATTTTTGTTGAAGTTGTTTCCCATTTTACTCGTATTATACGCACAATCGCCGTGAACAATTTCTCCAAAAAAGCCTTGCCTCGCCATATTCAGGCTGAGAAGTTGAAATGGCATATAGCAATAGTTCTCCATCATCATCAGGTGTTTGCGAGTTCGTTCCGCTGTCTCTACCAATTCCCAGCATTCTTCGATTGTTCCAGCGGCGGGAACCTCTGTAGCAACGTGCTTTCCATGATTCATGGCATATACCGACATGGCCGCATGCATATACCAGGGGGTTGTGACAACCACCAGGTCAATATCATCGCGCTGACATAATTTCTTCCATTCATCTTTCGAGCCTGTGTATATCTCAGGATTATGACCGGTATTTTCAAGTCGTTTTTTTGCTTCTTCCGCTCTTTGGGGTCTTATATCACACAAACCTTTGATTTCGACACCCTCTATACGACTCATATTCCCCATATGCGCAGGTCCCCCCTGTCCCAATCCGATAATGCCTATACGAACAGCCTCTATTTTAGGCGCGGAATAACCAGACATATTGAACTTCTGCTTATGATTTTTCTTATATTTTTTATTCAGTTGGGCAATATCGGTTTTGTCAGAATTTTCCGATTCTGAAGCATATCCTTTAATGGTACTTTTACTAAGAATACTTAGCCCGGCTATACCTGTTAATTTCAAAAAGTCTCTGCGTTTTGTTTTCATAATTTATTAATCTCAATTTAAATAGGATTTCATATTTACACGGTTAAAAAGCATACTTTTCTCCGTACGACATCAATAATCTTACAAAATCCCCTTGAACAATCAAGATTTTACTCTTTAAAAACCGGCGACGTTTACCTGTTTCTAAAAACTAAAAAACTGACACAACGTGTCATCCCCGACTTGATCAGGGATTCCTTTCCCATCATTGCGAACCCGCCGAAGGCGGATGTGGCAATCTCATACAAATTATCATTAATCGATAATCATCTGAAATGTCCCGTTGTTTGGGATTACGGGTTACGTCCTTATATTTACCGATTTATTCGCGGGGTCATAGCAGCCCACCGGCTTGCCCTGCCTGCCCTGAGCTACGTCGAAGGGAGCGAAGTCGAAGGATTTATCCGGTCGGTTAATATCTTTCCTTGACTTCAGTATCTGTATAGAAGCCTTTTTATCAGAAAGAGGCCATAGCCGCATTGTTTGAATAAGCCGAGTAACTCTTTTCAAAAGGCCATCTTTTTTCAAATTGTATATGGTGAATTTGAGTGATTCTTCTACTGTTGTCTTTTTGTCCCAATAACATCAACATCCCAGCTTTTACTCTGCCTCTACAAAAGTTATCCCAAAAATTGCAAAAATGCTTTCGCTAGTCACTGACCTCACCTCAATTGACTCAAGCGGCTTGGTTGGATTAATTGGTAAGTCATAAATCTCGGCATAATAAGAAGTCCCAAGCGGAAGAGCAGTTTTGAGAACTTCGATACGGTAAGGTGTTCGGTTGACAGATTCCTTGCCATAAATAGGTTTGAAACTAAAAGGCGGAATAAGCTGACGCTGAGACGAGGTTCCGTCAACGTAATTAGCCTTTAATTCGACATTTGGGTGGTGTGCCTGGTGTGCACGGTACCATGAATAAGCAAGAAAGTACGCCTTGCATAGTCTCATTCCTTCAGCGGGAATGACAATATTGCTCGGATAAAGACCTGGTCTCCAGTTTGCGACAGGTAAGACGTTTCTGGGTCCGCCTCCTGTTTGCGGCTGATACAGTCCCCCTAATGATTTTTCATCAGTAACGTAAAAGGGGATCTTTTCAGCACCGAGAAAATAAGGTGAATCAAGTTTCGGGTTTTGCAGCTGACAGCCTGCATATTCATAAGTCGCAGATGGTTTTGTAGGGTAGTTTATTCCCATTTGCCAGATGTCATAGTAAAACTTAGTATTAAAAATATCCGATGCCTCCTCATGATAATCCCACGCCATATCAAGTAAGATTGCCCTGTCATACATCTTGTCCTGACTTGCCCCCCATGCATCCCAGTCAACAAACTTATTAACATAAGTTTTGCCATCTATCGTCAGCTTAATCGGATTACTACCCGGTAAAATAGAACTCATAGTACGCTGGCCAAGATTAACCTCCATAGCAATCCTCTCACCTTTACTAAGGTCAATTCGAATCTCCGTACGGCTGCCTGCTATCTCAACGTCTGCCTTGAACACTTTTGATTTGCCGCTTCTGTTTACTAAATCAAACTTTAGCCTGGATTCGTCCTTGCATATTGTCGGATTGGAAATCTCAAATGCCTCAACAACCCTCAAATCAAGCGGCAGATAAACAGCTATATTGCCCCTTTTGGCCTTCACAAAAGCTGTCCTGCTGCCTTGTCTTACAGGTATCAGCTCAAGCTCATCTTTACCGCTCTTTACAACCTTCAAGGCCTCCTGCGGATCGTCCAATTCCAGCTTCTCTGCTCCCTCAACCTTCACCTTAAAAGCAACTCCTACAACTGGTTTACTTTCATAACACACCTCAAGCTCCGGGCCCGTTAAATCAACAACAACCTCATTCTCCGTGCTTTCAGGAGTCCTGACAACCACAAAACACCTGTTTATACCGGCGTCAATCTCGAAGTTTACCTTCTTGCCATCGAGGGTTACTCTCTTTACCTGGCGTAATACCGGAATCCTTAATATCTTCTCAAGAGGTTTGGCCGTCGTTACTTTCATAATTATCTGTTCATCTGTCTTTTCAAAGCTGTAGCCAATGGTGGGCTGCTTTATGGATGCCTTCTTCCAGTCTTTCGGGAACCTCGGTTCTATTGTTATTCTTCCATTGGGCACATCCGGCTCAAAGCCGAATAAACCCCTGCCCAATGCATATAAGGCAGGCATACGACCGTCGTTATGGTCGTTCATGCCCGCGGCACCTGAACCGTTTCTTGCCACGGCGGCCGCTTCGCCTCCAGGCCAGGAACTGAAAAAGTAAGCGTGTGCGAAAGTTTTTAGGACTGGGTAGAACTGGTCCATATCTCCGACAATTCCGGCAGCAGTAACTGTTCGCCACGACATGTCCGTCAATGCCCCCAGACCTGTCTTTCCGACATGATGAGCGCTTAACATAACTCTGGCAACCCCAGGGTAACAGGCGTCAGTGGCCATAAGGACTTCACGCGAGTATCGCAGCATTTGATAACCTTGTTGGGGGGTAACTGCGTTTCTTAAAATAGGATAAAATATTTCAGTGGAATCCGGATTTATCTTTAAAACGTCATCCGGACCCCTGTAGCCAAGAATACCTGCTTTATTGTTCCACAGGCTCGGCAAAGCGAGCTTGATTTTTTTTGCATAATCACCGTACCTTTTGGCTGCCTCTTTATCGCCGGCGACTTTTGCCATTCTCACGCACCCCTCCAAAGCACGAAGGGCTTGGACACTTTCAACCTGTGATTTAGGTCCGAAGCTGTCATTTTCCGGCGCCCAGTCCGGCATTCTTGCCGCGAATAACCCGTCGCCGTCAGGGTCGTTCTGCATTAATTCACGTTCCATAAGTTGTTTTGCAAAAGGCCAGACATCTTTGACGAACTGGTCATCTGCGGTCCAAAGCCAATTTGTATAAACCACGTTAACAAAATGAGTCATTTCGTTTTCTTCTCCGCCATTTGGCCGGTCAAGAGGAGTAAACCATGGAGCGATTCCATGATAAATGCCTATCCAGCCCTTGCGCACTGAGGCGGCAAATGTTCTAAGCCAGTCCTGCTGCTGATCGTGCATTCCCAGATAATCCCAGCCGTCATACGCATTCGATATATGCGAGTACCCCTGGCCCCAGGAATCCAGCCCCGCCATCTGCCCCACAGGAAAATGTAAATACTCCTGAGTCGCTGCAAGCCAGTTTGCCCAGGCATTCAATTCATCATCTGGTAAATTAATTACAATTCTATTGCGTATCTTCTCCCAGAAGTCCTCTGCCTGCTTAAACGCATCATCAGGAGATTCCATTATCTGACGCATCTTTTCATCAGGCCCAGTCCCCCTCCCTACTAAGTTCTCATACCAGCGTCTGTATATATCCATACCCCATTCGATATTCAGGTCGCGCATGGCCTGCTCATAACCTCTTATATCTAAAGGTTCACCGCCCCAGACCACCGCCATAATTCCTTTCCAGCCTTTCTCAACCGGAGCCTGGCACGCGACCAATTTGCCATCACTTGAAGGTATTAGCTCTACCGGTGCTTCTGTAAACTTGCCCTCAACCTGCATCATCCTCTGACCGGGCCAGTTCGAGCCTGCATAATACTCAAGCGTTTTCAGACAAACATAGTGAAGTTTTTTCCATTTTACATCGTCTTGGCTGTCATCTATTGTCACCTTATAAATATTGTCACCTGCTTTAGATGCTGTATTATTTGCTTCAGCTTCCAGCTCAAGCGGCGGAAGCCAGAACATCCAGTCCTTATGACCGGCATAATTTTCAATATCGCCAAAAATCCATGAAAGAGTACCTTCCTTTCCTTCAGTTATCTCTATCTCAAAAAGGCTGGACCAGCCAACCATCCCTGTACGCGCAGTAAGCTTCAGCTCAACACCTAATTCACTGTCCCTGCAAGTGTAATAAGTAGCACCGGGCCAGAACTCAGTGTAAATCGATTCGAACTCGTCAAGCCACTTGGCTTTGTCCCCGACTTTGTATGAAAATCTCAATTTAGAGCACCATCCCATAGAAAAACCCCTGTGTATCAGGAACATCGGCCGGTCGCCTGTTGAAATCATGCAGCCCTTATAAAAAATGGGTCTGTTGAAATATCGTTTGCCGTCACTTTTGCTGAATCCACCCTCTCGGATCGGTGTATATCCCTCACTTTTATCTTCGAGCAGCGGGTGATTTGCGCAGCCGGAATAAAAGACTCCGTCAAATAGAACGCCGTCAACTTCTGGAACAGCCGTTGGCACAGGACAGTCCCAGCGTTTTTCTATTGGAATACGTCGTAACTTTGTTTTGGAAAGGTCGGCGGCCTTGACAAATGTGGTCATCGAAAAAGTCCCGATCAGGCATAAAACAAACATGGATTTTAATTTCATTTTTTTGTTCCTTAATAAATTAAGTAAATTGGATAACTGGCCACCTTATTTTTTGCCCTTACTAAGGTTACCTTGCGGGTCATCTTTAAATAAATCGCTTATATCTGTCTTACGCTCTGATAACAATAATTTGTTGATGCTCTCAATGGAAAATCTTGTCTTTGGTTGAAATTCTTTGCTGGTAACATATTCAAGAACTCCATCAAGCATCGCTACTGTTGCCGGGTCATTTAAACTATCAAAGTTGCATGAGGCAACAAAAAGTCTGCCGCCCTCTACATTTGTCTCCCAAACAGACGCCTGAAGACGCACATATTTATATGAGCTTACCACTTCCAGAATAGGATCAAATTCCGTGGGTAATTCATTAAAAATAACACAGCTTCCGCCATCAAGTAACTTTTTGAACTGCCAGTCACACCAGCCGTTATTTGGAAGATATTTAAAAACAGGATGTTTATTCACCACTGTAGCAAAATCCATAAGCGCTCTACCTGCAACGCCTATCTGGAAAGCAGTCCGCTTTGATGGAAAAGGCTCTGTCCCCAATAACAATACGTCTCCACCTGTTTTAAGGTGCTCAATGTCATCCTGACCGATCTTATCGACTATGCGAAGCTTTTCATCTTTGCAGCTCTCCAGCCGCTTTAATCCCGGAAATCTGTTGGAAAGTTTTACAAAAATCCCTTCTTTAGCACCAGCTCTGATTTTCGGAGCATCTCTCTTTTTAAAAATCCATATTCGCCACTGATTACTTAAATTATATTCTTCGCTTCGGATACTTACTTTTAAGAGTGCCTCACAAGATTCTTTAACCTCAGGCCATCTAAACTCTAATTTGCAAATTTTAGTAACATCGCCGTCAGGAGCACACAAATCTTTGATTTTTCCAGACAGAAGCGTATCACCATCTCTTGAGACAGACCATACAAGCTCTCCACTTCTTAAATCACAACCTCCAAAAAGTGAAACTATAATATCTTTAGCAAAAGCATCTCCTTCCCAAAATACATATTCCTTTTCATTGTCAAGCAGGGCTACGCTTTCACCGTTATATTGGAGCACCTGCTCGACTGTATTGCCATGCCGTAACTCTAAGAATTCGTTCATAATGCCGCAGGCATAACCAGCGAGTAACCAGTGAGAGTCCCATGCGCCTAAATGATTATAACCATCGAGAGATTTGCACTTCCTTGCTTCTTCAAGAACATATTTATGTGTTGCCGCCGACCATAATGCAGAATTCTCATAATACTGTCTTGCCATATGTAAACGACCTGCGTCTTTCAAATTCTCTATAGCGGCCTCATAAAAATCTGGAGGTATTGTCCCCGTATATCTGTCTTTGAGCGTCAGGTCCAGATAACAACCTATTATTCCACTCTCGTGTGAAATGATTGGCATGTCATACCTGGAAAGCTTGCTTTCCATATTTTTCCAGCTTCCTCCCTGGAAATTCGAATAACTTATGTCATTGTTGCGTACAGCAAAAACATCAGTGCTTCTATTTATGCGTTTTAAGAGCCTCTCCTGGTACTCAGGAAGTTCCATATCTAAATGCGCAGGAACAGGTATGACAGGTTTGCCGTTTTGTGTCCAATTGGTCTCTACCGCATCTATGGATTCCATAGGTACGACTAAACAGGAAGGGTCAAGCTCTTTGGCCGCCAGATATCTCTGCTCAAAATGATAAATTAATCCTTCATTAGCTATCTCCTCGTTACCTCCGCAATAAAGCACTACGGAAGGGTGACTCCTGGACCATTTGATTATCTCCTGCCATTGCTCCATGCTTTTATTATTAAAACTTTCGGTTTTTGGTGAGGATAACTCAACCTGAAATAATATCCCCTCTTCATCGGCTGCCTGCATAAACTCCTGTGAAGGAACCCAGGTATGGCAGCGGATAAAATTGAAACCAAGCTCTTTCAAACGCCTGATTATTTTTCTAAAATACTCAACATTTGAAAGAGGAGGATGAATATTCGGGGCAAAGTAACAATGATCTGCCGTACCTCTAAGATATATGGGTCGGCTGTTAAGAAATAACTTTTTATCCTCAGCCTTCATCTCACGCATGCCGAAGCTCTGTAATTTACAGTCCCAAACCTTATCTTTTTTCTTCCAGACAGCTTCGATGCTGTATAATTGTGGTTTCCACACACTCCAGGGTCCAATTCCATTC
>Ga0209777_10006038_pt1 | contig 13747 bp, 12 predicted proteins | sample FrelakmetHBP12HB_FD_187147 | JGI IMG/M metagenome (GOLD analysis project Ga0209777, IMG submission 187147) | Freshwater lake sediment microbial communities from the University of Notre Dame, USA, for methane emissions studies -HBP12 HB (SPAdes)... | ecosystem: Environmental > Aquatic >...
TTAGGAAGAAAATGAGCGGAGACATTGCTCGGAAAATGAGATATGCTCTATATGGATCCGTCAACGAAATCACCGACAAGAATCCAGGCGCCATTCATTTCAACGGAAGAGATAGAAAAAGTCGTCATGACCTTGAAAACGAAATACATGGGAGGACTCACGGAAGAGGATATCTACAACCAGGAAATAGTCAGCTTATTGGAAAATAGATTCGAAGCCGGAGAACAGCTCTTCAGCAATAATGGCGACAATGATGATGAGCTCGTAGAAAGAGCGATCCAAGTCATCTCGCAGACGAGAAAAGCATCAGCGACCTTATTACAAAGAAAACTTGGGGTTGGCTTCGCTCGCGCCGCAAGGATTATGGATATTCTGGAAGAGAAGGGAATCATCGGTCCGCAAGACGGCGCAAAGCCGAGAGATATCTTTATTTAATATTATATCACAAAAATATAAATTGGCAAGTAAATCTGGCTAGAAAGGGTCAGGTTTTTTGTTTTTTTCAAAATCTAGAATACAATTAAGGTACGTTAATCTTTGTACTTTATACCTTCATCACCATAAAAAATGAGCTTTACAAGCAAAAACTTACAATCAAGAAAAGTCGGCATGAGCTTCATCAAATGAGCTACGCTGTTTTTCCTCTGAATGTCCTGCATACTCTTTATGGTAAGAGCGTTTGAAATTAAAACTGCACAAAAAAATACGGCGATACTTGTAAGAGATATTATCCTTACTCTAGACGGAAATTCTACTTCTGCTACAGGAGTTTATATCAATGGTGCTAGCGGAACCGCATGGTTCAAAGGCGATGTAACGATGGACAGTTTACTAAACTTTGCTGTGCTTGGAACTAATGCAAGTGGAAAATTAATAGCATCTACAAGCGGTGCAGTATACAACTTCATTAGTGGGTTTGCACTGAGTGGCCCAACATGAGCAACGTGAGCAAAATGAAATACAGGAGATATGTGAGCAACATGAGCAATGTGAGCAACATGAGCGATATGAGCGACATGAGCGACATGAGTAACAGGATCCCAAGGTATTCAATGAAATACGTGAGCAACAGGAGATATATGAGCTACAGGATTTTTACAAGCATGAAGCTTATGAGCGACACCATATCGATCTTGATTTTGGATAACGACAGACACCAATATATATAATCTTGGATGAAATGTGGGTATCGGAGTTTCCAATCCGACAGATAATAAATTACAGATTGCAGGAAATATTACCTCAAGTTGATTTATAGCAAGATGAGAATCTGTGACAGCGGTTTGAAGTTGGTCTACCGCCATGGGATGGAATACACAAGCTAATTGAGATTATTCTACTGCCATGGGAAATGGCACACAAGCTAATGGAATGGGGTCTACCACGATGGGTGCATCAACAACTGCTAGTGGAGGGATTTCTACCGCTATGGGACAAAATACAACCGCTAATGGTTTTAGTTCAACAGCGATGGGATGAAATACAATAGCTAATACAAATTACTCACTTGCTATATGAACATATAATCTCTGATATACTGATTCCTTATTTGAGATAGGAATGGGAACTAGTGGTACCGATCTCAAAAATGCGCTTACGGTGCGAGCTGATTGATGAGTACAAATCAGTAATTCAACAGTAACTTGTACTGGTTATTATATAGGCACTATAAAATTCAGCTGAGATGACTTCTATGGATGTAATTCATTATCCTGATGGTTCCAACTTAATTAAGATACAGTCTTTGATAAACAATAATTTAGCACTTAGCATTTTAAAATTTAACATTTCAAAAATGAGCTTCACAAGCAAAAACTTACAATCAAAGAAAGGTGGTATGAGCTTCATTAAATGAGCTACGCTGTTTTTTCTCTGAATGTCCTGCATACTCTTTATGGCAAAGGCGTTTGAGGTTGTACCTGCACAAAAAAATACTGCAATGGTTATAAGAGATGTTCTCATGACTACAGACGGCAGCGTCGGTGCCGATACAGGAATCTTTTTCAACGGAGCAAATGGAGACGCATACTTTTCTGGAACTATAACAGGTACTACTATATGTCTTGTTGGTGACCCTGTTCAAGCATGTAGAACACAATGGCCTACAGGAGGTACTGCAGGTGGTGAATCTATATGGTCTACATGAGGAGCTTATAGCGCTTACTATAATTCTGGTAAAGTCGGTATCGGAATAGCTAGTCCATCAGCAAACTTACAAGTTTCAGGAACATTTATAGCATGAAGTACTAGTAATAGTGCTATTTGAACCAATTCTATAGCGATGGGACAATGAACAACTGCTAGTGGAAATTACTCTACAGCGATAGGAAATTGAACTTATGCTACCTGAACGATTTCAACTGCAATGGGATATGGAACACATGCTATTTGAGCGGTCTCTACAGCGATGGGAAATATAACACGAGCTATTTGAAGTCGATCGACTGCGATGGGACATAGTACAACAGCTAATTGATATATTTCTACTGCTATGGGAAATTTAACTTATGCTAATTGAGATTATTCAACTGCTATGGGAGCTAGTACAACAGCTAATTGAGATTATTCAACTGCTATGGGAGCTAGTACAACAGCTAATTGAAATACTTCTACTGCTATGGGACAAAGTACCATAGCTAATTGAGATTATTCAACTGCCATGGGAATAGGAACACATGCTAATTGAAATTATTCACTAGCGATATGAAAATATAATATATGATTATCTGGTTCTGTATTTGAAATATGAAACTGAACTGGTAGTAGTTATAGAAATAATATAATAACTGTTCTTACTAATGACAATATCGGTATCGGAACAGCTAGTCCGATGTATGGATTACACATATATGATAAAGATATTTATTCTGATGGTTGAGATGCTAGTTTTATGTGATGAAATGTCGGTATATGATATAATATTTTAACTGGTTCAGGTGCGGGAGATTTATATGTGATAAATAATGTAGGAATCGGAACGACTGGTCCAACAGCAAACTTGCAGGTTGTAGGGACATTTATAGCGTGATATATTGTCAATGCTGCTAACTGAGATTATTCTACAGCGATGGGATATGGTACAACAGCTAGTGGATATGCTTCTACAGCAATAGGACATCAGACAGAAGCTAACTGAGATTATTCCACAGCAATGGGAAATAGATCCCTTGCTAGTTGAGCTATGTCTACTGTAATGGGTACTTATACAACCGCTAATTGAGATAATTCATTAGCGATATGAACACATAATGTCTGATTATCTAATTCTTTATTTGAAATATGAAACTGAGGTGGTTCTATTGGTTATAGTAATATAATGACGGTATTAACATGATGAGTCGGTATCGGGACAACTAGTCCAACAGAAAAACTTGAAGTGAGGGGAGGAATAAAATTAGATAATTATCCTTCTACCATAACTCATTGAAGCTATTGTAATTGACAGGAATGAACCATTGCTTTTGTATCTCATACTACTAGTGGTCAACCAAACGATTTCTTCTTGATTTGTGTATATGAATCATCAGATGGTCATGCACATTGGAATTACATCAGCAATAGTTAATATAAAAAAAATAATAAAAAAATCCCGAATAAAAACTCGGGATTTTATATTGAATGAAAAATTTTTATTGAACGATGATTTTCTTTACCATCACACCCTTGGTAGTTTGGATGTACAGGAAGTAAAGTCCAGAGTAAGGAATATCAATATATTTGTCTTTGGTGGTCAGGAGTACCTGCCCCAAAGTAGTATACACTTTGATATCCATGATAGTAAGATCAGTCGTAATATTCACTCTGCCTGTTGTTAATGTAGGATAGACATGAATCAGGTCAGTAAGATTTTGTTCTTGTATTCCCGTCAATCCATCTACAATATTGGATTTAATCGTAATAATGCTTTTGGCACCACCACAAGTGATAGGAAATCCAATAAAGAACTTTTGATAGAGAGAAGCTACAGAATCAGGCAACAACATATTGAGAAATGCTGCTGGTCGTGATGTAATGGAATCAACATTAGAGAGATTATCAATCCCAAATAAGGTATACGTAGAAACAGGGGCTCCCTGGTACGGAGTATAGGTGAAATAGACATCACTCATATACTGGCTGATTTGCAGCCACACTGTGGTATGTTCAGCAGAAGTATCACTGACATTACCGCAAGTATCCAGTACCATCATAGCATAGCCATTTTGTTCTATCTGAGGATTAGAAGCGTAATCTATCCATTCCCCGGTAGCGAAAACAACTGTATCTATCACTGCCAGATAATTTGACAGATTCCTTTTGAGGATATATACATCTTGAGCTTGCAGGTTGTTTCCATCCCAAACTAATTTATTTTTTTGGGTAGCAGGATCAAACGTTGCTGCACAGAGTTTAGGATCTACAGCGACAAAGATAATATTAGCAGTGTCATAGACCATGTTGCATGCATTACTGATTTGTACGGCATATATACCTGTTGTGTTCACCGTAATAGTTTGCATGCTATCACCTGTATTCCATAGATACGTTGGATATTGAGTATTGTTTATACTTGTGGTATCCAAAGTAATAGGTGTTGTTCCACAAAGTATTTGGTCTTGTAATCCTGGAACTTGGAGAGAGTCAGCAAATCTAATATAAATTGTTTTATTACCTCCAATAAAATAACAAGTAAAACCTCCGCTTATGGAATATGAGTTAAAAATGTTGGGTATGATCAATGTATCCTCATAAAAGTTATAAGGTGGTATTGCACAATTCCAATATTGCATAGTTACTCCTGCAGGCTTGTGGACTATAACCGTGTCCACAGAGGTTTTACAGAACTGGTTAACGCTCCAATCTTGGACACTATCCAGATAGAGATGGACGATTTGTCCCTGACTTGTTTTAGCAAGGAACATGCCGATCACCGCTACTGCGATGAACAAAAATGTAGTAAAGTTTTTTTTCATTTTAATGACCTTTCTTTTTTTAGTTTTTATTATTATTTTTATTTTTATTTGACAAATCCCCCATCCGCATCGGCGGATGCCTCCCCCTTTATCCAGCTGAGCTGGATTCCCTTCGGTCTCAAGGGGGGTCTTGAGTGGAAATAAATTGACTGGACCTAGCAAAAAATAGCCTGATTATAAGGCTTGATGTTAGGGTATATTTCGACCACCAAAAGAGTTTTTAAGAAATTGCTTTTGGATGCGAGAATTATGCTGGCCGTCTGCAGAAACTTAAACTTTAAACGAAGTGTAAAAGTTTAAGATTTCTAAAGCGGATCAGTATATTATGTTTTTGTTTTGCTGCTGCAATGCTAAGGAAATCCTCGGAAATTACAATCTAATGTTCCAATTTTTCCATCTTCTTGATGAGTGCCAGGATGCCGTCTTTAGCTTCATCGTTGAGCTGGGTTTCCGCTAAAATATCTCTGGCTTTTTGGCTGCATTCGAGAATCATTTTTTTTCAGAAATCTATCGCTCCACTATCGTGGAACATAACTTGCAAAGACTTAATTTGCTTATCATTGAGTGCTTTGCCCATGCAGGATTTCAAAAGTTTTTGCTGTTCTGTGGTTCACTTTTCAACAATATAGTTGGTGAAATAGGTCTGTTGTCATTCTTGGATATCACTGAATGTAGACTTGGTTTTGTCGCCTCCTATGATATCGAGATAATCGTCTCTCATCTGGAATGCAAGTCACATATATTTTCCGAGTTCTATGATAAGCTGTTTTTGTTCTTCTGGTGCATCAGCCAAGATTGCTCAGGTGAGCATAGGTCTGATAAAGGTATATGAAGCGGTCTTGTACATATTTTTTTTATCGATCAAGGTCAAGGAAGCAGGTTCGGAAATCATCATATCAACGTCGATCATCTGTCAGAGAATCACTTCTTCGATCATGCTGTGAACGTTTTTTCTCGCTTCCCAGAGCAGATTTTCTGGGAAATCATGTTGTTGGTATCGAAGCTCATAGACTCGAGAAAGCAATAGATCACCAAGCAGGATAGCTTGTCCTTCCGCGATATGCTTAGCATTAACGCCACTTAAGGTTGATTGGATGAACGAATGTACCGTGGGCGCGTTATGTCTTTTCTCTGCCTGATCGATGATATCGTCATGAATGAGCGCCATGGAGTGGAGGAGTTCAAAGATGATCCCGAAATTCAAAATCGCTTTCTCATTCTCTCCGCCAAATCACTTATAGACAATCCGGAGTCCGAACGGCCTGATTCTCTTTCCGCCGGAAAAGATGAACGTGTTGATATAGTCGATGAATTTGTTGATTTTTTTGTCGCTGATAAGCCTCTGCGCTTGCTCTATCTTGGCTTGGACATAGGTCTGCAGAATGCCGTCAAACGTAGTCTTGAATGAAGCTAAATCCATAAGTAATAAATAACAACTAAAAACTGGTTGTTGGGGTAAAATTAGCTTTTTAGTCGCTCAATTCAACCATAAAGCAATATTTGACAAAAAAGCAAAAAGGGTTATAATTATGGTGTTTATTTATATAACCCATCCATGGGAAAACTTAAACAATGAGTCAGTACTGCGTGATTGAGGGTAGGAAATACTATAGCTACTCCTGTCAGACGATGAGGAGAGATTTTAAATGCTTGAGCAAATATTCCTAGACAATGAATAAGCGGGCTCAAAAATATTGCAGAAGTCACTAAACAAACAGGAAATGCTTTAGTTCATAATTTTCTCAATTTTTCCAAAGTACAAGGAAAATGGTATCAGAGATTTCTTAAAGGTTCAATAAATTTAGCTTCTGCAGTGACACGAAGACCAGTAATGATAGCAGGTGCTGGTATGGCAAGTGCGCTTAATCAGTGAATCCGGCAGCCATTCAAAAAGCTCTTATATACGCCAGGCAAGATGTTCAAATGAATGCGGAACGCTACGAGGATATTCAGCAAAAAGAAAGGATTCGATTTCCAAACCTATGATACGCATGAAACAGGATGAGATACTTGGGTCAATCAGATACAAGAAAAAAGTTTCGGATTCCTTGGTGCGACATGATGATCTTCAGCTCCCGCAGAAAGCGAAGCGCCAGCAGCAGAAGCGCCCAAAGAAGCTACAGTTCAGCAAAGCGATGAGAAAAAATCAGATGAGAAAAAAAATGATAAAAGCCGATGGAAAACCGATTCCAATCGATGAGGAAAATGACGAGGAAATACAGATTCCAATCGATGAGGAAAATGACGAGGAAATACAGAAAAGAAAGAAGAAGCCGGAAAGGAAGAATCTAAATCTGAAACACCATCACAACCAGCTCCATCACCAACACCTGCATCTACTCACGATAAGCCCGCCACGGCGGACAAGCCGAAATCCATCGACGAAATAAAACAGAAGGGCAAGGAAGAAGCAGAAGCGAAAGACAAAGCGGAACAGGACAAGAATTTTCCTGAATGGAAAACATTGCCTGATAAATACAAAGCGAAATTCAAGAAAGACTATAAAGAGCAATTCGGCGATAAACCGACCAAAGAGAAGGTGCTCGAGCGAGGGAAATCAGCGAAATTCTGAGAAAATATGGACGAGATCATGGCTAAAGTGAAAAAAGACAATCCTACCATGGCAGGATATATAGAAGAGGAAATCCTCAAAGCGGCTTAATATAATGCTTCCTTGTATTGTTTGATATACTCATCTAATTTTTCAACCTGATCATCATCGGCTCTTTTGTTCCGATGATTTTTTCCGCATTCCTTGCATTGGAAACATATCTTGAGTTGTCAGTTCCTAATTTCATACGCGGTGGGATACATCTTCCCTCCGCAGGTCGTTTTCCTGTCTCACGGTATTTTCTCGTCCACATGCAAGGAAACAAAACAATATGGACAATGATTCCTACAGGTTCTGGCAGCCTGGGAAACCTCTTTTCAACAGTTGATGCATATGAATGACTCATTTATTTTTTTCATAATATTCGATTAAACGACTAAACGTTGAAACGATTAAACGATGTTTCTCAGTTATCAGAGTTTTTCAATATATTTATATATCATAATGCTTATATGTTTTGCTTTATCCGCTAATTCTTCAAATATTATTTTGTCTATATAGTCATTTTTATAAGCTAAATTAAGCATACTTCTTACTTCTCCACAGCTTCATTTGGCTATATAAAGAAATCTTCTTAGTTCATTATTTGTTTCTCTTTCGAATCCTTCAGCTATATTATTGGAAATACTTAAAGTAGCTCTTAATATTTGATCTCTAAAAAAATAGTCTTTGAATATATCTTTGTTAAAAATTTGTGCTAATTTGGAGTATATGTCTTGTGAATCTTGCCACATATTTAGTTCTTCAAATTGCATATTTAATCGATTAGTAGGCTAAAAAACATCGCTTTTCCGTTTCGTCGTTTGAGCGCTTAAGCGTTTTAAATGACCACATGGTCGTAGAAGGCGAGTAGTTCTCCTAAAGACTTAGAAGTGGGTAGCTCCGTTGAATACGAGACTCAACTTTGTGGCTCCCATGAGATAGATAGGAAGTAATATTCCTCCCCTTACGTACGGGCCCTGCAGTCTATTTCAGACTATTAGTATCCGCTGTATTTTCAAGCGAAAATCAAAAAAACACGCTCACCAAAGGTTGTCGCGTGTCTTTTACAGAAATCATATAGTGATTAGAATTCCGGTATCTCGTTTGGATCTTCTTCTTTGGCTTTTCCTGCAATGGCATCTTCTCTCGCCTGTATCCTATCAGGATTCTCTTTAGCGAAATCGACTTTTACCGCTCTTCCCATGATTTCCTGTCCATCCATTGCTTTCTGCGCTTTAGCAGCATCTTCTGGATTAACGAATTCTACGAAACCGAACCCTCTGCTTTTGTTTGTCTCTTGATCGAGCTTCACTCTAGCAAATGCGACTTCTCCGAACTTTGAGAATTCTTCTCTGAGATCTTTTCATCTCAATTTCCAATTTAGCCCACCGACAAAGAGTTTTGTCTGGCTGATAATAGTGTTGTCTTCTGACATGTACCCAAAAAAACAAAATAAAGAATATTAATGATTAATTACTACTAAATTCCTTTATAATTACAAGACAATTGCCCTAAATTGGCTTTAGGCTTCAAGCTTAAAGTCTGTATTAACGGACAGGCTTCAGGCTATCACTAAAATTTGCAAAAATATCAAATCTGGATATACTTATATAAAGACCAAATGTTGAAATGACGAAGTGCTGAAATGAAAAATCATTTAATTATTTAAACAATTTAACCTTTATCTATAAAGCATGCCAGACACAAACACTCAACAGACCCAAGGCCAACAAGGACACCAGTGATATACTGATGATATTTTTGCGTGAGAAGATATATTCTCTACGATTCCTGAGGCGACTCCCGAAGAAGAAGATCTTCCGTATGGTGATATGTTGGAAAAGAAATATCAATTTAATAAGATACCTGAAACAAAAGAACCCATATATATTCCAGAAGCCCACCTTCGTGGACAAAAACATGTTATTGAAGATTTTGCTGAAGAAGAAGCACAGAATATCCAACACCAATCATCACTGGAACAGAGTCAGGTAGAAGATTTATTGGATACTAAACTCCAGACTGACGTGCAGAAGAAATTCGGTGAACTGTTTTTCACGACAAAGAAAATCTATGAACTCAAAGATACGTTATGAATAGGCGGTGAAGAGACATTCGATATCCTCTGAGCAGATAATGACAAGATATTCATCTCCTATAAATTCCTGCTTGATGAGACCGATGATCCTACAATCTTTATCACCAAGATCGAACAAGACAAGGAAACAGAAGAAGAGACCGTCAACGAATTGAGATTCACCTTCAACGAAGAGACATCCTCATTGGAAGTGATGGTAAATGATAGCTTATTATTCGATGAGATACAGGATTTCACGGAAGATCAGAAGAAAAAACTGCAAGTCGTAGACAAGCTCAATAAATTCATTTTCTTGGCTTCAGAGGAACTCAGAAAATTAGAAAAAGAAATCAAAGAAAAAGAGGAAAATGAAAGAGAAAGAAAAAAATTGCAGGAAATATTCAGAAACTTCTAAACTAAAAATATTTTCAATAAAATAAAAAACAAGGATCATTACCTTGTTTTTTTTATATACTATATAAGTGCAAGTAATTCATCAGCAAGTCAGTGATTGGCTATATATCCGTTGGTCGCTTCTCTCATTCTCGTTACTTCTTCACCGAATCGCTCAGGAACGATAAATTTTTTCGCATCTCTTTTGCTGCCGAATTCCACTTCAGCGGTTTTGAGTCCTTGAAGATTTTTATAGACATCGAGCTCTATAGCTATACCATTATAGGGTATTTCATAACGAGTCTTTTCGAGAAAATGATTTTCTACTTGGAATCGTAACTGATCAAATTCCTCTTTGCTGACTGCTACTTCTATCTCTTCTCTAACGAGTCCATGTCATTTTTTTCTGGTGACCTTGTATTCATCTCAGATCTTTCTGACTCTGACACTTTTGCCGGTAGTCGGATCATTAAAATATCATTGAATGATTTCCTTATGAGGAAATTGCTCGATATCCATAGGTAGTGTTTTTACCAAAAATTTTCTTTCAATTTCAAATGCCATTATACAAAGCTTAATGCTTAAAGCCCGAAGCTCAAAGCTAAAATATTTTATTGATTCTTTGGAGTCCGTTTTTCGCTATTCATCCTTTTGTGTTTCCTATATGAAAGCAGATAATGCATTTTTAAGGTAAATGCGATGAAGAAGAGTATCCATCCAAGCGTAGCAAAGACAGAGATATTCCTATATTGTTGTTGGCTAGCATTCATTGCAGGCACCTTATCTTCCTTAGGAGCAGTCAGGGTAGTATCTATGGTATTCACATCACATCCAAGTTTCTGCATGATAGATCTCAGATCCACTTGATAGCTGAATTGTGCTTTGTTGTATAAGTCTCATAGAAGTCCGCATTCATCTACTGATGCAGATATCTTCTCTGCTTCCTGCGCCATTCTCCTGAATATCATCGGAGTAATTTGTTTATTGAGCATCATCCCTGTAGCTGATTGAAAGCTGTAACTGCTTTCCGTTTTGTTCGCTCATCCATAGGATTGTTGGTCAGCAACAAGGATTTTGAGGTCCATAGATGTATCGATAGGAATCCATTTATTTGGGTAGAAGGTCAGATAATTTCCATTTCGTTTGAGATTATCCGATCCATAGAAATACTGGTCTCCATCAAAATTTATCATGACGCTATTTTTATCCACTCATTTGCCGATATCCTTGATGTCAAAGATAAAATATTGATCCAAGGTAATCCTATCGTCGGTATTTTTTGGATAAATTAAATTAATGCTTGGTGGGACGATATCAGGTTCACATTCCGGCACCTGTTCAAACGTTAGATTAAATATTCCTGCAAGCGGAGAGGTTTTGCTTGCCGTAACGACTTCAGAACCTGTTCCTAACGTTAATATCTCTTTGCCTATGATATTACTTTTGAAATAGAGTTGGAAAAACGATTTTGTTTCCGTTGATGAAGCGAAAGTCGGATTCTGCACTTCAAGGATGATTTTATCATACTCGATTTTTGAGCTTGCTATACCATTCGTCGTGCTTGGCAAGATACGAAGGATTTCCACATCTTGCGGATTATAATAGAATACCAGCGTAAATTTGCTCACTTTCTGTCCCTGCGGAGAAAACAAAATGTCGGCAGAATTAGTACACCCAGCGTGAAGTTTGTCAGACGGTTGGAATCTTACATCAGAGTATAATGGTTGGAAAGTGACTTTAGCTCAGAGCGCAAATCAAAGCATTGTAATGATACCGATGATTCATCGAGCGAGTATGTTTTTTGTTTTTGCCATGTAATTGGCTAATAGGGTAAAATATGGGTTCATATCCTCCTTCAAAAATATAATTCTTATTTTTGATTGAAGGATATGTAGTCAACAACTCAATAATTTTTCATTCCATTTCAAAATTATTTGGTTGTTGACTATATTATACAAATGGAACCAAAAATATCAACTAAAAATATCATTGATTTTCTGACCATTTTTCATACCTTATTACATAGAAATCATTGTTTTTATCCCTATTATTAGGAATGACTACTGACCTCAAAAAATTTGAAGAAAAACGCAAAACGAATTTAGCAGATACGATAGGAAACACGCTTTGGTTAGGTGTCGAAGATCTTTCACGTGCAGTGAGCGGTGCAAAAAAATCCGGTAAAAAATGAGAAACACTAGCCAAAAACCAGATCTCTCAGGAACTCGATAAATATGAAACAGGCAGAATAGAAAGACATAAAAAACAAGCATAATTTTATTTTCACAGCGTATCAATGAATCAAAATCAGATAATAGAGAAAATCCTTCAGCATGAAGTCCATTTCCATTTCTCTAAAAGCAAAGGGCATGGCGGCCAGAAGGTGAACAAGAAAGAAACTAAGGCGGAACTCTATTTCAATATCCATGATTCCGATTATCTCACTCCGGCACAGAAACAAAGGCTCATAGATTTAGCCGGACATATGGTTCATCACGAAGAAGGCATCCTTATCATGACGTGTCAGGAAGAGCGTCTGCAGGTAGCGAACAAAGAGAAGGTGATCCATCATTTCAAACAACTATTGATACAAATACTTCCGGAGCCGAAAAAAAGAATCCCTACTAAGATACCAAAGAAACAGCGTGAAACGCGCATCACAGGAAAGAAACTTGTTGGCAAGATCAAACAACTTAGACAAAAACCGCCTTTAGACTATTAGACTTCAAGCAAAGCGAAGTCCCGCAAAGCGGGATAGTTGATAAACTTTAGTATTTAGTACTATATATGTTGACCGTCTACAAACAGCATTTTGCAGAATTATTAGCTAAACATATCGATCTGCCATTGGCAGAGATTTTAGCATTAATAGAGATTCCGCCGGAAAATATTCCGGGAGATTTCGCTTTCCCATGTTTCAGACTTTCCAAATTGCTCAAAAAATCTCCTCAGCAAATCTCAGAAGATTTAGAAAAGAAATTTCAATCTGACTATTTTTCTTCGTTCGAACATCTCAGCTGATATCTCAACGCACATATCAATCAGACTAAATTCATTTCCGACATATTTGCTCCATCGCCAAAAAAATCGACGAAGAAAATCAAGGAAAAAATCATGATAGAATATATGAACGCCAACCCGAATAAACCCCTCCATATCGGTCAGGCAAGAAATGTCTGTATAGGGGATAGTATGAGAAGGATGTATGAAGAACTCGGATATACCGTTCACGCGTTCAACTACGGTGATGACAGCGGCGTCAATGTCGGTTATAATATAGTAGGACATTTATTTTACGACTATCCATTAGATACGGACAAAAAATTTGATCATTATTGCGGAAATATTTACGAAGAAATGAGGAAACAGGACGAAGATCCAGGATTCAAAAAAATACTCTCAGAGACTTTATTCAAAATAGAAGAAGGGAAAGACGAAAATCTCAAACAGCTTCATTTCAACTATACCAGAAGATGCGCACTAGATCAGATCAGAACGTGCTGGAGGATGAACGCATTTTTCGATGCAATCGCACGAGAGACGGATGTCTTACATCTCAAATTTTTCGCTGAAGCGATAGATCTGCTCAGAGAGAAATGATTCGTAAAATTCGTTGATGACGACGAAGCAAAATGATGTCGAGTGCTTGATCTCTCATCGCTTCCTGAATACGCTAAAGAAGAAAAACAATATCAAATTCTCATCAAGTCCGATGGTGTTGCTACATACATC
>Ga0209777_10006039_pt1 | contig 13746 bp, 12 predicted proteins | sample FrelakmetHBP12HB_FD_187147 | JGI IMG/M metagenome (GOLD analysis project Ga0209777, IMG submission 187147) | Freshwater lake sediment microbial communities from the University of Notre Dame, USA, for methane emissions studies -HBP12 HB (SPAdes)... | ecosystem: Environmental > Aquatic >...
ATTACGTCCAAGTTCCTACGGTTGAAGACTTCCTCCCAGAAACGGCTGGTGATGGCCTTGTTTTTGTCTAATGACATGGCACACTCCTTTCTGACTAATTACGTCCGATTACTATGTGCCTCATTTCAATATTGTTTGGCTTGCAGTAGGCTGCTTGCGCTAGTATACGTATCGCTATAGAATATCGCAAGAATCACGTGTTGGAGGTTCGAGACCTCCATCGCCCACCAGCCCCCCAGTACAAAGGTTTCCCGAAAGCCCTCTTGCCTTTTCCCCCAGTTCCTTTAAAATAGTCCCTGCGGATTTGTCTATAAGAACGTCTGAGGAGGCCCTGGGATGAGGACTAAGGACGCCTCCTCAGAGTTCCTGCATTCTTGCGAGTCCCGAAACCTCAGCCCTATCACCCTGTCATGGTATCGGCAGAAGCTCACCCGTTTTGCGGCCTCGTGCCCCGACCTGCCGGACGGACCCGCCCCCATCGAGGCGTTTTTAGCAGGCATAACAGGAACCCCCGAAACCAAACACGCCTACTTCAGAGCTCTCCGTGCCCTCTTCATATTCATCAGCAAACGACACAAGACCCCGAATCCCATGGCCGATGTAATCCCGCCCCGCCGCCCCAAGAAAGTCATGGCCACCCTGCAACCCGACGAGCTCATGCGCCTACTTGCTTCGGCGGCCACCCCACAGGACAAGCTAGTTCTAACCCTGTTGATTGACACTGGCCTCCGTACCTCCGAATTAGTCAACCTGCGCAAGCAAGACATAAGACGCCAGACCGTGCTAGTCACCGGGAAATGCGGCCAGCGTGAAGTCCCTATCAGCGAAGAAACGGCCAGGATCCTTGCCGTGGTAGCTTCCGCAAGCCCTGATGAGTTCGTCTTTCACGGACTCCGAGGACACATCACCCGCTCCGGTATCTATCTTCTTGTTGCGGCTCACATGAAGAAGGCTGGCATTTCAGGCCCCAAGTTCGGCGCTCACCGCATCCGCCACGCCTTCGGCAAAAATTACCTCGTGGCTGGCGGTGACCTTCGCTCCCTGCAGGAGCTCTTGGGGCACGCCGCTATCCAGACGACTCAGAAGTATGCATCCCTCAATTTGAACGACATCACGGCCAAGCATCATCAGTTCACACCGTTAAAACTCGCTCACGCTGCCGCCCAGGGCGAGCTCTTCAAACACGAAGCCCTTGAGGAAGCCGAGGCCATATTCCAGCGAGGGGGTGAGTAATGCCAAGGCGCTGGGCAACGCAGACAAGGTACTGGGCTTACCGTTTCCTCGTACTCCGAGACGGTGAAGTCTGCCAGGACTGCGGCGAAATCCCGACTACACGAAATGGACTCGACATCGACCACATAGACGGCGACCAGCACAATAAAGAGGAGTCGAATATGAGACTCCTTTGTCGAAGGTGCAACGTAGCCAGGGAGAACCGCCGCCGAGCCAGGAACCCAAGTGTCCAGAGAGAGAGAGAACCCCCGAACAAGAGTTCTAAAGCAGGCCATCCCCTACCACGGAGGCAGCGCAGAAATGCAGGCCAACTTCCTGTTTGAGGTTGACTATCGCACGTGGCTTCTTAAGTTCATGGATGAGTACGAGTTCATCACCAAGAAGGAAGCCATCAACGCAGGTGCCGAGATGGTAGGTTGTAACCCCACGACCTCCGCTAAGTATCTCGCCAAGCTCACGTCTCTGGCGGGTCCGCTCTGCGAGACTAAGGACATGACAGGCGAGGTTGTCATACTCTACCGACCACGACCCAACGGGAACGGCCACCACCCCACAGCGCAGTCCTTCCCCAAAGAAGAATCCGTGCCCACTCCAGCCCGTCCGCGTCTACTGCCGGGCTGAATTGCTCTAGGACATCCAGAACATTATCAAATGCTCGGATGTACTTATCCTCATCCAGCGGGATGAAAATGGCATCGGGACAGAGTTGCTGCGCTTGTCGGAGTGGAATCCCAGGCACTATGCCCGCCTCAACTGCTTCAACAGAGCATTCGAAGACAGGTTTTCGGTCACTAGGGAATCCACCGATAACGATAGGGTGGGATTTGAGCTCAGGGCGTTCTCTAATCTCTGCAGCAGCCGCAAAATGTTCTATATAAACACCGACCACTTTCATCCGAGGTCTCCTTCTATTCGTCACGTGCTAACTGGCAAAGGGGAGACTCCTAGTATAGAACATGCGTTCTATATTGTCAAGAGTGACTTGGCGTGTTGCAAGGATGTCTGTGCAGTTACTACAACTTTGGCGATTTCATGTTTATCAATTAAAAAAGAGCCATTTTGTTGACTCCTTCTACCTTTACCTGAGTGGCATGAGTTGATATACTTCAGTCATGGGATGGTACTCTACATAGTAAGGTGACTATGCGGAGACACCCAACATGGCGGAGATGAAACAGCTTTCCCGTGAAGTGCGTCCCAGAAGTTCAGAGGGTGAACCCAGAGGCTAGGCATATCTACGCAATTGCAGAAGACATCACGGAAGATTGGTACGCTGAACGCGAAGCCTCTTCATGAGGCTTTGAAACAGTGGTATGCGCAATCCAACGACAGGTTTGAGGTAACTGTTGACGGATTCGTCGTTGACATTGTGCGCGGTGATCTCCTTGTGGAGATTCAGACGCGAAACTTTGGAGCCGTAAAATGGAAGTTGGAGAAACTCATGGTTCACCACCCCGTGCGGTTGGTGTATCCGATACCAAGAGAAAAGTGGATCACAAAGCTGGCAGATGACGGGACTAACCAGCTCAGCCGTCGCAAATCGCCCAAACGCGGCGCTCTTGAACACGTCTTCGAGGAACTTGTGAGCCTCCCCAAACTGCTCATGAATCCCAACTTCTCCATTGAGCTGTTACTCATTCAAGAGGAAGAGGTACGTCGATACGAGGGCACCCATGGCTGGCGGAGACGGGGATGGGTCACTCATGAGCGTCGGCTATTGAGGGTACTGGAGCAACGGATTCTAAAAACACCGGCGGACATGTACGCGCTTATTCCCTCTACTTTGGCTGAGCCGTTTACAACTTCCGACCTCGCCATTGCCGTCGCTAAACCCCGCAGGCTTGCTCAGAAAATGGTCTATTGTCTGCGGCTAATGGGTTGTATCACCCCGGTTGGAAAACGCGCTAATGCTATCTTGTACACTCAGACTATTGCCTGAGTCACCCAACTACCCCCTCGGCCAGCCAAGAGGGAAACGATTCATCGGTCTGTACAACAGTGGGAATCATTATCTCGTGACACCTGAACAAAACTGACTATTGTGCAATCGACTTGCACTTAACATTTACTCATAAAGTTACATCCTGAGAGGCAAACAAGGGATTGTGGAGAGTTGATTTACAATAAAAAGAGAAGCCCCCGTTAGGAGGGCTTCATTCATCATATTGGAAGGCAATAAGCGAATATCCTACTTTATAGCCATTTGTTTCCCAACCGTTGGTTTCTTTAAGATACGCTGTCCAGGTCGGTGCGAAATGCGCCTTCCTTTGTCCGGCGTGGGCTTGTTGTAATCAAAATCTTGAAGCGTCAAACGCTCGAGCCTCGCTCCAAGAAGCCGTTCAAGCGAATATATCTTATCTGAATCAGCGCTAGTTACGAAAGTCAATGCATCGCCGTTTTTATTAACCCTTCCGGTGCGCCCGATTCGATGGATGTAGTCATCTGTACTTTCGGGCATATCGTAGTTGATGACGTGGGAAATACTCAAAACATCGATACCGCGGGCAGCAATATCGGTCGCTACCAGGACCTTGATCGAGCCGTTACGGAAGCCTGCAAGCGCAGCCTGTCTTTGGCTTTGGGATAGGTTCCCCTGTAGTGAAGTTACCCTATGACCGGCTCTTACCAGTTGCTGTGCGACACGTTCAGCACTGTACTTGGTGCGCGTGAAGACAAGCACCGAATCAGTATTAGTTGTATTTAGAATTTCCTTCAGCAAATTTGTCTTGAGGTGCTGTGGTACCGGGTACAGGACGTGTGATACCGTTTTTGCCGGCAGTTGCCGGTCGATTTGCACAGTAACTGGATCATGCATGATTTCACGCACTAGACGTCCTATGTCGGCTGGCATGGTGGCAGAGAAAAGCAATGTCTGGTGTTTGTGCAAGATGCACCTGAGAACATTACGTATATCAGGCAGGAATCCCATATCGAACATGCGGTCAGCCTCATCAATAACGAGAATTTCCATTCCCGATAGATCTATCGTTCCTTTCCAGAGGTGGTCGAGCAGACGGCCAGGGCAGGCTACGATGATATCCGGACCGCCATGCAACTCCCGATTTTGCTGTTCCATGCTCACACCACCGTAGATAGCAGTACTTTGTAAACTGGTTCCACATCCCAGGCGATTGATAACCTCGCAAGTCTGTTCTGCCAACTCGTGAGTGGGTGAGATGATCAGGCCCCGCACACGTCCTCGCGATCCTGATCGCAGACGCTCCAGGATAGGCAGTATAAAAGCTGCTGTCTTACCTGTTCCGGTCTGGGCTAAACCAATGATGTCCCGTCCCTGCAAAATAGGTGGGATAGCCCGTGATTGTATTGGTGTGGGTATTGTATAACCGAGCGCACGTACACCGGCCATGATACTCGGATGTAAATTAAAAGTTTCGAAATTCATTACACTCCCTTGGAAAACACCCATTACGCACCCGCATTACAGGTGTCTAACTAACTATTTGTCTTCTTTCTCTTTTTCTATTTAATCGGTTAACTCTAATATTAGAGGCCGTTCCGCCTCTATCTGACAGGGGAAGGGCTTCAACAACATTAACAATCCGATTCCTCAGGTTTCTCTCTTCGAGCTTAGCAATGGCTATAATAAACTGGCTTATCACCGCTAGGCTGAAAAGGGACTTCGGTGCTCTTGCCGCACTCAGCGCAGGTTGCGGGGAACATTTGCCGGGGGGGGCTCCGTAACTGCTGTTACTATAACGTTCCGACTTCCTTGCCTGACGGCACGAGGGACAGCGCTTCGGCTTCTTGGTATAGCTTTGGACTGGAAAAACTCCTGGTCTTCAGCGCTGAAGGTGAACGTGTCACCACAATCGGAGCACTGGATAGACTTGTCCTGAAAACTCATTGGATGACCTCCTCTCTTACAATTAGTTGGAGTTTCGGTCATCCAATACTTAAGAAAAGACTTTTTGTCAGTAGTTCTGAGAAGCTTGAAATAACCTAAACTAACACTTGTCTTAACTATACCACAAAGGGCATGCCAATGTAAATTGAGTTTGACACTCAGGCAAATAATACCGATTGTTGAATAGTTGACTGCCATGAAGATATCAAAGTACTACTCTACAATCTAGTATTTTGTCACCTCATTGCACGATCTAGCGACTTGTGTGGAAAGTGAATATTGGGCTACTCCGAAAAGGCACACTGGATACTATGATGTTTAACCAATTGCTGCTATTTTCTTCAGCATCTCAATTTTGTTCTGGGAATAACCCAAATCCTTTAAAATCTCCTCAGTATGTTGTCCTGGTAGAGGAGATATGCTTCTTATCTCGCCAGGTGTAAGAGAAAACTTGATCGGAATCCCTACCTGCTTGACTTTCCCCAGCTTGGGATGGGCAATTTCCTCTACCATGCGACGATGAAGTACATGGGGGTCTGAGAAGACCTCGTCAAGGTTATGCACAGGTGTAATAGGAATTCCCCTAGGGGCAAGAACCTTGAACCACTCGCTCTTGTTTTTAGTCAAAAAGATTCTGGTCAGTTGGGACACGACCTTGTCCTTTTCGTCTCCCGTAGCAAACTGATAGGGTATAAGGTCCTCTCGACCCAGTGTCTGGCACAGATTTTCCCAGAACTCAACCTCGAAGCAGCCCAGGCTGATAAATCCTCTACCTCTGGTCTTGTAGACGTAGCAACAAGGCACTGACCCAGTCAATGGCGTATCACCCCACTTAGGTACGCTGCCACTGGCAAAGAACAAAGATGCTTCCCAACTTAACAGCGAGATCACACCATCGACCATAGCGACATCGACAAATTGACCTTTATGAGTTTTGCCTCTGGCAAGAAGAGCTACCACAATACCAAAAGCGGCTTGTAATCCTCCCCCAGCATAATCCCCTACCATGTTGAGCGGAACAGCAGGGCGGCCATTCCTGATAGCCATAGCGCTAAGGGCACCTGCTACCGCAATATAGTTAATGTCGTGCCCGGGCAAATCACGGTAGGGGCCATCCTGACCGTAGCCAGTCAGCGAGCAATAAACGACCCTCGGGTTGATCTTCTTCACAGTTTTATAATCAACTTTAAGACGCTTGGTCACCCCTGGCCTGAAACCCTCAAGAACAACGTCCGCCGTTTCCACCAAGTCGTAAAAGATTTGGCATGCGTCTTTCATTTTGAAGTTGAGGATAATGCTCCTCTTATTGCGGTCTATGGCATAGTAGGCAGCCCAAGTTTCCTCATCGATAGCCAAAGGGATGATACCAAATCCAGGTTGCCCGATTTTGATTACATCAGCGCCGAGGTCGCCCAGAAGCATGGTGCAGAAAGGGCCTGGCCCCATCCGGGATAGGTCCAGGACTTTTATTCTCGCTAATGGTAATGTCATATTTAGTCACTCCTTGCTTCCCTTAGGGTTTTTCGCCCATTTTGCATTCCATACTGGTGCACGCTTATCAACAAATACCGCTAGCGGATTTCCCAGTTTTAGTTTATTTTCCTTATTATCTTTTTCAGGCATTGCTCACTGGGGCTGTCCCTTTTTGAGGACGAAACAAATACTTATGCTATTTAATTTAGCAAATGTCTATTAGATACGTTTGTATACTGTCAAGAGCAGATCAAGAAGTATGGAGGTAACTAACTTATTATCAGGTTAGTGCTACTGTTTTTAACTCCTCCAAGAAGGCTGCCCGGCCTCCCCTGTATTTCTCCCTCTCCACAAGTATTGCTGTTCCCTGCCCAGTCGCCCCTGGTATAGATGCCAGCCCATATCTAGAGTTCGTGCGGTTCATCTCATGAGCCATGGTTCCCAACAGCCATATCCCACTGGCTCCCACCGGGTGACCAATGCAGCAGGCGCCACCATTGACGTTCACTCTCTCCGGGTCGATGCCCATTTCTTTTATCAGGACCAAAGGGACTGCGGCGAAGGCCTCGTTTGTCTCCCAAAGGTCTATATCGCCTGCAGACAGGCCTGCCCTTTCCAAAGCCTTTTTAGATACCGAGCAAACAATACATGGTGCCGTCTTAGGATCGTACCCTGCCCAAGCGATTGACCTTACAGTAACCATCGGCTTCAAGTCCAATTCCTTTGCCTTCTCTCTGGACATGAACATTGCCGCAGCAGCCCCATCAGTCTCTTTAGAGGAACTGGCTGCATTAATCTTTCCATCTGGTTTATAAATGGGTGGCAGAGTTCGTATCTTCTCGATGGTTGAGTCGGCCTTCACACATTGATCATAGTCGAAGAGCGCTACTGTTCCATCAGGCAGCTTGCCCTGCACCGGTATAATCTCACGCTTGAACTTACCCTCTCTCTGGGCTGCAGCAGCCCTCAGGTTGCTCCTCAGGGCCCACTGGTCCAGCTCCTCCCTGGAGATATGGAACATATCAGCAATATACTCGGCGCTGAGGCCTATACCCATGACGGCAGTTGGGTCAATTCTATCGAATATCTTAGGATTGGCCTGCCAGCGTGCGCTGTATTCTTTGGCAAGCTCCCCTAAATCTGCGTCAGGGGTGATTACGGGATTAGGGAAATGGGATAGGCTCTCCAAGCCGCCGGAGATAATGATGTCTGCCTGGCCTGATTGGATAGCCATTATTGCAAATTGTGCACCCGCCATACTAGAACAACAGGCTCTATCGACACTTATGCCGGGAACCTCGAAAGGAAAACCCGCTGCCAGGGAGATATCTCTAGCAACATTTGCCTGCTCCCCAATCTGGGTCGGTGTGCCGATGATAATGTCATCAATTGATGCCGGGTCTACCCTGGTTCGTTTCATCAATGCCTGTACTGCAATGATGCCCAGGTCGTCGGAGCGAACATCTGCAAAGAATCCTGGCTTCTTCTTGCTTGCCCGACCGAAGGGCGTTCGCACGAAATCTACCATCACGGCTTCTCTTAGTTTAGCCATTTCTTCACTCCCCATGTCGTTATTCTATCTTTCGTAATCAATTGCTAATCAAATATCTGCCTCAAATGCCCTCCCCTTTTTCATAAGGTGCACGGCTTCGAGCAGCTCTGGCTTCATACGCAGGGAGGAGAACGAGATCAGGCCGATAAGGAAGTTGTGAATCACATCTTGCCGCCACGCTCCTGCTTTCGACTTTGGGCGGGTCTCGCTGATGGGAGTCTGTCAAGGACCTGCAACGCTCCTGCCACCATTTCTTCCACCAAACGCCTCGCGGGCTTCAACTCCTTAATCATCCCTACTATCTGGCCCGCAGGTGCGGGCACTATGTCTGCCATCTTTGCCTCGTATGCACCATCCAATATGGGTATGATAGCGATAGATTGCATGGGCATGGGCAATGTGGGCAATCCCGCTTTATCCCAGGCAGCAATCAGCCTGTTCTTTAAATACCTTGCCTGTTTGCCCGTTATCACTTTCGACATCACTGTGTCATCTTCGGTGCTTTCCAGTATCTTCTGCTTATGATAGTCCTCGTAAATAGCCTCGTGAGTACCCAGAAACACGGTGCCACACCACACTCCGACAGCCCCCAGCGCCAGAGCTGCCACAAGCCCTCTGCCATCGCCTATCCCTCCCCCGGCCACTACAGGAATCGGTGAGACAGCATCCACCACCTGGGGGATCAGGACCATCGTACCGATCCTGCTGTTGTGACCTCCTGACTCTGCTCCCGAAGCCACGATAATGTCCGCTCCGCTTTTGACAAGGCGACGGGCTCCCCTCACGCTGGCGACTACGCCGATTATTTTGATGCCTCGGGCATGGCACTCCTTGGTCCATGGCGCTGGGTCACCTAACGCCGCGGCCCAGACCGGGACCCGGTGCTCCATAATGACCTCGACCTGCTGCTTGAAATCTTCCTGGGACCAGATTGCGTCCTCGGCCATGTTGGCAAGATATCCTCTCCCACCGCTGGGCACAGGTACTCCCAGTTCCTTTCTCAGCTTCTCAATAACATCGGGCTCATCTGTAGCAACCGAGGGCAATTCAGCTTGAAATTCAGCCGTGGTGCCCGTCTGAGGAACCTCCGGCGGTATTATCGTATCCACCCCGAATGGTTTGTCGGTTAGCTTCTTCGTCTGCCTTATCATTTCATCGATTTTGCGAGGCGACAGGAAAGCGCAGCCCAGAACACCCAGTCCCCCTGCATTGGATACTGCAGCTACAAGCTCCGGCCCGGAGGTAGGGCCTCCCATGCCGCCCATCCCGGCCAGGATTATGGGATATTTGATGTCCAGCATGTCACACAGCCTAGTCCGAAGAGCGTTCTTTACCATTTTCCTCCCTTACAAACTCTTTTGCTTCGACAAACGTACTACCCTAGACTGATGAACTTGTTGGCTACTTTCTTACGAACTCCTCACCTCCCCATAAGTTCAAGCTCCTATAGCGCCTTCATCTCGTAGTTTCTTAATTTCCTCCTCAGATATTTCCAAGATATCGTGCAAGACTTCGTCGGTATGTTGATCAAACATAGGAGCTGGAGTGCTGGGAAGAGCCGGGGTTTCTGACAGCCTAATGGGCTGGCTGACATGGTGGGTTTTGCCTGCGGTGGGATGCTCAAGCTCAATAATGAAGCCTCTGGCTTTCAGGTGTGGGTCGCGGAAAATCAGGTCGTCGGGCCAGCCAACCACTCCTGCCGATACCCCTGCCTGCTGAAGTATCTTCATTGCGTCCCAGGGATCCTGCGTGCGCGTCCATTCCTCCACCAGACGGTCTAGCTCGTCCTCGTTCTCTTTCCTGTCAAGCAAAGTTGCGAACCTCGGGCTCTTGGTCCACGCTGGTGCGCCGATAGCTTTACAGAAGGCCACCCACTCCTCCTCGGTGAAGACGGAGATGGCAATCCAACGATCTTCTACAGGTGGTGTAGAATCGGCGTATTGAACAGTGCCCTTGCATTTATAGATTCCATGAGGGGCAGCTCGTGGGTTGCGATTGCCCATCGGGAGCGGATGTCGTTTATCGAAGGTATACTCCAGGTAACTATCCCCGATAAGCCCTGCACCTACCTCGACCTGTGCCAGGTCGATGTGCTGCCCTTTGCCGGTGCGGCGGCGATAGTCCAAAGCAGCAAGCAGAGGGATAACGGCTAACCTGGCAGAGATATGGTCCGGATGATTCAGTGCAACGCCTCCTGGGTGTCCGACATCGAAATAGTTCCACATATAGAGGAGGCCGCCCGCAGATGGAGCATGGGGTCCGTAGCTAGTGTAGTTGGAATAGGGACCACCGCCACCCCATCCCTGGGTGCTGAGATAGATAATATCGGGCTTGATCTTGCATATGCTTTCGTAGTCAAGGCCCCACTTGCCCATGACATCGGCTCGGAAGTTCTCCAGCACTATATCGCACTTCTTGATCAGTTCCTTGGCAAGCTCTTTGCCCCTCGTTTCCTTTAGGTTTATCACGATGCCACGCTTATATCGGTTAGAATCATTAAATCCGGGGTTGTCGTTGATATTTCCCGTGGCTGTGAGATTCCTCATATAATCATATGCATTCTTGCCTTCGACATGGATGACGTCAGCCCCGAATGAACCCAGCACATAGCCAATATCGGGCATGGCGGCACCAGTGCCAAACTCTATAACCCTTATACCTTCCAGAATTGCCTTTGCCACATTAAACTCCTCTTCTATGAAGGTCCTAGTTCTCTAGATGACGCCGGCACCTCTCAAAGCCACCAGTTCGTCTCGGGACAAGCCCATTTCGTTGCACCAGATCTCAATATTGTGTTGTCCTAGAGTGGGCGCTGGCCTACTCACGGTGGGTGGAGTCTCTGTCATCTTGAAGGGTACTCCGGGATAAAGGGCGCTCCCTACCTCAGGGTGCTTTACCTCTGTAAAGAAACCGCGGGCCTTTATATGGCGGTCCCCCACGAATTGGTCGAGATAATAGATTGGACAGGTAGGCACTCCCAGCTCTTGGCCACGAATAAACAGCTCCTGCTGCGTGTACTCTTTGAAGTAAGGTGTGCACAGCTCGATGAACTCCATCATCCTCACTATCATTTCAGAGACTGGAGTGTTCTCTACCCATTCTACCAAGGCTGGGGGACGGCCCATCAATTCCAAAAAACCCTTGCGGTGTTTCTCAGTCATGACGTTAAAGGTAAAGTAGCCATCCTTACAGGGGATGGTAAGCAGAGGGCCCATACGCCACCTCATGCGAAACCCAGCGATAGTTCCGTTAGCGACGCAGAGCGAATATCCGGGTATCATCCAGGGGACCATGCCATCTATGGCTGCTTCCTGCGCAGATATATCAACATACTGTCCCTGCCCTGTGGCGCCGCGATCAAACAGGGCCAGCATCGCTCCTACAGCGCCAAAGATGGCCGCGATATCATTGGCCAAACTCCCTGGTGCAGTACACGGCGGCCTATCGGGAAGGCCGCAAGGCATTGTCGCCCCGCTCAAAGCCAGATTGACAATATCGCTACCCTTGTAGTGAGCATGGGGGCCGCTCTGCCCGAAGTCAGTGATAGATACCATGATGAGGCCAGGGTTTATCTCACTAAGCGCCCGATAGCTCAGCCCCAGGCTTTCCATGTGTCCAGGGGGAAAGGTCTCAAAGAGAATATCCGCTGTCTTCACCAGCTTCTTGAAGAGGTCCCGACCAAGGGATGAATCGAGATTAAGGGTTATGCCTCTCTTGCTGGTGTTTCGGTAGAGCCAGTAGAGGCTGCGCTCTGGATGAGGTATATCACCAACGAAGGGAGGTATGTTCCGCTCGGGTGCTCCATGAGGTGGCTCGATCTTGATGACATCAGCCCCTAGTTCGCCCAATAGCCTTGTGCCATAGAGTCCCTTGCCATCAGCTAGGTCGAGGACACGGTAAATACTGAGCGGGCCTTGGTATTCTTCCTTATCGGACACGCTGAATCTCCATTCTAGCCATCCCCCTGACCCTTCAAACCTATTCGATATTTATAGTAGAACAGTGCAGTTCTAAAGACACTTGTTGTGAGAATGAAACCAGGTAGATTACAAATAGCCCTTAATCAGAGCTAGTCAATCAAAATGCTATGTTCTCAATTTTGGGACGTGACTAGGGCTGTCTCCATTCGATTGAACAACTGCCCATTAGACTTGTCTGCTCCCTTGACAGGAGCAAAGTAAAAAATATAGGGGCGACTCTCTACTGCTGGACGCCAAATCCTCGAGTGGCCGCCCCTCCACCATACTCGTGCGAGCTATGGCTCAGTACAAAGATTATACCATTTTTGTCAATGCTCTTATGATTCAGAGTGGCCTACAATGAAATTGCCCAAATAGGCTGAATGATACAAGTTACCCTATATCTTAGCGGGAAAACCTGTGACTATACCTGTACCAAGAAAAGGATTCCTCACAAGACCACCCGGTTTTTCAAGCTGGAGCGGGAAAAGGGATTCGAATCCTCGACTCTCTGCTTGGGAAGTAATGGGGCAGCAGTCCGAATTCCTAGACTCATCTAGAAGAGAAAAACTTCTGCCATAGAGGCGAATCGGAGTTTTATCTACTGAACAAGGTGGCACACGTTGCACCAAAAGCTTGAATTGTTGAGGGCTGACGGGCACTAGATGACTTAAGTATCCTCACCTGAACAAAACATCGAATTGTCGCCTTGTGACTCGCGCTCTCTTGAATCATAGTCTCTCCCCATTGCCCAATGAACACTTTGCTGTTACAGTTGTGCTATCTGAAGAACGTGAGTCTATGTGACCAAGCTAAATGCCAAGGTAAAAGTTCTGTCTATTGAACACCAAGGCCCACTTTACTGAATTCGAACCTTCATTCAGGTTTGATTGTGGTTAGTTAGTTCCTACATTGTGTGGCATAATAACATAAGGCTTCTTGTTGCCTTAAATAATGAGAGGGAATCACAAACGTAAGAAGATCTAATGATAAGGTTATTTGGCCATATCCCTGCAAAACTAACTCTTGTTATTACAGTCTACGTTCTTCTCATGTCAAGCGGTTGTTCTGCCCCGAACCATGAAGGATTTGCTGTTTACTTGACCAAAGGAGATATTCCTCCTGCACAGATGCCAGCCTTAAGCCACATCGACATCGCAGAACAGCCCGTTATCGCGACGAATGATATCATCGCGTATAATGCTAAAACACACGAGATTACGCTCACTGCAAACGCTTTTGATCGTATCTACAGCCTAGAAGTCCCAGTTAGAGGCAAGTCGTTTGTGGTTTGCATCGACAGGAAACTCATCTATTGGGGGGCCTTCTGGACTCCGATTTCATCTATTTCATTTGACGGCGTCACCATCTGGAAGCCACTCAGCTCTCAGGATCCGAAGGTTATCAAACTCGAGCTGGGTTATCCCTCATCGTCTTTCTACGGGGGTGAAGACCCCAGGAATAACGCAGAAGTAATGAAGTCGCTGGAGCAGGCTGGTAAGTTAACCACCATGCCGTCAGCAACGACAGTAGATAGGCTTCCACATTCTATGAAGGGATACGAGCTATATTCGTGGCCAGAAGATAGCCAATGGCACTTCACTTTGATTACAGGTACTAATCGCAATAAAACGCTAGAAGAAATAATTTCCAATGTAAATATT
>Ga0209777_10006040_pt1 | contig 13744 bp, 13 predicted proteins | sample FrelakmetHBP12HB_FD_187147 | JGI IMG/M metagenome (GOLD analysis project Ga0209777, IMG submission 187147) | Freshwater lake sediment microbial communities from the University of Notre Dame, USA, for methane emissions studies -HBP12 HB (SPAdes)... | ecosystem: Environmental > Aquatic >...
ATGGCGGACAGAATGTACGAAGCTGCCGATAAGGTCATCGACTCACTGCCTTTGTCGCCGGGAAAGGCATAATCTGGCATTGGAGCGTTCCAGAATCCTGAAAGCTTCGCCAATCCCTGAGGCACAAAGCCGAGCTTCTCTTTCATCTCCTCAGATCCCCATTCGCCGTAGGTCCCGCCGACGGCCAAAAGGCCCAATGGCGCTAAAACTATTAGCAATACCAGACCAATGGCAAAGTTTCTGTATGTTTTATCCATGATCTAACCTCTGACAGGGGCTGCATTCTTGATTTTGTTCTTTTGCGCTTCAGATTTCTCTCCATAGAGCAGAGATGAATCCGTTCTCTGGATGTAGGCGAAGATAAGTGCAGTGACCAGGGCCTCAAGGATGCTGAACCCAAACGCGTGCTCAAATACCATAGCAGGAACGGTTACACTCAGTGGGTATGGCATGTAGAGCGGGAGTCCGTTGGCGTCATGATGCAAAATTGGCTGTATACCGAACTCAAAGCCTGCGAAGCCTGCTGCAACGGAGAGGGATAGCCAGCCTGCAATTGCAGATGCTATAACCCTTCTCGAAGAAGTCATATCCGTGTTACCGCTAATAAACTTGTACGCATAGTAACCGACAAATGGGATTACAACACCCATGTTAAAGCAGTTGGCGGCTATGGTGGTAATGCCTCCGTCTCCGAACATAACAGCCTGCAATACGAGGGCAACGGATAGGGCTATCACTGCAGCCCAGGGACCCAGGACGATGCCGATGATAGCACCGCCAACGGCATGGCCCGTGCTGCCTCCTGGGATAGGGACGTTGGACATCATTATTACAAAGGCAAATGCAGCAGATAGCGCTAGCAGAGGAACCTGCCTGGACTTTAGCTCTGTGCTTAACTTCTTTCCAGCATAATACCAGATAGGGATCATAATGATCCAAAATGTAATGTAGGTATATGGCCCTATATATCCATCAGGGATATGCATAAATTCACCGAAAGCTAAAGTGACATTTAATTATAAAAGAGTAACTACATGAGATACTAAGTAATAACATTTTATGTATTAATGCTAACAAACAGGAGTATTGGTTTTCACGAATTCCTCTAAATCAAATATCATAGATCCAATGGCTCAGAATAGAATTCGTAATCTTGTTGGATCGCCCGGATTAGGTCTTCTTGTGTTGAATAGCGCTAATTTCTCTTATTAGTAACACTATTACCGAAAAATTTATTACTAAGTAAGATTATGTAAAGTTAGTGAGCAAGAGATGCCCTATGACCTCCTCTGCCTACATTGGGTCCAGGATTTGCTCTGAGCTCACTACACTGAGCAGAAATGAGGAAGACGATGCACTATAAGAACTCTCCAGCGCCTGAGAAAGTCCAGACGCTGGCTCCTTTACTATCTGGAAACAGAGAGATGAGTATGAGAAAAACGATAATATCCTTGCTAGTCCTTTTGCTATTAGCTCTGAATTGCGAAGCAACTGCTCCAGTACAGCTCAGTGGAACCGGTGGCCAAACTATATTGGCGCAGGTAGCCAACATGAATATCACTACTCAAGTAACTAAAGCATCTGTTGGAGAGCTATGGAGCTGGGGTGATCTTCCGATGAACAAAGTGCTTGATAAAACAGGAAAGATACTCGATATAGCGAGCGATTATGGTTCAGACGACGGTAACGTGTGGTTAGCTGCCAAATCGCAGGAGATGGGGGGCCTAAACCTGAGTGTATACACATGAACAACGTCCCTACATTGGGCAGATGATAGCCCGAGAACGTCATCAATGAGCTGACACATTGGTCCTATCATCCCTGGTTTCATAATATATGGATGCCACCTAGCCCGGAGATTGAGAGCCTCCTGTTCGCTCTGCAAGCCTCTATCGGCAGCATCATTATCGGCTATTTCCTCGGATATTATCGTGCCATGGAGAAGATGAAAACCAAGTAACATAAATGCTATAGGCAATCTCTCTTGTAGTTAACTCACAAGCACTCAATTTCGAGTCTTAGCATCTGGCAGACCAGAAGAGGAGTACTCGGCTTGACATACTTGCCTTGAGTAACTGGCGACCCCAATTCTGAGACTATGTATAACATGCAGCAACCCTTGGTTAACTACTCGTCAAAAACCACGGATTGCTCTATAGTTTGAAAATTCCACTTAACGCTCTTTTCTCTAGTCCACGTGAGTCACACAGGTCCAGTGGTAGTACCCATGGATTTCAGTACCCGTTACCTGATCGAACTCCTCCAGCTCCAGGCCGCATATCTCGCAGACTTCTCCGTCCTCGACCTTTATTTCGGAATCGTTGCAAAGCACTGTTACCATCAATCAAAACGCTCCATTGAAAAGGCTTAAACCTTTTGGCTTTAATCCGCACCTCATCATGCATGGTCAATAAGATCAAATGCGGGTCTCTGCTGGATCGACAAATTCATTACCGTCCGCAGGTGCATGGTCCTTGCATGGATTACAGTCATTCGAGGTGTAGCTATTGAAGATAATCGGTCTGACCGATCAAGAGGTCGAATCCAACCTGCGAGGCTATGGCATAGGCATGTCAGTACTCGAGGCCCGCACTATCGCAAGAGTTCTGGGGCGAGACCCCACATTAACCGAGCTATTTTGCTATGATGCTATGTGGTCTGAGCACTGTTCCTACAAGAGCAGCCGGGCCACTCTAAGAGAGTTCATGCCAACCGATGGACCAAACGTGGTCTTGGGTCCAGTCGAGGACGCAGGGATTGTGGCCATAGATGACACATGGTGCGCGGTTATATCCCATGAAAGCCATAACCACCCAAGCCAGGTCCTGCCCAACGAAGGCGCTGCAACGGGAATAGGCGGAGATGTCCGCGATGTGAACTGCATGGGTGCCACCGTCGTTGCTACTGGCGATCCGCTGAGGTTTGGCGACCCCTACGGCCCGCAGCGAAACAAAGTCCGTTGGGTGGCAGAAGGCGTGGTAGACGGGATCTGGCAGTACGGCAACGCCTTGGGAGTCCCCAACCTGGCGGGGGATGTCGTCTTTGATGAGAGCTTCGACTCCAACTGTCTGGTAAATGTGGTCGCCCTGGGGATCATAAGAAAGAACGAGATCATCCATTCCAGGGCTCCAAAAGATGCCGGGGAGAAGGAGTACGATGTGATCCTCATAGGCAAGCCCACTGACGCCAGCGGTCTAGGCGGAGTTACCTTTGCCTCCGAGGCTCTACGTGAAGAGGACGAGGCTACAAACAGAGGAGCTGTTCAGATACCGGATCCATTTCTGAAAAACGTTCTGTTCAAAGCCAATGACGATCTGTTCAGGCTGGTCCGAGAGAAAGGCGTGGAGATCGGTTTCAAGGACCTAGGCGGCGGCGGGTTTACCTGCGCTACCTCGGAGATGGGATCTGCCGCAGGCTACGGCATGGAGATCGACATGGACCAGATGCACAAGGCCGACGATTTCCCTCCCGAGGTTCTCAGCATTGCCGAGACTCAGGAGCGCTTCTTGATCATCTCCCCAAAGGAATTGCGTAAAAGGATCCTTAAGATCTATAACGAGGACTGGGACCTGCCTAATGTTTACGAGGGCGCCAGGGCAAGCGTTGTGGGAAAGATCACAACATCAGATAGATTCATCGTCAGGCACAAGGGGCAGGTAGTCTGCGATGTGCCCATTCAGCATCTCACTGGAGGAATAAGGTACCAACGCGAGGAGAAGCCGCGCCAAAGAAGTTTTGCCGAGCCTGCAATCGAGATGCCTGTGAACATGAACCAGGCCTTGCTCAAGATCTTGGGATCGCCCAATATTGCTTCGAGAGAACACATCTACAGATACTACGACACAGAGGTCATGGGCAATACAGTTATCCGGCCCGGAGAGGCAGACGCTGGCCTCGTCGCGCCCGTTCGAGGCGAAAAGTTCGGCATCGCTCTGGCTGTAGACTCAAATCCCTTCTACGGAAGAATCAACCCTTACTGGGGCGGTGCTACGGCGGTGGCCGAGGCTCTAAGGAATGTGGCAGCGATAGGGGCGACTCCATCGGCGATAACTGATTGTTTGAATTTCGGCAACCCAGAGAAGCCTGAGGCCTTCTGGGAGTTCAGGGAGTCTGTTAAGGGACTTTCGGAATCCTGCAAGAAATTATGGCTGAAGGGCTATGAGAACCAGCCGATTCCAATTGTGTCAGGAAACGTCAGCTTCTACAACGAATCTCCGTCTGGTTCTGTAGACCCTTCCCCCATAATTGCCTGCCTTGGCATTATGAATGATGTTGGCAAGGCTGTGACCATGGAGCTTAAGGCTTCGGGAGACAAGATCTACCTGATAGGGTCTAGGTTTGACGAGCTGGGTGGCTCGGAATACTACAAGACAGTCTTTGGTGAGACCGGAGCCAACGTGCCAATTGTCAGGTTCGAACTGGAGAGGAGCATGATCTACGCAGTCATCGATGCCATAGACAATTGTCTTGTGGCCGCCTGCCACGACGTATCCAATGGCGGCTTGGCCTGTACGGCAGTTGAGATGGCTATGACTAGGCCAGCAAGTTTCGGCCTGGAGCTGGACCTCGAAAAAGCCGGAGAGGCAGGCAAGAGCATGAGGACTGACAAGCTGCTCTTCTCAGAATCTTCAGGATTCGTCATAGAGGCTAAAGCCGGAAAAGAGGCAGAGTTGGCAGAGCTGCTGAAGAGCTATAACCTGGAGCCGATGGAGATCGGTTCCGTTACCAAGGCGAAAAGAATCGTCATGAAAAGAGCAGGCAAGAGCGTGATCGACCTAGACCTGGATGTGGCCAGAAAGACCTGGACAGAAGGTCTTGCGGAGGCGATGAGATGAAGATCGCCGTTATGCAGTTCCCTGGAACGAACTGCGAGCATGAGTGCCTGGTGGCAGTCAAGACAGTGGGCCTGGATGGAGAGCTGTTCAGGTGGAATCGGCCTGCTGCAGAGCTTTCCGACTTCGATGGCTACATAATCCCTGGTGGTTTCGCCTACCAGGACCGTGTTAGAGCAGGGGCAATAGCGTCCAAAGAGCCTGTGATGGGAGCTCTGAAAGAAGAAGCCGCCATTGGAAAGCCAATCATCGGGATATGCAACGGTTTCCAGATCCTTGTCGAGTCCGGCCTTCTGCCAGGAACTGGGAAGATCGACATGGCTCTGGCTCAAAACGTCATGGTCTTCAACAAGAAGATAGTCCGGAGAGGCTACTATTGCGACTGGATCAACCTGAAGCACGATGCAATGCCGAAAAGGTGCATCGGCTCTTTTATCATCGATAAGGGCGCACTCCTTCAGATGCCCATAGCCCATGGTGAGGGCAACCTTGTTACCATGAACAAGGACTTGATCAAGAAGCTGAACGAGAACAGCCAGGTGGTCTTTAGGTATTGCGATAGCCAAGGCCGGGAGATCCCAGAGTTTCCCGTAAATGTAAACGGTAGCACAGAGAACATTGCAGCGATCTGCAACCCAGAAGGCAACGTCCTAGGCATGATGCCCCATCCAGAGAGGGCTTTCTTTGACTACCAGCTTCCTCCTTTTGACCCACGAAAGAACAGCGGCCAGGCTGGGCCGGGAAGACTGGTCTTCGAGTCGATGAAGCGGTACATCGAGGTGAGGAAATGAACAAGCATACGATCAACCTGAGGGTCTGGCTGAGCATTCCTGATGCAGAGGCAGCCACTGTCAAGAATACCTTGGTCCGGAGGATGGGCTTCCAGGATATCCTGGCAGACGTGAAGAAGGAGAGACTCTTTTCCATTGAGGTGGATTCCGGAAACCCTGAGGAATTGGCCAAGGACTTTGTCAAGGAGCTGGTCAACGAGAACAAAGAGAGCTGCAAAATCCTCATTGACGAGCTTAAGTTCGAGCTGGGTTATGTGCCTGTGAAGGTCGCTCTGCACATTGAGGACGGCGAGGCCATATCCACGCGGGAGCGGCTGCGGAACCGACTGGGCTTCAAGAACGTCGTGGATGTGAAGAAAGCAACGATCTGGAAGCTGTATCTTAAGGGGCAGAATCAGGAGCGTGTAGCAAAGGAGATTGCTGAGGGACTGCTGATCAATCCACACAAGGACAGCTACGAGATATTGGCGAAGGCCAAGATTACAGCGTGAATCCTATGGGCTTAGAGGCTAGGAAGATGCCTTGTGCCGTTTGTCTCTTTTTTCCTTCTTCAAAATCAGCTGTTTCTGAAAAATACTTTCCAAACCCATTACGATAAAGGTATTCATCTTGCTCCATATAAACAACGGCATGTTTTGTGCCTGTCCTTGCGTGGTGATATTCAGTAAGGTATGGAAAGTGCGTGTTTAGCCACTGTTTGGTGGCTTCCTCAGTTTCAGGTCACCTAGCTGTAACAACGCACACATAATAGTCTTTCAGCTGTTGTACAGTGACTTGTGAACCAGCGATAACTGGCACCGTCCTTACGTACTCTGAATCTTTCAGCAGCTTGGCTATCTCCGACCATATATCTCTTCTCCGAACCTCCAATGGGCGCAATTACCATCGCTTCTAGAATATCTTAGCCATATTCTTTTTCAATCATCTTCAGGGCGGCTCCAACCTGGTCAGCCAAAACCCCATCGATGTCTACAGAGATCTTCAATTCACACCTCCGATGAGCACCTTATTGCTTGAATCACATGAGTAAATTAACCGCGCACTTGTGATAGATATTTCATCTTCGAGATGGATTGTGCAGGAAGGTCCTATCAGCGGGTTCCCGTCACGCTTGTCAGTTAAGAGATATTTCGTTGAGTTATAATAATAAATATAATTATTTAGTTATCAATAAATGTGCTTCATTGGGTTCTATCTGATTGCTTGTCTGTATAAAATCCTCGCCTTGGACCACATGAATTGATGACAACAAGACAAGTAGTATGTTGACAGGCACTCCAATTCGAGAAAGCCTAACCGAGAAAAATTTGTCAATGTGTTTTTTTCAAAGCTCGGATTTATGATCTAACTACCTTCCAGGGCCTCAATCTTCTCAAGCTCGTTCATCTCGGACCTTCTGAGATCCTGAAGGCAAGTAAGCAAACAATCTATCTGCTCAATCCTGCGAACAACTTCATTCTTTGATGCCATCTATCGACCTCCGATATGGCTTAAAGTCTTTTTATAAGTATAAAATTATTCACTTACCAACATGTCACATCCGTGCAACGGTGTTGATTATTCTCATCATACTCTTGACTTCTAACTAGATGATCGACGTATCCTTATTAATTATTTACGAATCAAAAATCCTTAGCTAAAATTTCGGGAACCCAGATATCTCAACCACTTTAAGAATCTCGAATATTTGTAAACTTGACAGATTCAAAGTTTATCCCCATAAACGCGACTTCACTGGTTAATGATAAGCAGGAATAAGGAAATCGGAAACTGAAAGTGGAGAAGAGAAATCTAGATTAAAAAAAATGGAACAATATACTTCTTTTTTCGTCAGGATATGCTTTAATCTGATAATTAATGAGCTTTTCAGAATGCTAAAACTATTTTTATGGTTACAAAAAAACATCACACGAGTCAGTATAATGGGTTAGGATAACACGTCGTGACCCTCTCTAGACAACGAATTAAACCATTAGGTGCCTGATTGAATATTATAGAGCTTCCAATTTCAGAGGTAAAGGGAAAAGCCGGAAAAGCCAAGAAAAAGAGGTTAAGGTTAAATCTCCTGAATCTCATCTTTGGTGGCTATCTTCACGCCCTTGGCGCTTAAAACCTGTTTTGCCCTGGAAAGGTCGTCCACTCTAAGGATCAGCATGGCGCGCTCTGCTTTGGCTGTGACGAATGCATAGGCATAGTCTACATTTATTTTGTTGGCGCCAAGAGTGTCAACGATCTCGTAAAGCCCTCCCGGAGAATCTTTCATCTCAACTGCCAGAACGTCAGTCGCCGAGACAGTGAAACCGCTATCGTGGAGCACCTTGTAGCCCTTGTCCGGGTTGTCCACGACCATCCTTATGACTCCAAAGTCTCCTGCTTCCGCTATGGTCATAGCCCGGATGTTGACTCCAGCATCAGACAGGTTCTTGGAGACTTTGGCCATCCTTCCTGGCCTGTTCTCAACAAAGAGTGATATCTGCTTGATCTCAGCCATCTATGAAACCTCCTACACTATCCCTAAACCTTTCTGTTATCGATAACCCTTTGAGCCTTGCCCATGGACCTGGGTATCGTTCCCGGCTCCACCAGCTCCACACCAGCTGCTATGTTCAGCACGCTCTTTAATTCTTTGGCTACTTTCTTCTTCAGGGACATGAGGTCCCCGATCTTATCGCTGAACCCTTTCTCTGTGACCTCCACGCGAACTGTCATCGCATCCAGAGGTCCATCGCGGCCGACCACGATCTGATAGTGATCGCCGACCTCCGGGATCTTCATCAAGACTGACTCCACTTGGCTTGGGAAGACGTTGATTCCGCGGATAATCAGCATGTCATCTGCACGCCCCAGAATTCTCATGATCCTTGGATGCGTTCTGCCGCACTCGCAAGGTTCGGAGTTGAGAATTGTCAGATCTCCTATTCTGTATCTTATCAGAGGCATGGCGAACTTATGAAGAGTGGTTACAACCAGCTCTCCGGTCTTGCCCTCCTCGAGCTGCTCGCCAGTCTTAGGATCGATGGTCTCTATAAGGAAGAAGTCTCCCCAGATGTGAATACCGTTTTTCTGCTGACACTCAGTGCAGAGGGGACCGGACAGCTCGCTTGTTCCATAGATGTCGTATGCATTTATTCCAGTGGCATCCTCAATTCTCTTGCGCGTCTCATGTGACCAGGGCTCCGCCCCGAAGATGCCAGTGTTGAGCTTGGTGTCATTTCTGATGCTTACACCCATCTTCTCTGCTACCTCAATCATATGCAAGAAGTACGAGGGCGTGCAGGCTATAGCAGTCGTGCCAAGGTCCTGCATGAGCTCAATCTGTCGCTCGGTGCTCCCTACGCCTGTGGGAAGCACGGTTGCGCCAATTCTCTCCGCGCCGTAGTGCAGTCCCAGGCCACCGGTGAAGAGGCCGTAGCCGTATCCTACCTGGACCACATCTCCTCGGCCAAGACCAATGGATGTCAGGGCCCGCGCCAAGGACTCGGACCATGAGTCGATGTCGTCTTTGGTGTACCCGACCACGGTTGGCTTTCCAGTGGTGCCGCTGGAAACGTGGTATCGGACTACGCGGTTCATCGGAAGGCTGAACATACCTGTCGGATAGTTGTTGCGCAGATCGACCTTTCCGGTAAATGGCAGCTTGGCAAGGTCGCTAAGCTGCTTGATATCATCAGGCTCAACGCCTGCCTCCTTGAACCGCTGCCTGTAGAATGAAGAATGGTCATAAACGTAGCGGGTTATCGACTTTAGCCTATCTTCCTGGAGCGAGTGCAGGTCTTCCAGAGGCATGCGCTCGATGTGTGGATCCCAGTAACCTGACATTGAAATCAACCTCGGACCATGAGGCTATCGATGGATAAAGCTTTTTGGATGCCTAATTGTCGGTCAGTTGCCCCTATGGTACTGGTTGTTTTCAGTATCGTGCTATCCTTTCTGAAGCTCTTTCAGAAGTTCTGCGAAACGATCCATGGTCTCGGCCGCCCCTTTCTCCATCCCCGACTTGAGCATCTTATCGCGATCCTCAACCGTCTGGAAGACAGTTCTGTTCGTAAGCTTTGTCATTCTGTCGTGCTCTTCGAACGTCACCGTTTCAAGCAAAATATGCCCCGGCATACCTTCAAATTCAAAAGTGTACACAAGTCTCTCAGGCGGCACAATTGCGTGATAAACGCCGTTGAAAGCATACACATTGCCTTCTGGCCCGCGCTGGATGAATTGCCAAACTCCGCCCGGTCTCACGTCCATCTTGTCAACAGTGGTCGCAAGTCTTCTCGGCCCACAGCATTGCGGTATGAGATTTGGATCTGTGACCACTTTGAAAATGAGTTCGCGCGGTGCAAAGACGTGCGTCATGACGATCTCTCGTTTTCCCGGTTCAGCGATAAGATTAGTTTTTGTCATTTATTGATCACCGATCCTCACTTAATCTAATTCTACCTGAGTTCAAACGTTCTACAAAAGTTTGGCGAGATGATCCAGGATCTGGCTCGAGCCCTCCTCCTTCCCCTCAAGCGCTACGGCAACGTCGTGCGTCGACTTGACGACAACTTCCTGCCCTTTGAGTTTCGCCTTGCTGCCAGCTCGGCGAACGTGACTGTGTTACGATTGCCGTTGCCATTTAGATCAACTAACCTTTGATATAGGCGAATCCTCTACCCTTTTATTTAGACGCACCCCAAGTGAAACGTTACTTTGCGACGCGGAATCTGATATGCGTTACACCAGGGGACTCTATCGCCATAGTTCGTTCCAGTCCGTTTGCTTTGTGCCGATTGTTCGAACAATTGGATACCTTCATCAAGGAGTACCGACACAAGGTGGATCCATAATTCCTTATTCCAATTTTCTGGAATGTCAGTGCAAAGGTAAAACCAACCTCTTTGACTAGTTTCTCATTGAACTCCGGCCAGTTTCGGTTTTATCTATAGACATAAAATAATTTTTATTTTCATTAGTAATAAATAGTTTGCTCGACACAGAAATGAGGAGGCGAAAGGGCGACCGCCATATCGCTCTTAGTTCTCTTATGCTTTTGATTCCTTAAAAATGCTCCGCGTGCTCTAAGCTTGCGAAGGCGTAGAATAATTTACCGGTAGAAACCCAAATTAAATGATGAACCCGCGGGGAACGGGACCCCCGCTCGAGTTTACTAGTAAATGTTATCCGATTCTCCAAGGTTTATCCTTAAGGTCGGGATGAGGGAGAGTTCCCTCATAGCCACACATTTCGCAGCATACTTTTGCTCTGATCCCGTCTTCTGTCCAGGCCTCGATTATATAGCCGCATCTAGGACAGTTAGTTAGAAAGCTGGTTCTTGCCATCTAAACATTTCCTAAGTCTTCATTCCCTTTTCATTCCAGCCTGGCCCTGGCCCAGCACTTTCCAATAGGCTGAGATCTTCTTATTCAAAGAAGTTTAGGACTCTGACCAAACCAAAGGCAGTATCTACTGCTTTACTGCCGTGGCATTTCCCTTGCCTAATGAATGCCCGCCTGACTTCAGGACATAAGTTCCCGACAGAGTATTGTTCATCATAAACAGGTCGAGATCGTACTCATCATAATTCTGATTGATGTATTCGGATGTGGCCGACTTGGCGATCAATATTAGCTCCTGTGCACCTACAGATCCGCTGGCTGTCACGGAGTTCTTTGCGCCATTCTCTGTCATTGTGCCATAACCCATAATTCTGGCTCCGCCGGACGACCAAAGATTCAAGTCGAGTGACCTGTCTGTGCCATTGTTGAACTGTATCGACCATTTGCCGCTCACGTCCATTGGCTTGACCTCTTGCTGTATTTGAGTCACTTGAGTCTTATTAGAGCTTATGTTGCTGGTTTGGTCGAGTGCCTTGTTAGGATTGTTGTTTGGCTTGACTAGCGGCTTGGGGTTTGGGGCTGGCATGTCCATATTAGGTGCAGAGATGATCGGCTCAGGCACGCTCATGTCCGGCGCGTTTATAGACGGCGCTGCGATGTCACCAGCATCGCCATGAGCTTGAATTGCTAAACATGAAAATAGCATAGCTGATAACAGTATGCCTGCTAGTCTCATTCTACTAACCTCTACATTGAGATGGTTACTACGCTAATGATTTAAAAGGTTGCCTGTAATCATGATCTAGAATTAGAACTCTCCAAGCATAAACTGATCCTGCAGCTTGACTTCCTTCTGCTTGTGTTCTATCAAGAGCAAAGTCCATCAACAGAAAGGCGTTTCTGACAGACTTCGCCCTGGCGTGGTTGTTGAAGTAAATCCTGACCTTCGTGGTCTTTTGCTCTGCCTCTTTGATCTGTGTAACCAGGGCTCCAGCTGGTCCTTTTTGTATAAGTAGTCATATCGATCGAGCCTGTGGTCATCCTCTTTCTCCTCCCTGTACCAGATGTCGTAGTTTCTCCCGTGGATGCGTAGATAAGAGTGATTCGCAGTCTTCCCCGCGCCCAAGTGAAGACCAGGGCCATCGATCAGGACGTTAGCGACGTTTCGTTCTCTTAAGACTTCCAAGGCTTCAGCATCTATTCTCTTTTCTGCTTTCGTCCAGCCAGCTATTGTGCATGAACTCCATAGCGTAGTCGAATTCTTGGTGAGATACGGCATCCAGAACGCCCTTCAGCCCGCCCTCGGTGTAGACGAAGCTCTTGGCCATGTCTATGAGCACCCGGCCCTCGGGGATCAGGGCTTCATCCTTGTGGTTTACCTTGCCATAGCTCCAGTAGGACTTTGAGCTCATAGACTTGAACCAGCCGCCGCGGCTGAATGCTGGCTCCAGGCTGTAGCGTCTAGCCTTCTTCACAATGAGAGGAACCCATGTGTCTGCATAGGGAAAGAGGATAACGTCTGGGTCATGGACCTTGATAAACTCCAGGAGATCGGTGAGGACTACCTTCTACGGCCCGTCAAACCTTTCCTTGCGACCGTTGAGAGACCAGGGCAGATTCAGCCCTGGCTCTGGAGGCCGCCCTTTAAACATGCATTGGCTTCCTGGAGGATGTAAGCCCTGTGTTCGGGAGCCATACCAAGCCGGGCCATTCTCAGAAATCCTAGGCCCATGAAGAACGGCAGGACGCGGGTTATAGCATAGAACTCCGGCTCATTGCAACTGTATCGCCAGAGATAATGACCGATGTAGGGCTCAGCCATGTTTCCATTCTCTCGGTGAATGGCAAAATAATGCTTTAGCTCAGCGGCGATAAGTCCCAAGTCGTGAACGAAATGTGCATGCTCCTTTGAGCTCTCTAGGTCTAGGACAAAGACCTTGCTATGGTTGAACAGATAGTTCATGGGATTTGCGTCACCGTGCACCATGCAGCCAAATGGCCGGTCTAGCAACGGACTGTACCACCATTCTCCCAGCAGTCGGTTGTATTTCATCCTGGTTAATGGGTCCATACCGAGCTGGTCCAGGACTCTATGGAACCTTGCGAACACTCTATCTTTTCGGTAATCGGATCTCGTCTGATCATGCAGCCTTCTTTGCACTTTTGCGATGGCCGTGAGCCTGTCGTATAGCCCGTCGTCTCTCTGCATGTATTTATAGAGAGATCTTCCTTCTACATATTCCATCAGCAGAGCACAATGGAAGTCCTTGTGCATGGCCAGCGGCCGTGGAATGTCGATGATCTGCTCGAGCATCTTCAGAGTATTAAACTCATTCTCCAGAGCATGAACGGGATCGTAATTCCTATTCCAGCCCGTGGGCTTGCCATAGAACTTGGCCACCACGCTAAATCCCTGATTGGGAAATTCGTAGCGGCAGACGGTATGAGAGGAGGGCTTGATCTTGTAGACATTGACAGGGCAGTTCCGGTCGCCTATTCTCCCGCCCAAAACATCCATTATCCAGTTCCGGAAGGCATTTCCTGGGCCCAAACTGCCCACTCGCTTTTCCTTTGCCATTTTCCCAACCAATACAACACTTCACAGGTATTTCTCGCCCAAGCATTCTGCGAATAACTAGTGAGACATCCTGAAATCTGGGAAAGATTCCCTCTTATGGCCAATTTGTATCTCATGTTGTTATATAAAGCATAGCTGGTATCATAATATACCCCGAAGAGCCTCCAGGCTTCCTCTATGTAAATGGCCCTCTAGACATACTCGGGCGTGTCGCCCTTGCAGGCCATC
>Ga0209777_10006041_pt1 | contig 13742 bp, 6 predicted proteins | sample FrelakmetHBP12HB_FD_187147 | JGI IMG/M metagenome (GOLD analysis project Ga0209777, IMG submission 187147) | Freshwater lake sediment microbial communities from the University of Notre Dame, USA, for methane emissions studies -HBP12 HB (SPAdes)... | ecosystem: Environmental > Aquatic >...
AGGTGAAGGGGCTGGGTATCAAGTATATGCACAAGATGATGTAGGTAACAGTTTATATAATAAAATAACTACATCTGATACTTACGGTGCTTTTAAAATCCAAAGGCAAGGAAGCCTGTTTACTTTCTATTATCAGAACAATACAGATTTGACTTGGATATCTTTAGTAAGTGGAACCTTAGACATGCATACCGGAATATGGCCATTGTTTGAGTCAGAAAGCGCAGCAAATAATTGGGGGACTGCAAATGTTACTTGGACTAATTTTACAGCTACACCTTTACCTTCAAATCAATATATAGGAACTTATGTTAATACTACACTCCAAGGAACTTACTTAGTAAATTTCTTTGCTAATGATACTCTTAACAATATAAATAACTATACTACGTCATCATTTAAGATCAATCAAACAAACTATCCTCCATCTCCACCATTTATACTTTATCCAACACCAGGTTCTGTTAATAACAAAAACATAACAATCAAATGGTCTAATGTTAATGATATTAATAATGATACTATTGTATTCAATATAACTTTACTTAATGTGGATGGAAGTTTTAATAAGACCATTATAGATAATTATGGAAACATAAATACTAATGGTTATGTTTGGGATACAACAACAGTCCCCGATTCACAATATGGTTTAACTATTCAAGCAAGAGAAACCTCTACTCCTGAACACTATACTTCTCAAGATACTCTTAATGGAAATTTTACAGTTTCTAATACTCCTCCAAGTTTCAATACTCCTCCAGCAAATACTACCGTTAATTATTTACAATCAGTATTTGCTCAGTTCAATGTAACTTCTACAAAGGCTGCAATAAGTGCAGTTACTGTAAATGATTCAAGATTCAAGATAACCTCTCCTAATCCATCTAATTTAACAAATGCTACAACTCTCGGAGTTGGAGTATATAATATATTAGTAAGTGCAAACGATACAGCAAATAATATTAATAATTTACCTTACACAGTTACAGTAAATAAAATATCACCTTCTTTAAGTTTAAGCATTTTGCCTTCAACAACTGTAGCTTATGCAACAATTGTGAACGTGACAGGAAGCGGATGTCCTTCTCAATTGACTTGTAATTTATATAGTAACGATGTTTTAGTAGCTAATCCTTATATATGGAATTCTACATATGGAGTTTATAATTTTGTATATAACACTACTGGAAATCAGAACTATACTTCATTCACTACTTCCAACACTCTTACAGTTACAGATAGTGTTGCTCCAACAGTAAATCAAACCAAGCCTCTTAATGACACCTATTCAAATAATACAAATCAAAACTTTACAGTAAACATGTCCGATGCGGTTGGTGGCAGCGGTTTGAAGAACGTGACTTATAATATTTATAATCAAACTAGTCTATTCAATCAAACAACAGTTAGCCTTGGAGGAGTATTCACTTCAGTTGTTGGATTACCCGTAACTTTAGTAGATGGACTTTATTACTGGTTTGCAACTGTCTTCGACATTGCAGGTAATTCAGTTACATCCCAGAATCAGACTGTAACAATAAATACCCAAGTACCTCAGTATAGTAATGTCTCATTTATTTCTACTCAGTATTTTAATGATTCAATTTCTTATTATGCTAACTGGAACGACTCTATTAATGGAAGATTGAAGTCTTATACTTTCAGTATTAATTACAGTAACGCTAGCGGGTGGATAAATCATTCTTATAGTTTTACAGGTAATTTTAATACTTCTACTTATAATGAACAAATACTCTCTCCTGCTGGAACATTTATACAATGGTATTTCACAGCATTTGATCAGAACAATCTCACTAATTCAACTTCAATACAGAATTATACTGTACAGAACAGGACTACATATTTAACATTCACTACTGATAAAACTATCTACACACAAGGGTATGGTAGCCTTGCTGCAACTCAATTCTATATAAATGCTACAGCAGGTTATGTAGACTTAGAGACTTCAAATCCTATTCCAGGTGCAACTTGTTATTTATTTAATAGTATAAACTCTGAGCAATATTTAATGACTTATAATGCTACTACAGGTTATTATTTTACAAATGGTTTATCTACTAGAGATCTTTATGGTCAGGTTAACCTAACTGTAAATTGTCAAAAAACAAATTATGTTCAACAAAATGCTTCTAAGACTATATATTCTTTCTTCCAAGTGTTCTTACAAGACTCTGCTTTAGTTCAATTTGATAATGCGATCAATCTTTCTACTTATATGAAAAGGAATCCCCCAACTGGAGTTAATACTGCAAATATGTCTTTTAACGGAAACTATTCAGAAGGATTAAACTTCTTGACTAATATGCCTTATTGCGGTTCTGGTATTAACTGTGCATTTTTAAGAACTTATATCCTTAGCGGGACATTCACAATTGCTAATAACTTTTCTATAAGCAATAATATATGTCAACCTATACAATGTTTTTATATAATGGATAATACTTTCACAAAGATATATGAAGATTGTGGAAATAATTCTCAAAATTACGGACTCGTTAATAATACTGCAACTTACATACAAAACAGTTTTAGTGAGGATCAGACTTACAATGTAGGGTACTTTACAGGAACATCTATATATCTTAATTGTTCTAATAACGTTACTAATGTAACCTCTAATATATATTATAATGCAACTGGAACTCCGCCTAATTTTCAGATAACTAGTATGCAACCTGTAAATATCCAAGCGACAGTTATTGGTAGAGGAGATCTTTCTGCTAATTATACTTTGCAAGGAAACTCTGCTACGAATGTTCATAAATATGCAGTGTTACAATTTAATAATACTAATAATTTTAGTGTTCAGTATCTATATACATTTACTCCAAGTATACAAATAGGTTACCCTAATTCAGTTATACCTGGAACTACTAATATTTATTATTCTAATGGAAGTCTTTGGGCTTCGGATAATTCTAGTTTAGGTGCCCCAACAACTGTGCTTGTAGATTCTGCAAATTCTATAACATTTACTACTCCTCCTATTCCAGCAAATTCTATATTGAACGTAACCTCTACTTCTTGGTTATTAAATGCTTTAATAGACCAAGAGACATGGCTTGTTTCAAATATAACTGAATCTCAATGGGAGATAAATCTCTCAAGTATTTTTACTCCTGCATTAGATACTTCTAATTTGTTAGTAGTCTCTAATTTTTCTATGTACACAGATTCTTGGATTAATTATACTATAACTGCAACAGTATCAAATAACTCTGGAACTTTTGATACAAATTTTACTAATACTACTCATCATATCCATTTCCCACTCATATCAACTTTTAATCAATATACTGCTCCAACAAGTTATTTAGTTACAGCTATCAATCATATAGTCTTCCCTGTTCTTTCAGTAAGTATAAATCCTAACTATGTTAATTCAGGTAATCTAATCACCGTAACAGGTAGCGGTTGCCCGACCGGTCCGTTTGCTCCTGTATGTAATCTTTATGAAGATGGCGTATTAGTATCAAATCCGTATACATTCACAAGTGCATATTCAAATCACGTCTTTGTTTATAACACCACTGGAAATCCTAACTTTGCTCCAGCAACAGCAACAAATACGTTCTATATTTATACAAGTATGAATTATATTTTCACACCTACATTAGAAACATATACTCAGAATCTTCCTGCAAATGTACAGACTTATTGTTATGATGCTAACAATCAGTTCTGCGATGCAGATGTTAGTTGTAATTTGACAGCTTATTATCCTAACTCTTCTATTTTGTTTTTACAGCAACCAATGATATTTACTCCAGGATATTTTTATTATAGTTTAACTGGTGCACAAACTGCACTTACTGGAAACTATAATACTTATGCTTCTTGTATAAATTCAAATCAAAGTGCAAGAACTTCGACAGCTACATATGTTATTTCTTCTACAGGTAAAAATGTTAACGATGCTGTAGATATTGTTCCATATAATGTTTGGAATTATGGAAACAATCCTGCTAATGGATCTCGAAATCTTACTTATACTGCGCCAGCTATTGCAACAGTTAACACAACAGATATTGCCGTTGCTGTTTGGAATTTTACTCCTAATCGTACATTGACTTATTATCCTCCTCAAGTAGATTTAACTAATTATAGCCAGGTTGCATTAAGTGTTTGGTCTTATACCGGCACAATTAATGGAAATATACTTGCACAATTTGCAGCAGCAATCTGGAATTATGCTGGTTCAATAAGTGTTATCAATAGTCAAATAGCTCAAGGTGTATGGAACTTTTCTTATAGATATATACATGGAGAAGTGTTGGATTAATGGTAATTGTTTTAGAATTAAAAAATTAGAGGTGAGGAGATAGAATGAATAAGAAAGCAAAGTTAGAAGTAATGCAGATAGTAGGAATAATTATAGTATTAGTTTCAATAGCAGTTTTGATTGGAGTAATCCTTTTCTTTCAAAAAACAAATCAATTAGATCCAATAGAAACTTCAAATAACCTAAATTCATATGATTACATAATACAAAATTATTCTGGTCAAGAAATACTTTATCCAAATAGTTCTATGACTCCTGGAGATATTCAAACCAATGATCTAAATATTATCTGTTATGATTATTATTCTAAACTCTTAGTTGCAGTTCCAGATAATATCACTAATCAGGTTTATACAGAATATAACATAACAGTTCATAAACTTCACCAATATGAGATAGATCATTTTTATCCTTTATCCTTAGGAGGTAGTGGAGATATTAAAAATTTATGGCCTCAACCTGTTACATATCCAGGATATAAAGAAAAAGATTATGTACAGCTTTATTTAAGAGATCAAGTTTGTAATCACGGAATGAATCTTTCAGAAGCAAGATCAATTGTTACCGGAGATTGGTATTCATATTACTTAACAGTTAAAGATAAAAAATTAAACATATTCCAATGACTAGTAAAAATACCAAGATTTTTATAACCGTGAATACTAGAAAATCCATTAGGAGGGGAGAAATACAAACAATGAAAAGAGGTAGAAGTATCGTTCTAATTTTATTTTGCTTAATTGTATTAGGGCTGGGATTAAACTTCGTTATTGCAGATACAATAACGCCTTTGATGTTTAAATCAAATCAGCCCGTAGAGTTAAAGATTCCTTGTATTTACAATGGGACTTATTGTGATAGTTCTGCGACTTGTAATATAACTATCATTTATCAAGGAGGAGTTAGTTTACCAAATGGAACAACCATTGTAAAAGATGGAGGTATGAGTTATAACGGACCATATTTTAATTTTACAGTTCCAGACAATACCGATTTAGGAACTTATAAATGTTCAATGAGTTGTTTAGATAACGGATTCGGTGGCGTAAATAATTTTGATTATCAATTGACTTCTACCGGTGATAATAGTAACTGGAGTTTTTGGTTAATACTTGCAATATTTTCTGCAGTCTTAGTGACTATGGGAATTTATTCAGGTAATGAGTATCTTATGTTTATGGCTTCGGGAGCAATATTGGTTACCGGAGTTTATAGTAGAATATATGGGATCATGAGCATATCAAATGTTTATACAGATTCTGTTTCTTATGTAATTTTAGGTCTCGGATTTTTCTTCTTACTTATATCCTCATTTAAAGCAATAGCCGACGCGGCAGATGAACGCGGCGACCTTGGTGGATGGGGACCTGGAGGCGAAGATGATTATGATTATTTCAAAGGATGATCTGGAGAAGAATATCTATGGATGAAGGAAAAAAAGCATATTACCTTGAATATTATAAAAAAAATAAAGATAAGCTAGATAAGTTTCGTAAAAGTTATTATAATAAAAATAAAGAAAAAATAAAAGAAAAAGCTAGAAATTATTCTAGAAATTATTATCTAAAAAATAAAGATAAAAATAAAGATAAAAGAAAAGCTTATATTGATGATAATAAAGAAAGATTAAATGAGAATTCTAGAAAATGGTATATTAAAAACAAAGAACAAAAGATAATATATCAAATTAAGTATCTTCAGATAAACAACTATAATTTGGAAAAGACTGATAGTCAAAGAGTCCTTCGATGTATAAAAAGAAGGACGCGATATTTATATCCTTTAGAAAATCATTTCTGTGAATTTTGCGGAAGTAAAGCTACAGAACATCATCATAATACAGATCCTATTCAAGTTGATAAATTTAATTATGTTTGTCATGACTGTCATATTAAAGAAGGAAAACTTCAAATGAAAGGAGGATAAAAAAGAAAAGAAGAACGGAAGAAGACATAATGGTAGAGTATCAATCAGACCCTTTAGCAAGTATGGGTGCCTATGCTCAAGAAGGCTATGGCGCCCCCTATGCCCAAGAACCAGTAGATAACTTTAGTCCAGAAGGAGAGTTTTACGATCCTGTAGAGGATTCAGAAGAAGAACAATTCTTAGGATTCTCAGAAGGAAAACCTCGTGAAGGACTATACGCATTATTCAATAAAGTATTAACATTACCTAGATCAACGAAAGTAGGTAATGTTGATAAACATGAATTAGGGGATCTTGGAATTAGTGTAAGAGAAGGACTAAGGGTAGCTTTGATTGGAGACACTTTTGGTCATCCTATTTTTGCACGGTTTTTTACTATGCAATCTAATATAGTCACTGATTCATCAATGGCTAAGAAAGGATGGTTCACAGAGTTGTTTGTTACTTCAAAGAGATTCGCTGAAAGAGCATCGAGCTCTGGCGGATCTCGTCCAAGTGGTCAAGCTCCGGGAGAACCTCAATCAAAATGGTCGAAATTATTCGGAGGGGGATCAAAACAAGCACCACCGCCTCAACAGTAGACGGTGATGGTTATGATCCTAACAATCCAGTTTTAAAAAAGAATCCTGCTCTAAAGAGTTATATGCAGAAGTTTGTAGATTCGATAAAGTTATTTAATCCCGCAAAGAAAGTAGATATGCTTTATACAGCGATAGTAAAGAAAGAACCTGTTACGGGATTGACTTTAGACAAGAAACTTAATCGTATGCTTTATGAACAGGAACTAAACGAAAAAGACCGAGAGACTGATGACTTCCTGAAACACAATAAGAAGAAATTTAAGTTCGGATTTAAGGCTCGAAGAGAAATTAAAAAGTCTTTAAAGAAACTTAATCAGATATTAGTTTTCTTCTTTACAAAGACTGGTGAAATAGTTGGTCCAACACTTTACCCGATCTATAGCGGAAACATGGTTATCATTAATCATTGCCCCTATGAACTTGATCCAAGAGCCGTATGGCGTTTTGGAAAGTTCAGAGCATTGGCAATAAAAGAGATTGATAGAAGACCTGTTTCTAATTTAGACTGGGATGAAATAAAGAAGAGGGGAGATGCAACTCACAGCGACGAGTTCTTAATAAAGGCTGCAATGAGAGCGTATGCTCCAACACCAACTGCAAAGAAACCATTCAATATTTGGATAGTAGTAATAATAGGAGTCATCGTAATAGGTGCTCTTATATTTTTCTTTATGAAATCTAGTTAACATGCCAGCAGATATATTAATCCTTAAGAAGAGAGGAGAGAAGTATAAAATAAAGATAAAAGATTCTTTAAGTAGAGGACGCCATGCGCCCGCAAATTGCAACATAGTTGTCAATATGAAAAACTACAAAGATCTTTCACTTTTCTTAGAGGATCTAAAAGTTCTGTGGGGATGTCCTGTCGATAAGGCAATAGAGGAGTATAAGAGAAATCAAAGCGAACTAAACAAAGGTCCTTTTTGGTAATATATTTTTTTATTTTTTATTTTTTTATTTATTTTTAACGTCTATTAAACGTGTTTTTGAAAAACCAAGATTTAAATATCCTTTATGGCTTTAAACTACTAGTAAATGAGAGGTCATCAAAGAGGAGAAAAGAGGGGATAATGAAAAAGAAATTTCTTAAGCTGAAGGATGTTTTAAATCTAGTTCAAAATAGCAGGACGAAACAATTCTCATATAACATAAAAAAAAGGCAGCTACAACTTGCAGGTATTTCTCCGAGGGCATTTTTGAATATGAGAATACCATTAAAAGATTTTCCTCATAACAAGAGGAGGCTTCCATGGTAACTTCAACACCTCCAGCTCCACAACAAACTACTCCTGCTCCTAATCCTTTAAATTCTCCAAGCCTGATTGCTAGTTCAGTTTTAGGTGGAGCTGTTGCACAATCATTAGCAGGGCGTCCTACAATATATCAAGCAACAGTCCCATTTGCTGCACAACAAGCTTTAACCGCTCAACTTCAAGCACAGAATGCGCAACAGAAAGCACAAGCAGCCCAAGCAGATGCACAGGCTAAAGCATTGGCTGCTCAAGCTGCATCTAATGCACAATTACAAGCACAATATGCTGCTGCACAAAAGGCTGCACAGATTGCTGCTAACGAGGCTGCAGATTGGGATCTAGCAAATAAATTAATATTTGAAGGTAAAGCCGGACCTGCAGGACAAGATACAGGTATAACTAGAAATGGTCAGCAATATAAAGAGACAAGTCTTCGTTCTAAAGTTAATTACCTTGCTGAACACGGAGTTCAAAGTGCAGAAGCTATGGCGGCTAAAAGGGCTGCTCAAGCTAAAGGAGCAGTTATATCTTCCGGACTTCTTAAAGCTGCACAAGATAAAATAAATGCGGCTACCGAGGCTAGAAACAAATTAACTGCTTTGGCAGTCACTGGAAAATTAACTGATGCTGAAAGAGCAAGACTTCTTGAAGTGAATAAACAGGGAACTTCTGCTCAACAATTTTTAAGAGGCGTAGGAGGAGTAATCAATGTTCCTGTAACTCCTGAACCAAAACCAAATACAGGAGCAACAATATCTTCAGGATTAGCTGACGAAATAAAAAACGCAATAAGTGCAGGGAATACTGCAAGACAACAATTAACAACTGATGCATACAGACCTACTTTATCTAACGCAGATAGAATAAGATTATCTGCAATAGCTAATAGGGGTTATGAGGCTGAACAAGCTGCTAAGACTGTTGGATCCGTTTTTCAAACTACATCAGTTCCTACAGTTATCCCAACTGTTACTTCAAATATTATTCCTGCAAAATACATATCCGGAAGTATCTCTTCAGTTATAGCTCCGGTTGTGGCTCCTTCTTCAGTATATCAAGATGCTATTACTGGAAAATTATATACGACAGATAAGAGCAATAAAGCACTTAACTCAATTTTATATGCTTATAATAATGGAAACTTATCTCAAAAAGAAATAGATAAATACGGATTAAGAGAGTTTAGTGAACGACCAAAACTACCTGGATCAAGTCCTTTTGGACCAAGTCCTTTTGATGTTTCGGGTGGAAGATCTGGAGCTCCTTTAGGAGGTGTATTTACATCCCAAAAAAATTTTCAAGGTGGAAGAACTGGAGAAGCATTAGGTGGAGGCGATTATCCAGTATCTACTCCACCACCTGCTTATATTGACATTGCATCTACACTAAAAACAAATCTTGGAAGAGCTGTAGAAAGAAGTGTTTTAAATTCTATCCCTTTAGTTGGAGGTCTTCTCTCAGACTATTTTATTCCATCTACTCCGGTAGTAATATCTGGTTCAGGTCCTTCAACATTAACAGATCAAGAAAAAAAATATTCTAATGTTGTTGTTACTCCTGAAGAAAGAATATTATTTGAAAAAGATGATTTAGGGCGTCCGATGTATACAGGGATCTCTACTCCTCAAGGAGTTAAAGCAGTAAAAATAAATTATCCTGAACCTACTCCTGAGACTAAAATAAGATATTTGAAATCAGGTAGCGCAGTCACAGAGGATACTTATAAAGATTTAAAATCAAGAGCAGATAAAGGAGATAAAGATGCTAAAGCTATTATTAATATATTAGGAGAGTCTAGGTCTTATGCACCTTATGAAAAAGGAAGTGAATACAGTTTGACTTCAGGTATACAAACTATTTCTGGAACAGCCGGATCTATAGGAGAAGAAGCTGGAAAATCTATAGGAGGAGCTGCAAAATCTGTAGCGAATGTTTTAAAACCTGTTATTGAAAGTAAAGCAGCTAGACCTTTAATCGATCTTACAATCCTTGAATCAAAAATGATAGGAGATGTTACAGATTTATTTACAGGAGCAAAAAGAGATAAAGACATTTCTGATCGTGAAAAAGAATTGAATTTAAAGATAGTTGTTTCAAAAGTTAGAGATTTACAAAAATCTAATGATGAATTTGCAAAACAACAGAATGATAAACGTCAAGCACAATTGTTACAATTTTATAATACAGAAAGAGCAAAGTACCCTGATAAATTTAAGAATCCCGTAGAAGCAAAAGCTGCCCAAGCTGAACTGCAAGCTAAAGTAAATGATTATGCAACTCAGTTATCTAATGTAGCTCAAAAACAGATAACTCGATATGCTACAAATCAAGCTAAAGAACTTGGATTACAAACAACTGGAGAAATAAAATCTATTGCAAGTTCTATTGCAACTGAGTCTATGAATTTATATCATCCATTAGCCTCTTTGAACAGTAATGTAGATAAATTCTTATCGCCAGTTACAAATACTTTAATTCCTAAATCATGGACAACAGTAAATCAAGAGACTATCACTCCAATAGCTAAAGATATCAGAAAGATGTATGGAGGAGATACTCCTTTTCAATATATAATTCCAGGACCGGGTAATTTCACTGAACAAGATATTAAAGGAGGTGTAGCATTTTTTAGGGGAGCATTAGCAGGATTAAGAGATAAACCTGCTGAAACAGCAGAAGCTTTTGCCGCAGGTGCTGCAGTTGCAGGAGCTGCAAGTATTTTAGGTCCTGAAGTAGCAGTACCCATTGCGGGATATATTGGAGGAACTGTTGGTTTAAGTGGTGGAGCAGTAACAAGCACTGTGGGATTAACTGCTGCAGGATTATATGCTGGTGGCAAAATAGGACAGATAGCAGCAACTCCTGGAGACTATTTACAGAAATATGCAAAAGCAGGTGAGATTACTTCTACTGAAATTATACCTGGACTTTTAGGATATAAATTAGGTTCTGAAGCATTTTTACCTGTTAAAGCCGTTGACGTTTCATTAAAGAGGGGTCAATTTGAAATAAATAGAGAAGGAACTATTCCTTCAGTTTCTGAAAGAATTAAAGATTGGTATGTCAAAGCACTTCCTGGAGGTGAAGAAGGAGCAATGGGCGAAGATGTAGGTTTAGGAAAAATTAGTGAAACTAAAGTTACTTCAGGAGCAACAGAATTAGAAGCTCCAGTTACTGCGCAAGTTAAGGTACAAGGTCCTTGGACAAGACCTGCTCAACTCTTTGCTAATGTTAAATCATTTTTTACGGGAGAACCTGTACCTGCAGATACGGGATTATGGGTTAGGAATATGCCTGTTGGAAATTTAAGAGAATGGGTTTATTTTAAACCTGAAGATACTTTTCTAACATGGAACAAGGGAAACGAAGGAGATACATTAACATTACCAAGTGGCAGACAGATAGTTGGAAAGATACCTAATGTGGTTCCATCTAAAGAATTATTTAGTTTTGGAGGAGTTACAACTAAAGGAGAGATTGGATTTTATAGACCTGAGGGTGTAACTGGTTTAATATATACAAATCCTGAAGGAGTTAGTAATGTTGCGTATACTACTAGTCGTACTATTCCAATGGAACGAGTTCTTCAAAATGCAGGATATGAAAAACCTTTTGAACAATTTATATTAAAAAATGCTGAAGATGCATATTCTGTAGCAGATAAAGAAAAATTAGGTTTACTCACTAAACAACCCGTAACTGTAGGATATGAACAACAGTTTCCTTTAGGAGAAAAAACTGTAGGTATTCAAACATTAGCTAGCGAAAAAGTACCTTTCTCAGATATTAGCGTAGAACAATTAGGTAAAATGGAAGAAGGTCCAAATGTAATAAAAGTAAGTAAGACTGAACCATGGAATACTGCAAACACTGTAGATTCAGAATCAACTGCTTTAGCACATAATGTTCCTAGGACTAGTGGAGAAGCAATAATTCAAGGAATAAAATATACTCCTCAGTATACAAAGTTATTCTATCCAGCAGAAGATTTAACTTTCTTACAAAAATTAGAAAATAATATTATTTCAGGTAGTAATAGATTTATTTCTAATATCATTCCTGGATACGGAACTGCTGTTGAAGAACTAGGAGGTAATCTAATTAAGAACACTGGAAAAGAAGTATTCATACCTGGAGGTGCTGAAAGAGTAGAGTATGGAAGTCAAGCAGGAGGACTTTTAACTGGAAAAGGAAATTTAGTAAATCCTACAGGAACAATAGTTTCTGAACTTACACCAAGTGCACAAGAACTTCAATTTAAACCTGTAGTCGAAGCTAAAGGTATTCTTAAATGGCCTGGATCAGATATAGCTGATTTTTATAAGTCTTATGAAGTTATTAAACCTGAAGCAGATATTCCTAAACAAATGATAACCTTTAAATCAGGTTCTTATGATTTTAATAGTCCTTCGACTCAGTTTAATATATTAAGAGCAATTCAAGCAGAAACTGAAAAAGGACAACCTTTTGATATAAGTTTAAGTTTACAAACTCCTAAAGGAACTGAAGCAGGATTTAGATTGACTGGTTATTTAGGAAAAGGAACTACTCCTGAAGATGTTGAAAGACTAAGAGAATCTTTAACAAATGTATTTCGAAATAATCCTATTACTGAAGATCAAATAAAGTTATTACAAGATCCTTCAGTTAAAAATATTGGAAAATTCTTTCAAGGCGGTCGTTCTTCTAATATCGGAGATATTTTTGATAAATTGTTTGGAGGGTCTCAACAAGGTCCATTTCCTGGAGAACAGTTGCCTTCAGGATTAAAAGATGTTAATGCTAAAGAAGCTAGAGGTTTATTAGAAGGGCCTAAAGATAAAAATATTGGAGAACTTTTCGGAGATAAATCTGGAACTCTAGGGCCTTCTTCATCATTATCTTCTCAAGCGGATAAATTAGATTCACTAAGATCATTTGAAGAAAGAATTCAAGAAATTGATAAGTCTCTTCAATCATTTAATGAACAGACTGCACAAAAAGGGGGAGAAGTTAAAATAGAGAGTATTGCAAATACACCTGAAACAAAATCTATTCTAGATACTTTAAAAGAAAAATTGAGCATGTTTAAAGATATGGGTAAGTCAGGTAAGGCATCTTTCACAGGACCCTTGGATCTTTGGGAATCCGCTCAGTCTGCAGATAAGGAAGTTACAGTTAATCTCCCTGAAACAACTATTAGATTAAAACCTTCTGCAGCCGAAATTAGTGGTAGTGACATTACAGGCCCTAGAACTAGACTAAATACTGATCAAACATTATTTGGGCCTACAGCTCCTGAAGTTGAAGGAGGATATACTCAAACAGGGAAAGTTACATCAAGAACAAAATTATCCTTACATTCTGAAGCTCCTCAAGTAATAAGTGGACCTGTCTCAGATGTATTAGATTTAGCTTCACAAAGAATAGGGTTATCTTCACCCTTTTCTTTAACCCCCTCTGAAATTTTACTTTTTGGTAGTGGAGGTAGAACGGGAGGAGCAACTGCTGGTGGAAGACTTGCTACTGGAGTAATTTCGGATGTAACTTTAACTCCTCCAACAACTACTTTATTTACAACTCCTACTTTTACTGTACAAGAACTCGAAGTTGTGAAAAAGGGAGAGGGCGGAGGAGGTGGAGGCGGAGGTGGTGGAGGCCAAAAAACTATTCAAGTACCTGGTACTATTGTTA
>Ga0209777_10006043_pt1 | contig 13740 bp, 12 predicted proteins | sample FrelakmetHBP12HB_FD_187147 | JGI IMG/M metagenome (GOLD analysis project Ga0209777, IMG submission 187147) | Freshwater lake sediment microbial communities from the University of Notre Dame, USA, for methane emissions studies -HBP12 HB (SPAdes)... | ecosystem: Environmental > Aquatic >...
TACGCATCGTTTCTGGCCGTTACGATGCCATCTGGCCTCTTCTCCGCAGACGCAACCTTGGCAAGGCCCCTGCGATACTGCTGCCAGTGCCGCTCCACAAACGATGCGTACTTGCCCTTGGATGCAGTGCCGTTATAATCCTCAGCTGCCTCCCGGCAATACGAGACGATGGTGGGCATCCTGCCTGTGAAGGTCAGCAGCCCTGTTCCTGTATTCATGTAGTAATTGTACCTGTAGTTGAGCGCGCCGGCCATCATGTTCATGGTTATGTCGCCCTGCCTGTCGTCCCTGACCTTTATGGCGTCATAAAGGCCGGCCATCATAATCCTGGCCTTCTCAAAGTTCTCCTTTTCAGGAAGCACGAACTTCATCACGTTCTCCAGCTCCCACCTGTTCTCGCCTCTGTTATATGCGGCGTAGCTGAACAGCGGGCTGCCCCGGGTCAGCTGGCAGATGCCCTTGCCGCTCTTAGTATAATATTCATGGTCCATCGCGGTCTCCTGCGTCATGAGAGCCAGCAGCGTGCTCCTTTCCACGCCAGTCAGCTGCTCCATGGCGTCAGCCAGTACGGCAACCATGGCAAGGTACCTGTTGGACAGGTTCTGCCTTATCATTCTCCTGTTTGCCGGAACTGAAACCGTCAGCTCAATGTTCTTGTATGAACCGTATTTCACGGTCTTCGTCCCTGTCTCCCCCTTGCCGTCCCTCATGGCAACCATGACGTCAATGTTGCTGCACACCTTGTCCCAGTCTATGTTGGCGGCCAGCCGGTCAGCCATCTCCTTCCATCTTTCCCTGTAAAAGAACACGCACGCTATGCCTATTGATTTTTTCACGTAGTCTTGGTATGTACCTAGGTTCACCCAGGGCGGCGGCGCGAACCTCGTATCATTCTTCCTTGCGCCGTAATCATCCTCAAGGCTCTTCGGGAAAACGGATTCCATCTGGTTAAACGCGTGCCTGCGCCTCGCGAACCAGTTTCCTATCTGGTCCGAGTGGCTGGCATTGTCCATTGCGGACGTTTTGGTTGGCCTGGCATCTACGGCCAGCCTAATTAGCCTCTCGGCCTCCTTCTGCGATTCGCAAGCGGCCTTTTTCATGCTGTCAGTGGCATCCTTGTTCTGTTCTGCGTATCCCGGAGGCAGCACTATGACTATCTTCTCGCTCTTCATCCGCCTTATGACGGTTTCCGGGCTTTCGCTTCCCTTCATCTTAGGCGTAATGTATATGATGGTCGGGACGTCCGTTGCTTCAGGCGCCCTTGCTGCTTCTGGAAATGATGCGATGCTTGTTTTTCGGGTTGCATCGCCCATGCCTTCCGTATATGCGTCAATGAGCGGCGCTGCCGTGATTAATGCCCCCATGGCGAAGAGCCTGATTAATGATTTATTGCGCCTTTCCATTCTTGTGGATGCCTTGCGCAGCCTTTCATAGTAAATTCTGCTGTTTCCTGCAGGCATTCTCTCCATATCCCCTATATTTGATAAATAGTGTTTTTAAATGTATTTTCTTGCAACCATGTGCCCTTTTGCAGGGTTGCCGACAAAGCCAGAAAACTTATTAACCCATCAGCAGATACTCGGCCATGGACGACAGGGACTTCATGGAAGCCGCGATAGCCAAGACAAGGAAAGGCATAAAGGAAGGCCAGGGCCCGTTCGGCGCCTGCATAGCCAAGAAAGGAAGAATCGTCTCCTGCGAGCACAACAAGGTCTGGAAAAATACGGACCCTACTGCGCACGCGGAGATGGAGGCGATAAGGAAGGCATGCAAAAAGCTCAAGACAATAGACCTTTCCAATTGTACGATATATTCAACGACTGAGCCGTGCCCCATGTGCTTTTCCGCCATACACTGGGCGAAAATATCCAAGATAGTCTACGGCGCGGCAATAAGTGACGCGAAAAAATACGGCTTCAACGAGTTGAGCATGCCCGTCACGATGATGAAGAAAATCGGGAAGGCGCACGTAATCCTCAAGCCCGGCTTCATGAGAAAGGAATGCGCCGCGCTTTTCAAGGAATGGAAAAAGGCGAACGGAAGGAACTATTGAAGCCTGAAAGCCATCCCTTCCTTGACGCCGTTCTTTTCGGAAAACCCGACATTCGTCTCAATGGCATAATCCACTTCTGTTTTGGGCCTGTAATAAATGCATCCATTGGTTTTTTCGCAGGTCTCCATCGTGATTGTCTCAGTTATCTTTCCGTCCTTCACGCAAATCAGTTCCAAGGGAAATTTCACGTTCTTCATCCAGAACGAGGCGTTCATGCCGTCCATCGGGAACACCATGCCGTAGCCGTCCGCCATTGAATCCCGGAACATCATGCCCAAAGCCTTCTTCAGGAAGTTGTCGGCAAGCTCGCCGCTGAAGCATTTTTCCCCAAAGCAGAATTTCACAGGCGTCTTGTTCAGCGCAAGGACTATCGCAATGGCAACGACAAGGATGAAAATGGCAAACGCCGCAATAAAAATCCCGTTGTAGCTCATGAAGCGCCGGTCTCCCTCTTGTTGGCCTCAATGCCCTGTTTCAGGAGCTTCGGGAACTCCGCGTCCCATTTCTTCTGGGCCTCGCCGAAGTCCACAATCCCGTTCTCGTCCTCAAGCGCGACCATCGCCCTGTTGATGAAGTTGTTGCACTTCAGGAAGAAATCCAGCTGCGTGAGCTCCTTTATGCCGGCCTTTGTGGCGGCGTTGTTTATGTCTGAGAAAATCTTTCCCTTGAAGAACGCCTGCAGGACGTATTGCTCCGGAGGTATGCCGGTCAAGTCGCTCTTCCTCTTTATCAGCGGCGGTATGAACTCAAAGCTCAGCTCCTTTGCAATCTTCTTCATGTCCAGGCCGGAAAGGTCGGCCGCCTCGGCCTCCTTGTTTTTCAAGAACATGCAATTGAGCACCGAGTTGTCCAGCGAATTGCCCCTCTTGTAGTCAAACGTCTTCACGAACTGCTTGTTCTCCCTGTCAGACTCAAAGGCGTAGCCTATGACCCTGTTCGTCCTGCCCTTCCTGCCGAACTTCACCTTGTTCAGGAAAACGTAGCGATCGGTCGCGAACATTGAAGCTGCCGGTATGCCGAAAACAAGCTCCAGCCTGTCCTTGATGTCGTCAAGGCTCTCCGCGTGCAAATTGTATAATAGAAACACGCCTGGCTGCGTGTTCAGCAGGTTGATTACTCCCTGCACTGCGCTCCTGCTCCTGATTTCGTTTATCACGAGCGCGGCGTCGCCCATCCTGAGCAGCGCGTTTGCCATTGACACCAAGTCTAATTCTTTGACGTCCTTGCCTTCCACGTCCCCTGCTGCGACCTTCGCAGCGCCTATGTGGAATCCCCTTTTTCTGAACGTGCGGACCGGGATTTCCCATATGTCCTGTATCGGGATGATTCTCTTGCTCGGGCCGATTGCGGCAATCTCCGCGGCCGTGAATGCCGTCTTTCCGCTTCCCTTTACGCCCAGTATTGCGCCGCTCGCTCCCATGCTGACAGACACGTCGTCATATCCGGCGAAGAACGGGGACATGGACTTGTATGCCAGATACTGCGCGTAAGTGAACGGCTCTTCAGCCAATATCCTCAGCGCGCCCTGCAGCTCGCCGAACGTCGCAGGCGGCCTTTGCAGGTGGCACCTCAGCGCCTCCCTTTTCATGACCACGTCCGCAATCGGGAAGTTCTCGTCAAACTTCGTTCCCTTTTCCGAGAACACCATGTTCTTGAACGCCCTTTCAAGCATCTCGTAGTTGTACCTGTACAGCGACTGCACAATCCCGAACTCCCTGTTGTCCATGTATATCGGGCTGTTCTCGCTGTCTATATAGATGTCAGTTAGGTTGTCCTTGTCCAGCATCAGGTTTTCCAGGGGCGAGCCCATGCCCACGACCCATGACGACGCCTCCCTTGCCATTATTAGAGCTTCTTTAGGCGTTATGTCGATGTTGTTCTGGAGCGACTGCTCCATGAACTTCGCCTTGTACTCGTTTATCTTCAGCCCGAAAAGTATCGTGTAATCCATGGACGTGAAGTTCTCCTTCATCTGCGAGTCTATCATGTCCTTCAGCATTTTCTGCAAAGGAGGCGCAAGGCTGTCCAGTATCGGGTTGTCCATCTTGTATATCATGTAGTCCCTTTCAGGTATCTCGAATATCTGGACCTGGACGCCGAACGGCAGCTCGTATTTCGCCTTCGGGTCCTTCAGCGCGACCGCGTTGTCCGGAAGGTCAAGGGAGATTGTGCTCGCGAACAGCAGGCTCCTCGTCCCTACCAGCGAGAGGAACGCGCTCCTCATGTCGCCCTTGGACTTTACCAGCTTTATCATTTCGGTCGCTTCAAACCTTTTCAGTATCCCTGCCACCCACCCCTGGAACGTCTGCAGCCCCTTCATGAACGCGGCAGTGTCCGGCGTCGGCTCCTTGTAGTCGCTGAGCAGCCTTGCCGCGCTTACGGGGTTCATGTACGCGTAATCAACGAACTTTTCCAGGATTGCCTGCCTCCTCCTGTAGTTGGGGTCCGCAGTGTGGCCGTATATCTCCTTCTTCATCCTTATGCCTTCAACCTGCGCGATGACCTTTGCGTACTCGATGAGCACGCTTGCCTTCTGCGGCGGAAGTATGAAAGTTATTTCCTCCTCGTAGTCTATCTCCTTTATCGGCGTGTCGGAGATGATGCTGACCAGGTTCTTCAAATGATAATTTATGAATTCCGGAGACCCGAATTCGTACGGGCATTTGGCCAAGTCCACGATTCCCTTCGCGCCTTCTATCCTCAAGTCGCACATGGTTTGGATTAGTCTCTTGATGTTTTTAAACCTGACGGCAATTTGTCCGCATAATAGCCTGGCAACAATGTTTTAAACACTTTTGACCATATCAACACAATGCAAATCAAAAAGCAAAAAAAGCCCTTGCAACGCCGTAAGCCGAACCTTGCTATTCACAAGGACGCGGCAGAGAAAAAGGCATTGACAAAAGAGGAGCTGAACACGGAGCTCCTGGTTGCGGCCTTGCGCGACGATGACGTCAAAATCAAAAATCTTCTGGATGCGGGCGCAGACATAGAGGTAAAAGACGAGGAAGGCAGAACCGCGCTCATGTGGGCTGCAATAAGCGACTTCACTGGCACATGCGCATTGCTGCTTGAAAGAGGCGCAAAAACAGAAGCTATTGACAATGACGGCGAAACCGCGCTGATGCTCGCCGCAAACGAGGGAAACGCCGAAGCCTGTGCCATGTTGCTTGGAAAGGGCGCAAAAGTAGACGCAAGGGAGGGCTTTAACTACGAAACCGCGCTGATGCTCGCCGCATGGAAGGGCCACACCAAGGTCTGCGAGCTCCTTATCATGCACAATGCCCGCATCAACGCAAGGGACAGCGATGGCAGGAGCGTGCTCAAGATTGCCGAGCAGGGAGGCGACGAGCAAACTGCGGCGCTGCTGCGCTTTGCATTGCTTCTTAGGAAGACAAAAAACTGGAAGGCATCCCTCTCTGATTTTAGGGCTTGCATATCAGGTGGTCCCTGAATGGCGCATGAAAAGATGAAGCAAAAGCAGCCCTTGCGAGGCCAAAAGCTGGCAAAAGACATATTGCCGAGCGAAAAGCCGGCATTGTCCGCAGAGAAGCAGAAAAAGCTCAACTACGCGTTACTCAACGCCGCAGGTCATGGCGACAATAAGGAAATCTCCAGGCTCCTCAAGGCAGGCGCAGACATCAAGGCAAAGGACCACATCGGCGATGCAGCCCTGTATTGGACCGTGGCCAGGAGACACCCCAAGGCCTGTGCATTGATTATATTAGAATATGCAAAACGCAGCGGGGATGTAAGGAAACTAATCAATGCAAAGGACGGTGCCGACAGGACTGCCTTAAGCATCGTCATCGATGCAAAGCCCGTTAGCGGCAGGACGGCTCTATGCATTGAAGACGGCCAAATTAGGGACTTCCTCATGTCCATGCCAAAATTCCAGGATTTGATGGGAAAGGAAACGTTCTTCCTGTTCATGAAATCGTTCGGGAAATGCATCTCAGGTGGTTCCTGAATGGCGCATGAAAAGATGAAGCAAAAACAGCCGTTACAAGGCAAAAAACCAAGCCTTGCAATGCACAAAGACGAAATAGAAAAAAATTCATTGACCCAGAATGAGCAGAATGCCAGGAATACGCTGCTATTTAAGTCTGCAATAGCTGGCGACAATACCTGGATTAAGATGTTGATTGGCAGAGGCGCAAACGTCAATGTAAAAGATCGCAACAACTGGACTCCGCTCATGTACGCCGCGCGGGAAGGGCATATGAAAACATGTGTGCTCCTGCTTGAAAAGGGCGCAGACATCAGTATAGAATCCAACATCGGCTGGACCGCGTTTGAGCTAGCCATATCCAACAGGAAAAAGGAAACGGCGGTATTCCTGTTTTTGTATTCTCTGATGGGAACTGAAAAGTCAGAGACCTTACTTTTAGCTTTCAAGGCATGCGTTTCAGGTGGTCCCTGAATGGCGCAGAGGACGAAGAAAAAGCCGATTGGCAAAAGGAGGCAAAGGCTGCTGGACAAATACCTGTTGGACCTCGCCGAATTGGGCACCTTGGGCGCCGATGTGCTGGTCAAGGAAGGCGCGAACATTGAAACGAGGGATGAAAGGAACTGGACTCCGCTGATGGTTGCCGCGCGTGAAGGCCACACAGGACTGTGCGGGCTCCTGCTCGGGATGGGCGCCGACATCAATGCAGAAGACGAGACTGGCTGGACGCCGTTCAAGCTGGCCAGGTTCAACAGGCACGGCGAAACAAAGTCATTCCTTGTTCTTCATCGCCTGCTGGAAACACAGGAAGAGATAAATGCATTCGCTGCGCATTTCGAGTCCTGCATCGCCTGATTAGTCCTTGCCGCCTATGAAATCCTCGAGCCTTTTCCTTGCGTCAGGGTCTGACATCTCCGTTGGGGGATGCTTCATGAGGTATGCGCTCGCAGACGTTATCGCTCCGCCCTGCTTCCTGTCAAGCGCGAGCTTGGCGCACCTTATCGCGTCAACCGAGATGCCTGCGGAATTGGCCTTGTCATCAACCTGGAGCCTTACCTCCATATTGTATGGCCTGTCAGCCCACATCAGACCCTCTATCCTCATGTACATGACCTTCGTGTTACCCAAAAACGGGATGTAGTCGCTCGGGCCGATGTGCACGTTCTCGTCCGAAAGCCTTTCCTTAAGCTGGCTCTGCACGCTTTCTGTCTTGCTTATCTTCTTGCTAGTTAACCTTGTCAACTCTTTCATGTTCTGGAAATCCGTGTTGCCGCCGACGTTCAATTGGTAGCTCCTCTCTATCTTCGTGCCCCTGTCGTCGCAGAGCTTCGCGAGCGTCCTGTGCACTATCGTCGCGCCGACTTGGGCCTTTATGTCGTCCCCTATTATAGGAATGCCCTTTTCCTTGAACCTTTTCTCCCATGACGGGTTGCTTGCGATGAAGACAGGCACGCAGTTGACGAAAGCGCAGCCTGTCTCAAGCGAAACATCTGCCCAAAACTCGGTCGCTTTCTGGCTGCCAACAGGAAGGTAGCTGACAATCACTTCAGTCTTCGTTTTCCTTATCTCGTCAAGTATCTCCTTCTTCAGTTGCTCCATCGGCTTGTTTGTAATCGGGTCTATCTTTTCCTTGACAAAATATCCCACCCCATCGAGTACTGGGCTTTCCCTGACGATGCAGTCCGATTTAGGCATGTCCTTTATCCAGTCCACCATGTTTGGGAACGCGTTCCCTGCCTCATGCAGCGGCTTGCCGACCTTGTCCTTTGCGACGTCAAACGCGCTAACAAAGTCTATGTCCTTCCAGGAATACCCGCCCAGCGTGTCGTGCATCAGGCCCGCCACTTTCTTTGACGGGCTCCTTTTGTAGTATTCCAGCCCCTGCCAAAGCCCTGCAAAGCAGTTTCCGATTCCAACAATTCCGACGCGTATCTTTCCTGCCATTTTTTGCACACAGTAGTTTTGTCCGGCGTATTTTAAAGGATTGCCATTGCGCCGCGCAGGCGGGCGAAGACGCAGAGAATGCGCCTGCTGAATCCCGGTCAGTCGAACAGGAAAACCTCGTCGATTTTGGATTTCAGCGCCTTCGCGACGTCGTGTGCCAGCCTGAGCGAAGGATTGTATCTCCCCTGCTCCAGGAACACTATGGTTTCACGCCGCACGCCCGCCTTCCGCGCCAGCTCCTCCTGCGTCAGTTCATGCCTTGCGCGCAGCTCCTTTATCCGCGTCCTCATTCCGCGTCGCCCCGCCGCTCAAAATACACCCTGAGAGCCAATTGGGAGAATACCATAAAGAAGAACACCAGCCCCAGCACGCTCTCCACGCTGAGCTGGGCGAGATGGAACTGCTCTGTCAGCATGAGGATGGCTATGAGGACGTACGAAAGCCACCATGAGTAGTAGCTTGAAGCCTGCATTATCTTCATCGTCCTTTCGTCGGCAGCTGGCTCGTCCTTCCTGCGCAGGACTGCGACAGCCACTGCAATGAAGAAAAATGCCGACCCAACCGCCACCAAGTCCGTGACAACAGTTTCCGAGCCAGTCCCAGAATACTGCGCCGCCGCCGCAAGCAAGAAGGCCAGCGCGGCCATCGCCACAAGCGCGGCGGGCTTTTTCCTGTTCAGTACAAATCCGTTGTTTTGTTTCATATTTCACACCTTTTGTTATATTAACACAACATTATGTTAGATATATATAACAAAAGGAATTTAAACTTATCGCTCTGCGGATTGTGCGGCCGCCGGATGAGCCTTTAAGACAGTCCCAGCCGTCATACGACTTGATCCTCAAAAGAAATAGCCTTTTTAAACATTCCCTCGCAACCATTAATTCAATGGCAAAGAAGACGCTGGAGCAGGTGAGGGTCAAGGCTCTCATAAGGCAGGTCCAGTCAAACGATTCCGCGCTCGGCGCCATAATAACGTATTTTGCGTGCATCTCCATACTCTTCGCGATATACTTCTATCCTGTCTACCTGATACCGTTCCTTGCGCTGATTCCGGCGCTGCTTTCATACAAGTTCCACCCCGGCTTCGGGCTTACTGCAACCTGGCTCATCGCATTGCCGGCATTTGCGTTCCAAAGCGCGGTTTTCGCCTGGGTCGGCTCAATATTCCTGATTGTGGTTTTGTATACGGCTGCCGAGCATTGGGCTACCATATCGCTGGCGACGATAGCGGTGTTCCTGCCCTTTGCGCCGTTCCCGCTCTCGCTCTTGGGCGGCTTCATATACCTAGTCCTGCTCGTTGGCGGGATGTATCTTGGCTCAAAGGAAAGCATGCCGTTCACCGTAACGACAGTATTGCTCATATTATTGGCAAGCGCCATGTGGAACGTGCCGAACGCGGCGCATTTCCCGCTCAATCCCGCAAGCAATTTCCAGACAAACGACTATCTGCTGCGCGCGACGGACATGCCGTTCTATCCGGCAGACTTCCTTCCCGCCTACTCCAAGGCGATATCCAACCTGGTCAACTTCGGGGCGGCAATGAACTTCGGGAACACGCTGGGCGTCCTGTGGCACAACCTCATGGTCATATGTTTCGGCGACACGGGGCTGATGCAGGCGCTGTCGTGGATGGCAGTCATATGGTCAGCAGTGTACTTCACGGGCAGGCCGCTTGTCCGGCTTCCGATGATGCTGCACCGCAAGGTGGAAATGTCGTTCCTCTTCCTGCTCGCGATTCCGCTGATATATACAATTTTCTATGCGCTTGACAACGGCCCGTACCTGATAGAGATGCCGATATACGCGGTAGCCAGCATACTGGTTGCGCAATGGATGATGAACAACAAGATAATGACGTTCAAGGAGCTTGAGATAAGGAGCCACGAGACTGAGAAAAAGTTCGGGACTACTGCGGTTCAGGAGATGTCCCTCAGCACAGACGTGCAGAGCATGGAGGATTTCGCCAACTACGAGGAGACGAAAAAGGAGATTTACAATTCAATAGTCATTCCGCTGCAGAAGCCGGAGATATCCATCGCATACAACATCAACCCGCCAAAGGGCATACTGCTTTTCGGTCCGCCTGGCACGGGAAAAACGTTTTTGATGAAGGCGCTGAGCAAGAAGCTGGACTACAACATGCTGTACATCAAGACGTCGGATTTGCTCAGCTCCCTGTACGGCGAAAGCGAGAAGAACGTCAGCAAGATATTCGAGAATGCGAAAAAGACAGCCCCGTGCATACTTTTCTTCGACGAGATAGACGCGATAGGCAAGAAGCGCTCCGGCGAGGACTACGTGACGTCAAGGGTGCTGGACACCCTGCTGGTTGAGATGGACAACATAATGTCAAGGCCCGGCAAGCCGGTCATATTCGTGGCTGCCACCAACGTGCCCCAGCTGATAGACAAGGCGTTCATGAGGCCAGGCAGGATAGACAAGATAATCTACATGCCGCTGCCTGACAGGCACGGAAGGGAGGAAATCTTCAAGGTCAAGCTGAAGGGCCTTCCGATTGCCGAGGACGTCGACGCCGGCAAGCTTGCCGACGAGACGGACAGGTTCTCAGGCGCCGACATAACGCTGGCGGTACAGGAGGCGAAAGGAAGGGTGGTTGACAACCTGACTGAAAAGCTCACTGAGGACCAGCCGGCAAAAGGCGAGATAGAGCTTATAACGATGGACGACCTGCTTTCATCTGCGAAGTCATTGAAGCCGTCCACGTCGTTTTCGGACCTGGAGGCTTACGAGAAATTCCAGTACGATTTCGAAAGGAAGAGGAAGAAGGAGACCAAGAAAGAGGAAGGCGCGATTGACTTCAAGGACGTCGTCGGCATGGACGACGTCAAAGACACGCTCAGGCAGTCGCTTGAGCTCCCGATAAAGCACCCTGAGCTGATAAAGGAGTACAAGATTGAGGTTCCAAAGGGCATACTGCTTTTCGGTCCGCCTGGAACAGGCAAAACATACCTTGCCAGGGCGGCTGCAGGCGAATTCAAGATACCGATACTGCTCGTCAGCGGGGCGGACCTGATGAAGAAGGGGCCGTCGGCCGCAGCCGAGGAGCTGAAAACAATATTCAACAGGGCAAGGGAGAATCCGCCGGCAATAGTCTTCATAGACGAATTGGAGACAGTGGCGCCGTTGAGGGGCTCTTCAGACATCATAGTCGGCCAGCTGCTTCAGGAGATGGACGGCCTGGCAAAGAACAGGAACATCATGGTCATTGGCGCAACCAACATGCCGCACATGGTCGACACGGCACTGCTCAGGCCAGGCAGGTTTGACAAGATAATCTACGTCAGCCCGTCCGACCTTGCGGCAAGGAAGGACCTTTTCAAGATGTACATGGCTCCGTTTGAGAAGGGCTTGGACCTTGCGGAGCTTGCCAAGAGCAGCGACGGCTTTTCCGCAGCCGACATAAAGTCCATATGCTCCGAAGTGAAGATAGACGCGGCAAAGGAAAAGATAAAGGGCACGAGCCAGCCGTCCATAACCACGGAAAAGGTGATGGCCAGGCTGATTTCAAGGAGGCCGTCAATAACCCAGGCTATGCTCAGGGAGTTTGAACGGTTCATGCAGGAGTACGGCGAAAGAAGGTGAAAAAGATGAAAATCTCAATAACGGAAAAGCCTGATGCGGGCATCATCGCATACGCGGCATTCAAGGGCGAGAAAGAATCCGCCGGCCCTGCTTCGGCAGCATTGGCGAAAGCAGTTAAGGCAGGCGTTTTCCGCGGCAGCCCCTTGGAGGCGTCATTTTTCAACGACAACGGCCAGTTCCTTTTCATAGGCCTTGGCAAGAAGGAGGACTTCTGCGAAGACGACATAAGGAAGGCTGCTGGCATTGCAGTCAAATGGGCGAAAGGAAGGAAGCTTGCTTTGGTCTGCTTCGTCCCAAACCCCGATGCAGGGAAGCCGGAACGCCAGGCCGCGCTTGCGGCAGAAGGGGCGCTGCTTTCGGATTTTACCGTCAATTTCAAAACAGACAAGGAGGACAAGGACCAGAAGGAATTGTCATTTTCAATCGTTTGCAAAAAGTCGGCGCAGAAACCGTTTTCTGACGCCGTTGTTGCTGCAGAGGCGCAGAACTATGCCAGGAAATTGGCAAATTCCCCTCCGAACATCGCGACCCCGGAGTTCATGATGGCAGAAGCCAGGAAGCTTGCAAAGGACTGCGGCTTTTCAATAGAGGTTTTTGACCGTAACGGGTTGAAAAAGATTGGCGCGAACGGCATACTTGCAGTCAACGCAGGCAGCCCGCACCAGGCCTACATGATACATCTTGTCTACAAAGGCGGGAAAAAGAAGATAGCGCTCGTCGGAAAGGGCATAACGTTTGACGCCGGTGGCATAAACGTCAAGCCGTCTGACGCGATGCTTGACATGCACATGGACAAGACAGGCGCTTGCGTGGTCTTGGCCATAATGAAGGCCGCATACACGCTCAAGCTTCCGTTTGAGATTCACGGCGTAGTCGCTTTCACAGAGAACATGCCTGACGGCGCTGCCTACAAGACTAACGAGATAATCAGCATGGGCGGCAAGACTGTTGAAGTCTACCATACGGACGCTGAAGGCAGGATAATTCTCGGGGACTGCCTGTATTACGCCTCGCAGAAGGCAAAGCCGGACTATATTATAGATTACGCAACATTGACAGGCGCGATGAGCGTAGCGCTCGGCAGGCAGGCGTCAGGCCTTTTCTCAAACGACGACAAGCTTTCGGACACTCTTTCAAAAGCAGGCTTTGAGACATGGGAAAGGGTATGGAGGATGCCGATGTGGAAGGAATACGACGAGCTGGTCAAGGGAACCATCGCGGACATAAGGAACGTAAGCACCACAAAGGGCGAGGGAGGCTCCATCTCAGGCGCCAAGTTCCTTGAGGCATTCGTCGGAAAAGGGATAAGATGGGCGCACCTTGACATCGCGTCAATGGATGTCGCAAAAGGACATCCTTACCTGAATGACTTCGGCATAGCGCCCGGAGTTCGTTTGACAATAGCCGCGCTTAAGGCGATGAAAGGCAAATGACATGGCAACGCGACACCTGAGCCATCTGCGCGAAGCCGCAACGCTTGTGAGCTGGAATAAGAAAAAGCAAAGCAAGCTGGAGCAGGAACGGCTTGACCGCAAGCTTTTGGACGTGTCGTTCCGTTATGGCATCTTTTCGACCACAACGCTCCTCGACTCAATGGAAAAAATGCAGGCATTGATTGGAAAAAGAAGTTTCAGGCACTTCCTTTCCGGCTTTGAGCCATGCATCGGCCAATAGCGTTCCTGATTATGATTCAGAACTCTATCTCGCTGCCGCTCCTTCTTTCGGACTCTTCCTCTGCCTTGGCCTCTGCCTCCAGCTTCTTCATCTTGAGCCGGATGTTCTTGCCGGTTATGTTCACAGGGATGGAGATTGCCGCTTCAATGGGAACGACGGTGTAGATGTTCTTCACCAAGTCCACTGCGTTGACCTTCGCTTTCTCCCCCTTGAACGGGCCCGATATTATCTCTACGATGTCCCCAGGCTCTATTGCGATTGCGACCTCGGCCTTCTTTTCCATCATCTTCCTTACGTCCTCAAAGGCCAGGGGCGCGCCCTTTATCATGCCCTTGACGTGCTTAACCCCGTCAATGAGCTTCGCTACCGCGTTGTCGTCGTCCGCCTCTATCACCAGGTATCCCCTGATCTCCTCCTTGAAGAATATGGAATAGACCTTCGCCTTCGTCGCCCTTACCTTCTGGCTCAGCATCATGGCCGTTATCTTCTCCTGCTTGACCGCTATCCAGATCGG
>Ga0209777_10006044_pt1 | contig 13740 bp, 12 predicted proteins | sample FrelakmetHBP12HB_FD_187147 | JGI IMG/M metagenome (GOLD analysis project Ga0209777, IMG submission 187147) | Freshwater lake sediment microbial communities from the University of Notre Dame, USA, for methane emissions studies -HBP12 HB (SPAdes)... | ecosystem: Environmental > Aquatic >...
CAGTTCGCAATTAGAGGAGGTTTAACAATGGCTGGAAAAAGACATTGGTTCGTGCTGCTCATAGTGCCCCTATTCAGTCTCCTGCTGATGGCGGGTGATTCCCAGGCCCAAAAATTTCTGACCAAACCCATTGAATTTGTCTGCTATGCCGGCGTCGGCGGGGGCAGCGATCTCATGGCCCGGATGATCCAGACGATCATCGAAAAGGAGAAGCTTTGCCCCCAGCCGGTCGCCGTCGTAAACCGGTCGGGCGGCGGCGGGGCCATTGCCTTCGCCTATGTGGCGGGAAAGAGAGGCGATCCCCATTTCTGGCTTACGGCCACCACCAGCTTTTTGACCACCCCCCTTTTGGGCAAGTCCAAGTACAACTACCGGGACTTTACCCCGCTGGCGAATCTTGCCTACGACGATTTCTTCATAACCGTAAGAGCCGATTCTCCGTACAAAACCATGAAGGATCTCATTGAGGATGCCCAAAAAAGACCCGGGGACCTCCGGACCGGCGGGACCTACGCCCCGGGTACGGATGCGATCACCTCCCATCTCATTGAAAGAGCGGCCGGCGTGAAATTCAACTATATCCCCTTCAAGAGCGGGGGCGAGGCCATGATCGCCCTTCTCGGAGGAAATCTCGACATGTTTTATCCCAATCCGGGAGAGGCCCTGGCCCAGGTCGAAGCCAAAAAGGTGCGCGTCCTGGCGGTGGCCAGCGAAAAGCGATTGGCGGCGGCCCCGAATATCCCTACGTTGAAGGAGCTGGGGATCAACGCGGCTTTCCAGCAAGTCCGGAGCATTGCCGCCCCCAAGGACCTGCCCCCGGAGGCCGTTCGCTATTATGAGGAGCTTTTCCGCAAGCTGGCGGATTCCAAGTTGTGGAAGGAAAAATATGTCCAGGAGAACATGCTGACCTGGGATTACAAGAATAGCGCCGAGACGTTAAAGATATGGGAGAGCAGCAACGAAAGCTGCGCCCGGGTCATGAAGGAAATGGGCGTAATCAAGTAAGAGTGGGGCAGGGGATGAGAAAAGGCCTGATCACTGCATGTATCGTATTAATCGGACTGGCGATTTACGGGATCATCGAATCCTCCAGGCTGGAGCGAACGATGCAGATGGGCATCGGGATCGGCTTTTTACCTTTCTGCATGAGCCTCGTGATCGGGGTCCTGGCGGCTTTCCTTCTGACGGGCATTCTGAGGGGCAGAATTGAGGTCAAGGAGGGATCGATCTGCGAGAAGGGAGGCGCCTGGCGAGTTTTGATATTGGTCCTCCTCCTCATGGGGTACGTGGTTTTGATCGAGATGATCGGCTACGTGCCCGCTACATTTCTTTTCTTCTGCACCACAGTCTTCTTCCTGGGTAAGGGGCGAATCGTGAGGACCCTGTTGACCAGCGCGGCCTTCACGTTCTTCCTCTTTGCCATTTTCCGACTGTGGTTGAAGTCTCCGCTCCCCGTCGGTTTTTTGGGGATTTAGAGGAATCGGAAAGATGGTTGAAAGTTTGTTTGGCGGATTCGTGACGGCCATTTCGCCCAGCAATCTGCTCTTTTGCTTTTTCGGCGTGACCATGGGGACGATCATCGGAGTTTTGCCCGGCGTTGGCCCGATCGCCGGGACGGCCATGCTCATCCCCTTCACTTTCGGTATGAACGCCACCACCGCCATCATCATGCTGGCCGGCATCTACTACGGGGCCATGTACGGCGGCTCCACCACTTCCATCCTGGTGAACCTTCCCGGGGAATCCGCTTCGGTCATGACCTGCCTCGACGGCTACCAGATGGGCCGGAAAGGCAGGGCCGGGGCGGCTCTGGGCATATCGGCCATCGGTTCCTTCATCGCCGGGACCCTGAGCGTGATCGGCCTGATGGTGATGGCGCCTCCCCTGGCCAGTTTTGCCATCCGCTTCGGCCCGCCGGAGTATTTTGCCCTGATGGCGCTGGGGATGACCCTGGTCATCTCCCTGGTTGGGGAATCTCTGGTAAAAGGACTGATCGCCGGCGCTTTCGGGATCTTCCTCGGCACGATCGGCATGGACCCCACCACCGGCATCGAGCGCTTCTCCTACGGGATCCCCACGCTTTTGGACGGCCTCAGTTTCGTGAGCGTCTCCGTCGGGCTCTTCGCCATCTCCGAGGTTTTCGAGATGGCCGAGCAGTCCTCCCAGCCTCCTTCCTATATCGATAAAATTTCCAACCTGCTGCCCAACCGGGAGGATTGGAAGCGGTCCATTTTTCCCATCCTCCGGGGAAGCGCGATCGGGTTTTTTGCCAGCGTCATGCCCGGAGCGGGGGCCACGGTCGCTTCCATGCTGGCCTATGCCACCGAGAAGAAAATATCCAAGCATCCGGAAAAATTCGGAACCGGAGTCATCGAAGGCGTGGCCGCACCGGAGAGCGCCAACAACGCCGCCACGGGCGGAGCCATGATCCCGCTGCTCGTTCTCGGCGTTCCGGGCTCGGGCACTGCCGCGGTCATGATGGGGGCCCTGCTCGTCCACGGGATGCGCCCGGGTCCTTTGCTCTTCGAAAAGCATCCTGATTTTTTCTGGGCCGTCATTGCCAGCATGTATATTGGAAATGTCATGCTGCTCATCCTGAACCTCCCCTTCGTTGGGGTCTGGGCCCGCATGCTGAAAATTCCCCATTCCCTCCTGATCCCCCTCATCCTGGCGATCTCCTCCGTGGGCGTCTTCACGGTCAACAACAACCTGATTGAGGTCTGGATTATGTTGATCTTCGGGGTCATCGGCTATTTCATGAAGAAATTCGGCTTCCCCGCCGCCCCCGTGGTTCTGGCGCTCATCCTGACTCCGCTGATGGAAAACGCGCTGCAGCAGTCCCTGCAAATGTCCCATCAGAGCCTGTCGATATTCTTCACCCGGCCGATCTCTCTGGGCCTCCTGATCGTTGCCCTGATCTCCCTTGCCAGTCCCCTCGTCCGGTTCCTCTGGGGTAAGGCAAGATCTTCGGCCTGATTTGCAGCGCTGGAGAAGATCGACTACAAACCGAGATACCCCGGCGGCTGAAACTAAGAAAGGGGCTAACGGCAAGAGAAGGGTTCAGAATTATTTTCGATTGGAATCGCTGCTGGTTTGACCCCTGGCCGTTTAACGGATGACCCACAGGCGGCTCTTTGAGGACGACAAGGGGGGAAATAGCAATTTAAGCTCTGAAAAGGTCTCTTATTGGGGTGGATTTGTTTGATGATCAATAGCTTATCGTGTCCAGACCGCGCCGACGAATTCATGTCTAGGAAAAAGTCAAGAGCAGAATTGCTCCCTTTCTAATGCTTACCCCTACCAAAGGGTGAGAATGGATTCCACCAAGACTTGCTATTTTCCGATCGCAAGAGAGTATGATGATTTCGAGACTCACCCGCTTATCGGGTATAGTGAGATTGGTCAAAGGCGCCTTAATTGTCCTGACCTGTACTTTAGCTGACCGACGGTGTCAAAAGAAGTATGGGTCTAATTCTCCACTTCATTTTACTCCTTTCAGAAGTGTATTGCGTGACCGAGCCAGAAGAAAAACGCCACGGCCACAATGTGCAGTATCCACCAGTTTCGTGTAAACCACTTGAATTGATTCATGGCTAGCTCCATAAACGCTGGCCAAAGTAATAGACAAAACTGACGGCGGCCAGGTGGATCAGCCACCATCCCATATTCGGATACCGGTAGGTAATGCCTGCTTTCGGCCGGTTTGGGTCATAACCGGAGGTCTCCAGTTCGAACAGGGCCTTCCCGACGAAGAACTTTCCCCAGACGATGAGGATATCGATCAGCATACTCTTCAACAGGATATCCGGTGACGATGCCGGGGCGAACCAGCGGGCAATGGCGAAGTGGCCCATGGTGACGGTCCCGATGATGCACAGAAACCCATTCAGTACATAGCCATACGCGAGCGTCTTTTTGAACCAAAAGAGTGCCGGGATGAGGGCAATATTCAGGATGCCGGCGACAAACGGCACGATAAAAGACGGGTTCTGGGCGATGAGATGGATCCGGGCGTGGATCATAAACCCCGCGAGGGAGAGGGTGACAAGCGCTCCCAGCAGGATCGATCGAACATAGGTTTTGATTGTCATGGTTTTCATCCATTCGACTGTTGTGCTTGATCGTGATCGGGGTGGGACCAGGTTAATTTATTGATTTTCACCAGATAACGTCCCAATCATACGTGTTTTCGGCCTTTTAATCCACATCTTTGGGTTCCAATCCAGAAATCCAGCTGCAAAATCAGACCTCCTCTTTCAGAAATTGATTTTTACTTGCCCGTCTTACCGCGTGCTGTCAAGAGAACTACCTCCTATGACAAGACAGGTTATTAATGCCGATTCAAGCTCGTAATTTTTGGCAGAGGCCAGTAAATCTTCTCTGAATCTTATTATTTCGGATTCCAATACTCAGTGCTTTTTTGGTTCCTACGATTATCACCAGTTTTCTAGCCCTGGTCACTCCGGTATACAAAAGATTTCTCTGAAGAAGCATGTAATGGGATATATGGACGGGCATCACCACGACGGGATATTCGCTTCCCTGGGATTTATGAACTGAAACTGCATAGGCCAAAACCAATTCGTTTAGATCCGAAAAATCATACTCGACCTGCCTGCTGTCAAATTCAACGGTCACTTCCTGTTCTTCAGGATCTATCCTTGTTATTCTTCCGATATCGCCATTGAAGACTTCTTTATCATAATCATTCTTGATCTGCATCACTTTGTCACCAAGTTTATAAATTCTTCCCCCTCTCGCAAGTTCAACCTGGGATTTATTCAAAGCTTCCTGTAAGACCTTATTAAGATTTTCTGCCCCGATGACTCCTCTGTGCATGGGAGTGAGGATTTGGATCCCATCGATCGGATGAATTTTGAAACGAGAAGGTATCCTATTGGTGACCAGATCCAAAATCATGGCTAACACATCCTCAGGTTTTTCCTTTTGAATGAAATAGAAATCTTGGAGTGCTTCTTCTTTTGGGTCAGGGATCCTGGGAAATTTCCCCTGGTTAATCCGATGAGCGTTGGTGATAATAAGACTTCCCATAGCCTGCCGGAAAATTTCATTGAGTTCTACTACGGGGACAAGTCCCGAGGCTATGATATCTTTCAAAACATTCCCCGCTCCGACCGATGGAAGTTGATTTACATCGCCCACAAGGACTAATACGGAGCCTCTCGGAACAGCTTTCAGAAAGTGGTGCATTAACAGATTGTCAATCATTGAAGCTTCATCGACTATTACTACATCGGCATCCAGAGGGTGATCCCCATCCTTTTTGAAGCCCATCTCCTTGGGACTCCATTCGAGCACTCGGTGCAAAGTCTTTGCCTCCCATCCAGCAGCCTCCGACATCCTCTTCGCTGCTCTACCGGTAGGAGCTCCCAGGACGATCTTGGGAGTCAATCTCCGATAAATTTCCAGGATAGCCTTGATGATGGTCGTTTTCCCGGTCCCAGGACCTCCGGTAAGCACCATGACCTTTTGCTTGATAGCGGTCTTGACCCCTTCTTTCTGTTTTTCTGTCAGCTGAATGTCCAGACGTTTTTGGACCCAGTGCAGAGCTTTATCTTCGTCTATTTGTCTGAGGTTAGAGGGGCTATTGAGGAGGATTTTGAGCTTCAAGGCTATGTTCTGCTCGGCAACATGATAACCGGTCAGGTAAACAGCCTTATTGTTTGGGGTAAAATCATCTTTTAAATCATTGAGATCTTCCAGGACTATCTTTTGTTCCTCAAAGAGCTTGGCCAGCGCTTTGATTATAATTTCCTTGTCCACTTCCAGGGTCTTTTGACATGCTTCGATCAAGGGTTCATAGGGATAATAAACATGGCCATCGTTTGCGAGCTCGCGTAATACATAAAGGATTCCCGCTTCAGCCCGAATTTCGGAGTTCCGGTCAATTCCCAGATTGCGAGCAATCTTATCAGCAGTTTTAAAGCCAATGCCAAAGATATCGTCTGCGAGTCGGTAAGGATTCTCCTGGACGACTTTGATCGACGTCTGCCCATATTGTTTGTAAATCTTGGCGGCATAAGTGGAGCTGACCCCATGACCTTGGAGAAAGACCATGACTTCCCGGATCTCCTTCTGGGCATCCCAGGCACTCCTGATCATCTGGATCCGTTTCCTGCCTATTCCTTCGACTTCAGAAAGCTTTTCAGAATCGGTGTCAATGATTTCAAGGGTATTTTCTTCGAAATGTTTGACTAACCGGCTGGCCATTACGGGTCCAATACCCTTGATCAGACCCGACCCCAAATATTTCTCTATTCCTACTGCTGTGGCAGGCATAACCGACTTGAATTTCACCACTTTGAATTGATTCCCGAATTTGGGGTGATGGTTCCATTCCCCAAGCAGATCCAGAATCTCACCCGGATTGATTCCTGGCAGGATGCCAACAACGGTGACCAGTTCTTTCTCACCGGGGACCTTCACCTTGGCAATCGTGAAGTTATTCTCCTCGTTGGCAAAGGTAATCCGTTCGATTTGCCCATGTATCTTAGAAAGATTGTCGGTTCCCGTTTGCATCTAATCAATAGGCCTCTTATACTTAACCCGTGAGAGAAAACATCCACGAGGTCGGTCTAATTCTTCCCCCTCAATCCTGGGTCTTTCGCGACTGGAAAACATTCCTCCTGCTCCCCGGACGGACCTATCCTTGACGGACTCATCCTTGACGGACTCATCCTTGACGGACTTATCCTTGTGGCCCGCAAAAAGCCTGTCAAGGGGATGAGGGTTAGGCTGCTGATGAGTAAATACAAGGTCAGCAGGTTCGAATACGCCACAACCGAAGTTGCCATCAAAGGACCAATTGCGTTTCCAGCAAACCTGGCCGAATTTAAGAATCCTAATGTCCCACCCCCAACTCCAGTGGCAAAGACCGAGAGGATCATCGGAAAGACCGCTGCGATGACTCCTGTTTGCAGCATCCGAATGAGGGTAAAACTGACGACGCCCTTTCCAAAGTACATGATAGCCTGCAGAAATGCCGCCGATAGCCCAATATAGAGGATGACCCGTCTCAGCTTGGTTCGGGGAATAAAATTGTTGATCATAAAATTCCCCAGAATTGCCGTGATGGTATAGGCCGTCATAATAATCCCCGCATAACTTAAGGCCCTTTCCTCCTTCAACTGGAAGTTCTCCAAGATATGAGGCAGAATACCTGGAAGATAAGTAATGTGAACGGTCCCAATTAATCCTAATACCCATCCCCAGATGATACCCTTTTTCAACTTTTGAGCGGAATCTCGAACGGTCTTCTGGCAGGGAATGTCCTTTACATTGTGATGACACAGAATAAAAAAGAGAAAGAAAATAAAGGAACCAATGATAAAGGAAAATCGATAACCCACCAGAGTAATCATATAGGCCCCAATGGGAGGGGCAATTAATTGTCCGATGGTCATGGTGATTTGATACAGACTAATATCCTTGTGTAACCTTTCCTCGGGGGTTACCGCCGACATCAGGATCAGTCCAACCGTGGATACCCCTCCCATGACGCCCAGGAGAACCCTTAGTAAAAATAGGAGATAAAGGTTTTGCACAAACCCGAAAACTAAGAAAAGAATTCCATTCCAGAGAATACCTAATTCGAAGAGCAATTTGGGTCTGTATCGGGAAGTCAGCCTGCCCCAAAGAGGAGCCGTAAGGGCATTCATTGCCGAGGGAGCTCCGATAATCAATCCGGTCCAGATCATGGTTTCTTTTGGGCCCAAAGCACTGATCTTCAGGATATAGAAGGGCATAAAGACCATAATGAAATTATAAGAAAAGCTGGCCCCGAATTGGGAAATGGCAATGAAGAACACACCTTTATCGGTAAAAGGAAGCGGAACTTTTTTCATTTCACATCCTGCCCAGAAATTCCTTTGGAATATTTATAACATATCTGCTAGTCCCAGAGGATAGGAAATTTCTCAGCCGAATTGAAGAGAAAGGGAACTGATAGGCATTGAGGATTTATAAGAAAGCCTAGAAAGGTAGAATCCTGTCGATCAGGCTTGGGTCCTATTTTCAGAGTGGAGTCAAGGCATTTCTAGTTCCTAAGGTTTCATAAGGCTTAAGAGTAGTCAGAAAGCGGGGTTTACCCCGCAGAACATTTGTGGGGTAGGTAGCGTTTATCCGGCTGCCCATGCTTTTAAGGAGTTGTTTTAGCGTCACGCCTTTACATTTGGTTTGAGATCACTCGTATGGGAGGAGTTTTTCATGTACAATCGATAATTTACAAAAACGGGGGTAGTTCCGAAAATTCCCTTGACAGAATCTCCAACCCTGGTATCATTCGACTGTTGAATTCCTTTCATTCGTAAAAATCCCAACCTGATCATTTGTTTTCGGGGAGGGTATGATGAAAAGGTGGGGTTGCCAGAAGGTGCCAAAGTGAAGCCTCCAGGAGGGTTGTAATACCCTTTGGGAAGCTTTTTGATTTATCCCTCAACAGGTTCTGTCCTTCATCTGATCTCCATTTGAATTGAATCGGGTCTGGGAGCACATAAAAAGGAGTATTTTTTTGAATAGTATTGCGTAAACGGCGGATGTTTATATGAGGGAAATCGTCAAGGAGGGCAAAAATGCAAGGGCGCCAGCATCCTTCAATGATTTCCTAACGTAGTGCCTATCGGTGGAAGTGAGCCAGGCCACCATACAAAAGAACTTGGATCAATTATTTGAAAAGTTTAAAATACCTCGACATCAATAGCTCAACCGGTGTTGAAACATTGGGGGACCGGTTAAGAGAAACGGTTCAAAATAATAAGCTTATCGAACGCATTGAAAGCAACCCACATGGTGGCTTAAGTCGGTAGATGGTCTACAGGTCAGAAATAAATAAAGAAACACGCTTGGCCAGGCATTAAAATCAATTATGGCTGAGCAGAAGTCTCACCTGAAATCTAAAGGCGGGCACGTACTTCGGGCCAATAGAAAGGAGGTTTACTTTGATCCGGAAATGCATAATCTTGATTGCCATCGGTCTGCTAGCCTACACGGGATGCGCCACACCTCCGCCGGTAAAACAAGCTCTTGTGGATATCGACAATGGCTATCTTGAAAACCTCAAGCTGATGCAGCAATACCGACAGCTGGTCGAAAATATCAACGAGATGCACTACTCCTGGTATCGATATACCAATCAGCGCTTGCTTCTTGATCTCACCCTGAAATCCATTACCCAAGATCCTTGGGGAAACGACGCTACGAAGATTGATATAACGGCGGAGTTGTTAGGGGATGATCTTCTGGGTGTGGTGAACGAGTTGCGATTTCCTGGGCTTACGGCTCAGAAGGATTCTAAAGGAATTGTTAGGTTCGAGGCCGGTAAGCCCGAAAATAATGCGGTCAAGATGGTGAAGCGGCTTCCTGAAATTGTGAACCGGGTAGTTGAAAAGGGAGACAAGGACTATAAGAAAGTAATCACGGGAGACATGAGTCATTTTGATGCCTACCTCACTAACGTTTCGGCGCTTAGACAAATCAACGGTACAATTAAACGCTATCTTAACATCGACGTGACGATCACCCCTAAGGATGTCTCTGAGATCGCCAATTCTATCCGTCAGCTTCGCCAGTAGGGGGTAATTATGGACAAATTGAATCGTATTTGCTCAATACTTCGGGCGTCAACGATATTGCCGCTTATGTTGATTTTTGGGTCCCTCGGATGTACCTCCATCCGCAGCCAAGCGGTACATACTCTAATCGGGATCGAAACTGAAAAGATCAGCCAAGCCAGCACCAATGCAGAGGAATTTGTTAAATCTACCGATCTGGCAATTAATGCCTGGAAAGAAAGCGTTGAGTCCCTCAATGCTGCACTTCAAGACCAAAAAAAGGTTGAAAGTGTTCACTCCCTGATCTTCTCTTCGAACCAGAGCATCACGAGTAAGACCAGTGTTGATGCTCATGCATCTGGATATATGATCGGCCAACTTTATCTCGCGGACCGTATGGGTTTTGAGCAGGTAGTTCTTGATCAATTTAACGAAGACTTTGCGACGCTCAAGAAGTTGGCAATGCAAATTAACAATTCCTGGAAAGCGCTGCAAATAACCCATAAGGAAGTGAATGCTTTCTCAGAAAGATCTTTTTGGGCGACAATGGATGCAAGCCTCATGCGTTCACTCATCGTGGAGTTTGGAGGAGACACGGAAGAGATTGACCTTGTCCTGACTCGTTCCAGGCAGGTAAACGCCACACTTAAAAAGGCTTCAAACCTGGGGTTAATGGGAGGGGAAGATAGCAGACGTCTTCAAACGGGAATGGGGGATATTGTCGACGTACTTGAGCGTATCAAGAATTCGAATCCATAATCCAATGGGCATTTCCCTTGGCTTACAGGAGGGCGGATCATGAGTATCCGGGCAAGCTTCCAAGCAGTAAGTGAATTTTGGAAGGAGAACGGTGCCCTTATAAAAGAAATTCGCGACACCGCGTCAACCACAAAGGATATAATGAGAGGGTTGGCGGATCGAGTGGAGGCAGAACGGAAAGACGCCCAAGAACTAGTGTCAAACATTGGGAAGATTACGTTTACGATTGCCCAAAAACGGGACACGAAGGATAGGCAAGCTGGACTACTAGCTGAGATTGCGGAAACGAAGGAGAAAATTCAAAAATACCGGGATGATCCAACCATAACGGGGCTTCTCAACACTAAGCTTAGTGCGTTATACCAACAGCTGGGAAATAGCTATCTTGAGGAACCTGTTGAGGCAATGGTCACTTTTACTGAAAATGAAATAGCTGGGATTGGTGTTCTCCTAAGCAATGCGGAACTTGATGCTGAGGCTCGCCAGAACATGGCGGCCATTCTCAACGCTGCCGTGAAGATCGGTGAAGTGGCCTTAAAGGTGGCGGTAAAGCTGACAGCTTAAGCCCCATGTCGTAGTACGCAAAAAATGTAAGAGAAACAATTCGGTGAGAGGAAGAAGGCCTTCTTCCTCTCACCTTTAAGGGGAGGAGACAAATGAAGACGGTCCATGTTTTTCTGGTCCTAATCCTTGTATTCTTACTATCCATGTCATTCTGGGTGAGCCCAGCCGCCCTCGCCATCAAAACAATGTCGGCAACCGATGTTATTTCTATGCTCTCGTCATTTTTTCTCATTGCTTTAATTCTGGAACGTTCATTGGAGGTTTTTATAACCACTTGGCGGGCAGAAGAATCGGATAAGCTAGATCTTGAGATTCAAAATTTAAAAGATAAAGTATCACAGCTTGAATCTAAGAATGCCACATCAGATGAACTGGATCCCTTAAGAGACAACCTTAAAAAGACTATATATGTCCAGACAAACTATAGATCCCAGACCCAGCGGATTGCCCTTTACACAGGTTTGGCGGTCGGTATTGCAGTTGCCACGGCTGGTATACGGATGCTCCATTTGCTCGTCGATCCGAATACTCTTTCCACATTTTCAGAAGGCCAAATGGGATTTTTTCGGGTTGCAGATATAATTTTAACCGGGGGTCTAATTGCCGGAGGTAGCGACGGAATTCACAAGATTGCCAATGTCTACGATAACTTTATGAACAGCACGGCCACCAAAAAGCCTTGAATGGGCGAGGAGAATAACACCGAAGCTTTCGGGTAAGGAGGACTTATGGCAGGAACATGCACTCACTGGATGGTCGTAGAAGAGGCCTTGGACAGATACAACAAGCTATCCCAAAAGCATCGCTATTTCCCGATGATCCTCGGCCTTAACCATTTTGTCTGCCTCGGAGCTGTAGGGCCTGATTACCCTTATCTTACGGAGCTCTTAGAGGGGTTCCTGAAAACCCACAGTTGGGCCGATAGGATGCATTATGAAAACAGCGGTGAGTTAATCCGCAACGGGATCAGATATCTTCCCAGTATCGGGGTGGAAGGCTCTGACGTCTGTCTGGCCTGGCTTTGCGGCTTTGCAACGCACCTTATCACCGATTCTGTGATTCATCCAGTAGTCCAAGCTATTGTAGGGCCCTATGTTTTCAATTCCGAGGAACATCGCCACTGCGAACTGACCCAGGACAGCTATATATTTCACGAGATTAAAGGCATTGAAATGGAGTACAGTAGGTATGTGGAACTTTTTAAGATGTGTTCGGATCCACGAGACGCGGATAGAATCAACCCTAGTCTCCGCAGTTTTTGGCCGGCCGCGCTTAAGGCGAGCCATCCTGGGGCTACTCCGCAACAGCTTGATAAAATCGATCCCGACAAATGGCATAAAAACTTTATTTCCAGGATCGATTCCGCCTCGGATCCGGTGCCGGTTTTCAGGCATTTTGCGGAAGAGGAAAACTTGGCCTACAAAAAGACAACCGAACTTACTCGGGATGAACGCAAGCGCTTCATTGAAGAGGTAACCCTTCCTGGCAACAAAACGGGGGATTTCAAGAAGGACGCCTTTTATAAAGCTGTTGATACGGTTATTCAGACATGGGGTCGTCTTTTTGTTGACATCGAGAACAAGAACCCTGCTGGAACCAATATGTATATCAAAAACTGGAACCTTGACACAGGGGTTAACGAAGACCAGCAGGATTTCTGGTCGTAAATAATCACGGGGGAAAATCATGAAATACTTCGTCGCCGTTTTGCTGCTCTTTATCCTTCTTGGCTGCGCCCACAATAACACCTCCTCCTTGTCCAGCGACGAGAAGGTACGCGAATATTCCTCTACCGCGGTTACGCTTTCTGACTGCTCGATGAAGATTGTAGCGCACTATCAATCACAGAATCTTTCCGTGCCGGAAGACTTCGATACCCAGCAATTCTTCGCCATCCTGAAGAAAATATACCCCGATCAGTCTGGGGTAACATCTATTCAAAACAACTATCAAGTATCTGTGCGCAGTCTCAATGGAGGCTACTCCGTGATGCTCTGCGATCCCAAAACAAATCAGAAGATCATGGAAGATCTCAGTTGTCACGTAAATCGTGTTGAAATTCGATCATGGGAAAGCACGACGTCTATTCAATGTGCTTTTGAGAACAACTGGCAGCAATATTGTGAATAAAAGGGAGACTGTATACGATATAACTCTAAATACATGGCCCTTTTTGGCGAACGCAAAAAGCTTGGTCTAATGCCGATTCTCTCATCTTCTTTATATACGTTTATTGGAGAAATCGGGAGGGCATTAATCGTCTATTGGCCGAGATCAAGAATAAGTCTAAGAAATTCTTTGTTAAGAAGGAGATTCCGGCCAAGACATCAAACGAGATGACTTCATGAGATCTGCATCGCCCGGGGCTTCTAAAGACTGGGCGATTATTTTTTGAGGGATTAAGCCCAAGAAAAGCATAAGAAAAGGGAGTATTGCCCTGGCCGGCCGAAGCGGACCGCTCTGGACCTGTGCCATTAAATTTCTCTTTCTCTCATGTTGAAGTAGGATTTAGAAATTATGCAATTTGTAGGATAGCTTACGGCGCGCTCCCGCCTACTGGGACGCTTGACGATCCTTGCCTCGCTTTCACCGTTCCGTAGATGCGGACAATATTCCGGGACCATATACCAAATAAGATGCTCCGTCTTTCTATGTCAGCATAGTAGATTGTCTGAAATCCCGCCTTCTTGGCGACTTCTCCGATGGCGTTTTCGCCCCATAATACACTCACATACCGAAATTGCAGTTCGGTTGTATCGCCTGATGAATTCTGATCCGCTTGGGCAACTTGGATAGGATTGTAATGGTGGGTCAATGGTTCTACCCTATGCGTATATAAAACCCCATT
>Ga0209777_10006045_pt1 | contig 13739 bp, 10 predicted proteins | sample FrelakmetHBP12HB_FD_187147 | JGI IMG/M metagenome (GOLD analysis project Ga0209777, IMG submission 187147) | Freshwater lake sediment microbial communities from the University of Notre Dame, USA, for methane emissions studies -HBP12 HB (SPAdes)... | ecosystem: Environmental > Aquatic >...
TCATCTATTGTTCTGGCTACGGCGTAGGACAGGGCGCTGGCGGCATCGAGTTTGGTTACGCAATCGGCTATTTTGAAGCTGACTCCCTCGAAGTTTCTTATGGTCTGGCCGAAAGCCTTTCTCTTGTTGGCATATCTGGCGGCTATTTCCAGGATGGCCCGGGAGCCGCCCACGCCGCCGGAAAGAAGCCTTTCTGGCACCATCAGCTTGTAGAATATTCTCGCCCCCTCGTTTTCCTTACCGAGCAAATTCTCCTCTGGCACCGGCACATCGCGGAAGACTAACCTTCCTGTACCTGTACCTCGGCTGCCCATCAGACCGTAGACATGTCTAACCTCCACGCCCATGGCTCTTTCAACGATAAAGGCGCTGATTGAATTGCGGCCGGCTCCGGGGTTGGTGACGGCGAATACCAGGAAGAAGTCGGCGCCTTCAGAGCCGACAACAAAGCGTTTTTGCCCGGTTAGGTAATAGTTGTTGCCTTTCTTTCGAGCCACGGTGGTGGCACCAAAGAAGTCAGAGCCTCCTCTTGGCTCAGTAAGCGCTTCGCCGGCCCATTGTGTACCGGCTATTAAAGGCTTGAGGTATTTTTGCTTTTGGGCCTCGGTGCCGAACACATTTATCCCCTCGCCAACTATGGAGAGCACTCCGCAGAGACAGGCAAAAGGTACGCCGAGTTTGTTTATCTCTCCTATGTAGAGTATTTCATCTACCCATTTAAGGTCCCTGCCGCCGTACTTTTTGGGGAATCTAAGGCCAAGCAGGTTTTTCTTGCCCGCTTCCCTGACAAATTCATAGGGGAACTTGACCTTATCAGCATCCATGTCGAGAATAAGCTGCCGTGGGACGCTCTTGACGAAATCCTGCACCTCTCGCATGAGCTTCTTCTGTTCCTCAGTTAAAAACACCTCTAGCATCTTCTCCTCCCCTTTTACGGCCTGAATAATTGACTATTTCAACACTGCATCAGCCGTTGTTTCGATCCTATCCCTTTTTGGATAAAGATGCGAAGCTGTTCTGAGTTCCCACTTCTGTCCCCTCACGCCTCGCGTTCGTTCGCCTTGACCGTACGGGGGAGAAAATCTAAAGGGTGACGTGAGGTCATGGGCACTTCGTGGACACCCTTGGCCGCCTGGTGTTCGCCACAGCCGGACCTGCACCGACGCCGCCCGATCACTTCGTATCAGGGAAAATAGCAAACGGCTGGTAAGCAAGGTGGTGCGACAGACCAACCGGCGTATCCTCGACCGGATCGCGAGGCCGCGGCCGTTTGCAAAACTCATCTGCATGTGGTGATGGTATTTGACGCGGCGTAAGCGCGCAGAGGAGCGAGCGTGGCTCCGGGTGATCCTCGTAAGCGGCTGCGAGGGGACAGTGAGTGAACCGATCGGTTCGTAAATGACTCCGACTTACAGCTTCAACGTTTACGCTCTTCCGCCGACGGTGACCGCCTTGGCGCTGGTGCTGCTCGGCGTGGCGATCCTCATCCGGGAGCGTGTGTCGCGCGTCAGTGTGGCGTTCCTTCTCATCCAGCTCGCCGTGAGCCTCTGGCTCTGCGGGGCCGCGCTTATGTATTGCGCCACTGATGAGGTGGTCGCCGTACTTTGGGCGAGGTTCCGTTATCTTGGAATTATTTTCATTCCGTGGACTATCTACCTGTTTTCGGTGGTCGCGATGGGCATCTACGTGCGGCGCAAGAGGCTCATTTGGGCCGGCTTCCTGTTGTCCGCATTTTTTTCGGCGGCCGCCCTCGGCAGCGATGCGCTGGTCGCCGGCGCTCACCGCTACTGGTGGGGATACTCTGCACGCCATGGTTGGCTAGGAATCCCACTCGTGGTGTTCTTCCTTGGGCTGGCGCTCGCCAACCTGCGCGATTACTGGGTCGAGTACCGCAAAGCAGAGCCCGGAACGCATAAGCTCAGGCTGCGCGCTCTGCTCACGGCCTTCGGCATCGCCTATCTAGCCGGCTTGGACTATCTGCCGTGTTACGGCGTGCCGCTATATCCGTTCGGCTACTTGCCGGTTTTCGTCTGTGCGGTCATGATGGCCCGTGCCGTGCAGCGCTACCGGCTGGTCGACATTGTGCCGGCCTTTGCCGCCAACGAGATCATCGCCACCATGGCCGATCCGCTGGCGGTGTCTGACGCCGACGGCAGGATCCGCGTCGTCAATCAGGCGCTGTGCACAACCTTGGGTTACACCGAGCAGGAGCTGCTCGGCAAGCCGATCGAGTTCCTGGCGGGCGCGGACGCTGACGGAGTCGAACGCCTCCGCCAGCTGCTGCGGCCGGGCACGGCTCGCGACGAAGAGACGGTGCTACGCACGCAGGCAGGTGAGCCGGTGGCCGTGAGCATATCGCTCTCGCCGTTGCAAGACGGCGCCCGCAACCGCCTGGGCACCGTACTCATCGCCCGCGATGTCCGCGAGCAGAAGCGGGCAGACGCGGCGCTCCTCAAGGCCAACACGTTCCTCGACTCGATCGTGGAGAACATCCCCGACATGATCTTCGTTAAGGATGCCAAGAACCTGAGGTTCGTGCTGTTCAACCGTGCGGGGGAAGAACTCCTCGGCTACACGCGCGCCGATCTCATCGGCAAGAACGATTACGACTTTTTCCCGAAAGAGGAGGCGGACTTCTTCACCGAGAAGGACCGTGCCGTCCTGCACGACAAGACCTTGCTCGACATTCCCGAGGAACCGATCGCGACGGGACAACGCGGTGAACGGATACTGCACACGAAAAAGATTCCCATCCTCGACGGCAAGGGGGAGCCTGCCTACCTGCTCGGTATTTCCGAGGACATCACCGAGCGCAAACATGCCGAGGAGATCAGACAACGTCATGCGCACGAAACCACGATACTCAGCGACATCCTAAGCGCACTCAACGCACACCACGATACTACGAAGGCGTTCCCCGCAATCGGCGCCGGGCTGCAGAAGCTCTCGGGCTGCGACTTCTCGGCACTGGGGCTTTTCGGTGCGGACAACGACGGGGTGACGTTATATGCCCTGGGTCCGGGAGAGCTGCCCGTTGAGCCGGGCGCTCGGTTGCGGGTCGCCGACATCCCCGCGGCCAAGGACCTGCTGTCAGGACGGCCGCATGTCGCTCCAGACCTGGCCAATCAACTCGATTTCCCTGCCATGCGATTGGTGTACGCGCAGGGATATCGTTCCAGCATGGCCCTACCGTTGCACGGCTCTGACGGCATTTCGGGCATGCTGGGCCTGCTGTGGCGGCGGCCCGGCGGCTTGAATGTGGCGCAGGCGCCGTTGCTCGGTCAGGTCGCCGACGCCCTCGCCTTGGCGGTGGAGAAAAGCCGCTTGTTCGAGCAGGTGAGTGCCGCGCACAAGCGGCTTCAGGCGCTCGCCAAGCGGCTCATCGAGGTGCAAGAAACCGAACGGCGGCACATCGCGCGCGAACTGCACGATGAGATTGGCCAGCACTTGACCGGTATCAATCTTCTCCTGGGTGCGGTCGAGCACCTGTCGGTGGAGGGCGCGGTCGCGCGGCTCAAGGAGGTGCGCGCGTTGGTTGATGGTCTTATCGCGCGCGTCAGGGACGTGTCCCTCGATCTGCGGCCGGCGATGCTGGATGATTTCGGCGTGCTAACCGCGCTGTCGTGGTTATTCGGCCGCTATACCGCCCAGACGGGCATCACGGTCGCCTTTAAACACCGCGCTCTGCAACAACGCTTCACGGCCGAGCAGGAAACCGCTGTGTATCGCACCGTGCAGGAGGCCCTGACCAACGTCGCCCGCCACGCCGGCGTGGGCAGCGTCAAGGTAGACGCCTGGGCAGATGGCGACATCCTGGGCGTGTCGATCACCGATCAAGGCTCGGGCTTCGATGTGGATGCCGTGCTCGCCAACGGCATGGCCGGCGGCCTAGCGGGGTTGCGTGAACGGGCAATGCTCTTGGGCGGCCGCCTGACAGTCGAGTCAAAACCGGGGGCCGGCACCCGCTTGATTGCGGAGTTACCGCTGAGCTCCGAGCCCGGATTCCACGTGGAAGTAGGCGAGTAGGCAATGGCTCTTCTTGGACACTCTTTCCGGGATTGACCTGATGGTCGGAACTACGTATCTAATTTTGTGCACGCGAAAGTGGCGGAACTGGCAGACGCGCAGGATTCAGGATCCTGTGGGCTAATCACCCGTGGGGGTTCAAGTCCCCCCTTTCGCACTCACCGATCTCGCCCACTACGAGGCCGACCAGCAGCGCCTTCCCGCCGAGAAGGGTGCCGAGCGCTGCGCAAAGCCGTCCGCGCTGCTCACCGCAGCGCTCTCATCTACCCGTCGCGCTTGACGACCCGCCCCGTCCCCTTCATACTAGCGTTAATCAACGTTACTTAATCAAAGGAGCCTGCAAGTGGCCCACCCCGCCGTCCCTATGGTTCAGCACCTACCCCTCACCAAAGCTCGCATCAACCTCGGTGCGGTGGTGAAACGCGTCCACCTCAACAAGGAGTACGTCATCCTCGAGAAGGACGGCATCCCCGTGGCCGGCGTCATGCCGATCGACGAGTTTGAAGACTACCTGGAGCTGCAGGACCCCACCGTCCGCAAACAGATCCGCAAGAGCAACGCCGAGTATCTCGCCGGTAAGAGTCGGCCGGCTGAGGACTTCCTCGCTGAATTACGCGCCGCGACCCGCGCCAAGCCCCGCAGGCGTCGCCCACGATGAGCGGACGCTTTGCCGTCCGCACCACCCCGCAGCGTGCCCTTGCTTGACAGCCGCGCCAGATGCCAATAGATCAACTGCCTCAAGGCCGATCTGGCCTACGGTGAGGGCGTGGGAAGGCGCTCGGCTTGAGCCTCGATGAGATCAAACCGGTCTCACGGTGACGGCCGGGTGATGGACACACAAGCTATAGCGGAGAGGAGCCACCGATGAAGGTACTCGTGCTTTTCTACTCCACCTACGGGCATGTCTACCGACTGGCGCAGGCGATCGCCGACGGGGCCCGCGAAGTGCCGGGAGTCGACGTCGTGGTCGAGCGCGTTCCGAGACCCTGCCGCCCGACGTGATCAAGGCCATGGGCGCGACGGACGCGCAGAAGGCCTTCGCGAACGTGCCCGTAGCCACCGTGGACGACCTCGCGGACGCCGACGCCATTGTCTTTGGGACCCCCACCCGATTCGGGAACATGGCGGGACAGATGCGCCAGTTTCTCGACGCCACGGGGAGCCTCTGGGCGCAGGGCAAGCTGGTCGGCAAGGTCGGGAGCGTCTTCGCGAGCTCCGCGACCCAGCACGGTGGCCAGGAGTCGACGATCCTGAGCTTCCACACGACGCTGCTCCATCACGGCATGGTCATCGTCGGGTTGCCCTATGCGTTCCAGGGGCAGACCCGCATGGACGAGATCACCGGCGGGTCGCCGTACGGGGCCTCGACGATCGCCGGAGGCAAGGGTGAGCGCATGCCTAGCGAGAACGAGCTCGCGGCAGCGAAGTTTCAGGGCCGGCATGTTGCCCAAATCGCGAAGAAGCTGTCGGCCTAATCAACACCTCGTTGCGGGACGGCGCCGATAACGGCACGCGCGGCTCATCGCCAAGGCGTTGCGGCAAAACGTACACAAGAGATCGCCCTGCGGAGGGACTTCTTCATGGTCAATAGTGACCTTCTTCTGGTAATCAAGTCATCGGTCCTGGGGGACGCCGAGCCCGATCTTGGCGAGAAGCTTATGCAGAGCTTCTTGGCCCAGCTCTTGGGCCTCGGACAGATTCCCGCCCGGATCATATGTCTGGGCACTGGCGTGTTCCTCACGACTACAGAGGGGTCGCAGACGCTGGACCTGATCAGGCGGTTCGATGCGGCGGGCAGCGAGGTGTTCTCCTGCGGTACCTGTCTTGAGTACTACGGTCGGAAGGATCAACTGCTGGTCGGGCACGTCGGAAATATGGCGCATACCGTTCGCGCAATGCTCGAATTTGGCAGGGTGCTCCAAGTGTAGTCGGAAGTGCTTTCAGCCTTAGTGGCGCCGCAACATAACTACGCGTGAACCTGGCGTCCCCACGCAGCGCATTCCTGTGCAGTTGAGTCCGGCGAAGGCATGAGTCGCCTGCCTTCGTGCACCTCGACCGACGTGATTCGGGTGCTCGAAGCGCGGGCTGGCAGTACCGCAACGCCACAGGTTCCCACCGTCGCTACAAACACCCAACGCGGCCAGGGACCGTCATTGTCCCCTTTCATCGCCGCGACATGAAGCGCGGGACCCTGCTTGGCATCATCAAAGACGCCGGCCTCACGACCGACGAGTTCATCAAACTGCTGTGCGGCTGCGCCCGCCATCTCACATCCACTGCGCTGCCTTCACTGCGTATGAGCCCGTTATCGGACGCTCTTATCAGCTGCCGCGCACGACACGGACGGAGGTGGCTATTGCTGCCGTCGCCGCCGGTACCGGAACAACGCAACCGGAGGAACTGACCACAATAGTGCCAGGCTGTTAGGTCCTGTCCGGTCGATCGCGCAGCCGGCTCCGCGAGTTGCCATTGGCGTGGTCGTGAACGTGACCGTCGGAGTCGGCGGCACCGGAGTGATCGTCGGGGTGATAGTTGGCGTCGCGACAAACGTGGGACTTGCCGTCGGTGTTTCGCTTAGGGCGGTGCTCGGCGTCACCGTCGGAACCGCCGCGCAGTTTCCAGGGCCGACGGCGAGCGCGAACGGCATGCGACCAACCGGGATCGTCGCTACGACGTGGTTCTTCACTGCTCGATTGATCACCGAGACGCTGTCCGATCCCGAGTTGGCGACATATGTATAAGCGTGGCCGCCGCGGTTCCTGATGTGCACAATCGCCGCAGGTTGAGCCCCCACCGCGATCGCGGCCACCACGGTGTTGGTCCTGGGCTGATGAGGCGAGATCTGCAAGGGAATGATCGACACAATTGGAGCACCGAAATTCGTCACGTAGGCTGAGCGGCCGTCCGGCGTGATGGCGATGTCGCTCGGCTTCAAACTCAAGCCGATCGTCCCGGTCACGGTGTTCGTGCTGGTATCGATGACCGAGACGTTGAAGGAACCAAAATTTGTGACGTACAAGTGCCCGCTCTGCGCGAAGGCGATACGCCCCGGGTGCGCCCCGACCGGGATCTTCCCTGTGACGGTGTTGGTAGCCATATCGATGACCGAGACGCTTCCGGCTGACAACGAATGGGTCACGTAGGCCGTGGGGTGCAATGCATTAGATGAGTGCGAGTACCCGACCGCAACACCGTCCGGGCTCGGGTCGACCCCGATGGTCGCAACCACGTGAGCCGTTCCCACTTCGACGACCGAGACAGTGTGGTCATTCTTGTTCGCCACGTATGCGAAGGCTTCCGGGAGGGGGTAGTCCGGGTCGGTCGAGGGCAAGTCTCCGCCAGGCGGGCGCGCCACGCCGACCGGACCGGCCCCAACCGCAACCGTGGCTACCACCGTGTTGGTATATGGGTTGATCAAGGAGACATCGTTGGAGAGGTAGTTCGTCACGCACACCAACCCACCGTATGCGTTCGTCACAATACCATCGGGGTTGTGTCCCACCGGAATCGTGGCGGTCACCACATTGGTCGCCGTATCGATCACCGAGACGCTGTCGGACATGAGGTTCGCCACATAGGCACAGGGTTGCGCCCCCGCTGAGCGGGGCGCGACGTACAAGAGGAGGCCGAACAGCAGCAGGCAGCGGCCCAGCCGCCCGGACGTCGTGGGGGTCTCGCGTGCCCTCAGGTCCATCATCCTCGCCAACCGCAGCATGGTCACAACGGGAGGTGTTTTGAAAGAACAAAATACACACAGTGCCCGTCAAGAACCTCCAGCTGAAGACGTTGGTGCGGACGGCAATCAGATCGCCTCGGAAATATTCCGCGCGACGATCACGGCGCCTTGCGTTCGGGGGCGGGACCGCTCGGTGCTGATGTTCGGGCATCTCCCGCATGCGAAGCTGTCGCGCCATCGAGAGCCTGGAGCTTCTGCGCCCAGCGCGTGGCCGCTTCGCGGTCGCCGTTTTGCGCCGACAACTGCACGAGCGCGGCGAGGATGTCGCGATCACCGGTGAAGCGACGCTGCGCGTCAGCGAGGACCGCAAGCGCTTTCTCATGCTGCCCCACGCTGTCCAGTGCCACAGCATAGACGTACGCGTAGCGCGGGTTTTCCGGACTGCGCTCCGCGGCTCTCGCCAGCTCGGCGACCGCCTCGTCCATTTGTTTCTGGCGGACGAGCAGTAGCCCGAGGCCGTAGTCCACGTCGCCGCTGGGCTGTTGCATCGTCAGCGCCTGGCGCAGGACACGTTCTCCGTCCATATCCCGGCCTTGCCGGCGATAGAAATCGGCGAGATTCACGTAAGGCGGAATGAACCACGGGTTCATGCGGATCGCCCGCTTGTAAGCGGCCTCCGCTGCGGCGAAATTTCCCAGCCGGGTGTCGAGCGCGCCGAGGTTCAGCCACGCCTCGGCGCGGTCGGCGTTGAAGGCTTGTATCGCGCGATACTCGGCCACGGCTCGATCAAAAGCCTTGCGCTGCTCGGGAGTGGGCGACGAAACGGTCACGTCGTCGGCGAGCGCCGTTACGGCGGCGAGGCGGACGACACGGATCGGATCGCTCAGCAACGGCGCGCCCGCATGCCATGCCTGCGGGGGTGGCCAGGAGGCCAGCAACGACACCGCAGCCCGGCGCACCAGCGGGTCTTCTTCCTGCTGGAGCGAACGCTCGACCAGATCCGTTGCCGCACCCGGAAAGTTCTGCAGAAGACTCAGCGCGGTGGCGCGAACGATGGCTGGGAACGAGCGATCGGCGATGACGTCGGCGAGCAGCCGCTCCGCTCCCGCCTGGTGTTGGCGGCCGGCGGCCAGCGCCGCCGCGTAGCGCGGCCCGCGGCTGCGCGTCGCGCCGTACCACTTCACCACCGCGTCGGCGGCCCACTGCGCCGGATGGTCCTTGTGGCAGTCGGTGCAGGTGTTCGGGGTCCCGAGGACGACGGAGAGATCCGGACGCGGGACGCGGAAGCTGTGGTCGTGGCGCGTGTGCACCACCATGTAGTTGCGTGCCAGCATGTGGCAGGCGAGGCAACGCGCCGCTTCGGTGCGTGCCTTGTGGTAATGGTGGGCCGGCGTGTCGTAGTGCGAAGGCTCATGGCATTTCGCGCACACGTCGTTGCCTTCGGCGCTCAGTCGCCCGCTGTGCGGGTCGTGGCAGTCGGTACAGACGACGCCGCGTTCGTGCATGCGGCTCTGCATGAAGGACCCGTACTCGAACACCTCCTCGAGAATCTGGCCGTCGGCGTGATAGAGCCTCTCATCGAGCAACGCCATCATGTGGGTCTGGCCCAACGGCTGCGTCTGATCGTAGTCCTCGCCCATCTGGACGCGGCGGGCATGGCACCGTGCGCACACCACTTGCGTGTGCGTGTCGCGCGGGCCACTGAGGTGCGCGATCACGCCGCTGCCCGCGAACACCCACGAGCCACCGCGTGCGGTGAGGTCGACGGTGAGTCCCTTCCTGTCCGTCACGTCTTTCACCCCCTCCTTGGTAAGGAGGGGGGAGACGCCCTCTCGGGCGCGCGCCCACTCAACGTGTCCTGAGCCGGGCCCGTGGCAGGCTTCGCACGAGACGTTCACTTCCGACCACACGGTTGCGAATCGGTCGGCGTCGGCATCGTAGTTCTTACGCACGTTGGTCGAGTGGCACTCGGAGCACATGTAGTTCCAGTTCTGGTACGGCCCGGTCCAGTGCAGCACGTCGCGGAAGTCCACCGTCTCGTTCGGATACAGATGAAACCAGCGCTGACCGCCCTGTTGCTTCGGCCGGGTGTCCCAACACACGTTCAGCGCCTGCAAACGGCCGTTGGGAAACTCGATGAGGTACTGCTGCAACGGATAGATACCGAAGGTGTACGCGATGCGGTAGTCACGTAATCGACCGTCCGGGCCGTCGGTCCGCGCGAAGTAGGCGCCGTATTTCTTGAAGAAGGTCGACGTAACGCCATCGGTGTAGGTGAATCGGGTGTTCTTGAAATCGCCGAGGACGGTGGTGGCATCCGCGACTTGCATGGCGCGGTCGTGATGCGAGCCAATGAAGCGCTCGACCTCGCGTTGATGACACGGCACGCACGCCGCGCGGCCGACATAGACGGGTTCCTGCGAGGCCGGAACGTTCGAAGCACCCGGCGGAAGCGGCGTGGCTCCAATCACCTGGCTCCACGCCATCGCGACGATGATCGCCGCGGGCGCGAAACGGCAACGGGCGGGACGCATCATCAACTACTGCTGGCCGAGATGGGCGAGCGCTTCGCGCAACGGAGCACTGGAGATCTTCATGAGTCCCGTGAGCGGGGTGTTCATCTCCAGGATCAGCAGGATCGCACCCGAGGCCGACAACGCGCACAAGAACAAGGCCGCAATCACCGTTGCGTTGCGGGGGGCGAACAGGCCGAAGGCGGCGAAGATGATCGCCAGCCAGACCACCAACACGACCAGGAGCGGCATGGGAATGGATTCTCTCTGTTGCATGAGCAGGAGCCAGCGCGTTGAGGACATATTGCCGGCGATCTCCAGCGCGCGCGACTGCAAGCCGCGCTGTGCGTCGTTCCGCGGCGAGAGTTCCCGGAGCTTGGCCTGGAAGTTCTCCATCCGGGCGACTGCCTCCGGGGTGTCCAGTTTCGCTTGCTGTGACTTGTCGCCGGAAGAAAGCAGCTCGATCGTGGTGGCATAGGAGCGTTTCATCGAATCGCGGAGCGCTCTCGTCTCCGGCCCGTAATCGGCCAGGACGCGATCGAGCAGGACGGCCTCGGCGGCATTCTGTACGATCTCGTCGTTCATCCTGTCGAATGAACTCTTTGCCGAGGAGATCAGCAGGCTCAGAACAAGAGCGGCTATCGTTGCGATCAGGGCGGTCCCTAGCTTCACGACATCCTTCGAATCCTGGCTCAGATGATGCTCGGGTAACACGCCGCCAATGAACAAGCCGAGCATCGCGGCGCCGAAGACGCACGCAAACACGATCAAAGCGATCGCCATCGCACTCATACGCACCCCTCGATCATGTGCAGCCTATAGCGTCACTTCGGCCACCGATGCCAGCGCCGCGCGAGGAGGATCAACGCACGCCGTCGCAGTGTCACGTGCGTGCCCGGACCGCCGAGGAGAAGGTGTTCGGCACTCCACCGCATCTCCGCCATCATCGACCTCGGTCGACTGAGTCTTCGGTGTCGCGACCGCGCGGGTGGTTGCCGGTGCCCTGAGCGACGGATCGAGCCATCTGCATCCCCACCAATCGCGCCACCATAATCGCCAGGTAGAACTGGCCGGTGATGCCCTCGGCGACTGCCGCGTAACGCGCGGGCAACGTCAGCGGGAGGATATCGCCGAAACCGAGGGTCGATAGAGTTGTCAGGCTGAAGTAGATAAGGATGGGGAAGATCTGCTGCTGATCAGGAGACAGGGCCGGGGTCGGGGTGGGCACAGCTCCGAAGCTGAAGGCTTCCGGATGAAGCTGGAATATTGCGATGTACACCATGCCCCAGGTCAGCCCCAGCAGCAGATAGACCGAAATCGACATCGCGATGACTTCGCCGGTTACCTCCTTCTGCTTGAGCAGGCTGCGCACCTGACTCCAGGTGACAAAGGCAAAGAACAGCAGCCAGCAGATGGAACTCACGACGAACAGCCGAGAACTTGGCACCAGGATCACGTAGAGTCGTTCGATGGCTGCCGGCACGGCGAGCATCCATCCGACGATGCTGCGCCTCCGCCTCTGGGCGAGCAGAACCTCCCGTTCACCCACGAGGTCGTCCACCTGGATGGTGTAAAGGGCGACGAGCATGAGCACCAACATCAATACGCTAAAGACAAGCAGAACGATCTCGCCGTCGCCCATCAGCGGTCGCGCCGCGAAGGCACTGACGATCGCCATCAGCAACGCGGTGTGTCTGCGAGCGGAGAAACGAGCGCGGAGCGTTGCGAGCGATTGCGTCATGGTCCGAGTGCCCACGCTAGAATTTGAGATCCGAAAGGCCGAAGTTCGACACTGCACTGAGGCCGCAAGTCCTTTGCCCGGTTCACTCGTCTTACTTCTTCGAACTGGGGGACTTCGCCTTGCTCCCCTTTGGAGAATTTGAACTTCGAGGCTGAGGACTGTTTGCGTCCGCGTCGGCCTCCGCTCGGATCGCGGCGGCGATGTCGCCGCTCACCGTGGCCAGCGCGCGGCTGTGCGCGCCGGCGAGCGCGTCGAAGTCTTTGCCCTGTACGGCCTCGCGGGCGACCGTGCGGCCCGAGCGCGTTTCCCCGCCCGCTGTCTTGCTCACGGTCCACACCGCGTCGACGAGCACCGCCTCGCCCTGGACGGACTCGAAGCGCTGCACGTTGATCGTCACCCGATAGGTCGGATTGAAATTTGCGAGCGGCGCGATGGCCACGTCCGGCGTCCCGAGCAGCACGGCGAGGTCGCCGGCGACGGCGCGCGCGATGCCGTCGTTCAGCGGCGCGGCCCAGCGGTTGAACTCGTCGATGGCGACGCGGTTCGGCGCGACCTCGACCACGAACTGCGGCCGGTCGACCGCAGGGGGGACGGACACCGGCCCGACCAGGACGGCGTAGCGCGCCGCCGGCGCGCCGTCCGCCGTCGCCGTGGAGTCGAGGGTGTAGAACCGCGCCTTCGCCGAGGCACAACCGGCTGCTACAGCCGCGACGAACGCGATCGAGAGTAGATGCGTGATACGGCTCGCCATCACTTCGCCTCCTCCGTTTTGCCGCGAATGAGCGCCTCGGGATGGCGCTCGAGATAGTCTGCGAGCACGCGCACCGACCGCGCCGCCCGGCTCACCTCCTGGAGCGTGTTGCCCAGCTCCGCGCCCAGCACGGAGTTCGGCTCGACCAGCTTGTTGGCGTTGTCGAGCGTGCCGCGCCCGCTGTCGAGCGTGCCACGCGCGCTCACCAGCGTCCGATCGAGCTCGACGAGCGCCTTCTGCAGGTCGTCGCCGATCTGCTTGTACGGGATCTCGTTGAGCTTCTTGATCATGCCGGCGGCGCCGGCTTGGATCGCCTCGAGCTGGCCCGGAATCGTCGGCACTTGCACCGGCTTCTGCGACCAATCCACCGCCGCCGGGGGCGCGTCGGGAAAGAAGTCGATCGCCACGAACAGTGCCCCGGTCAGCAGGTTGCCCGTCTGCAGCTGCGCACGCACCCCGTGCGACACCAAGCTGTCGATCAACTGCCTGCGGATCGTAGCGAGATCCGCGCCGGGCGCCAGGTCGAGGATCTTGACCCCGAGCCTCGACGGGTCCAAGCGGATGGTCACCGGCGCGGAGAACTCGAAGGTCTTCGCGTCGACTTGCGCTCTGACGTCCACGACCTCGCCGATCGGAATGCCCCGGAACTCCACCGGCGCGCCGGGCCCGAGCCCGCGGACCGATTGCTTGAATAAGAGCACGTAGGTCTGCGGATCGCGGGCGGCCGGCTTGAAGGCCGCTGCCCGGTCGCTGTACAGGGGGAACACGGTGTCTGCCTCGGCTGCCGGCAGGACCGGACCGGTCGAGGGCGTCTCGAACGCGATGCCGCCGATCAGGACGGACAGCACCGACTGGGTCTGCACGCTGAGGCCGCTCGCGGAAAGCGACACGTCGATCCCGCTGGCATGCCAGAAGCGCGTGTTCGGAGTGACGTATTGGTCGTAGGGCGCGTGCACGAACACTTTGATGTTCAGGGACTGGCCGTCCTTGTCGAGCTCGTACGAGGCGACCTGACCGACCTGCAGCCGCCGG
>Ga0209777_10006046_pt1 | contig 13738 bp, 11 predicted proteins | sample FrelakmetHBP12HB_FD_187147 | JGI IMG/M metagenome (GOLD analysis project Ga0209777, IMG submission 187147) | Freshwater lake sediment microbial communities from the University of Notre Dame, USA, for methane emissions studies -HBP12 HB (SPAdes)... | ecosystem: Environmental > Aquatic >...
GCCGGCGACACCGGGATCCATTCGGACATGGCCCTCTACGGCAGGCTCAACCCCATCGACCTGGCGCTCCTCCCCATCGGCGACAATTTCACCATGGGCGTGGACGACGCCGTGGAGGCGGCGCTCCTGTGCCAAGCCAAAGAGGCCATGCCCATCCACTTCGACACTTTCCCCGTCATCGCGGCGGATCCCAAGGAGTTCCTCGGGAAGCTGGAGGCCAGGGGAGGGAAGGGGCGTATCGCGGGCTTCGGCGAGACCATCACGGTCTGATTTCTGAGATAGGCTCCAGCTTGAACGACAACTACGTCTACTTCCTGGCACGCTCATCAGAACGGGCGCCGTGGTGGATCCGGGCCGCGCAGTGGGCCCTCTTCCTCCTTTGGCTTCTCTTCAGCTACTGGATTTTCTTGGGGCGCGGCCACAACTACCTCCATCAATACTTCAGCGTCTACCACGGCGTTTTCGCGGATGAAGTGGCCCTGAAGGCAGGAATCTTCCCCAACTGGGGACTCGTGACCCTCGCGCTCGCCGCTCTTGTTCTCTGGTTTCAGTTGCTCTGGGTGCGCTGCCGGGTGCGCATCGTGAAGGGAGAAAGTGGCTGGGTGTGGTCGGGCCGCAGTGGCCCGGCCCGTCCAGAACGCGCCGTCCTCACGCCGGGTGGGGCCTGGTTGAGCGAAAAGGGGCGGTGGTTCCTCGTTTCCAAGGGCTATGTAGACGAAGAGGGCAAGGACTGGCTCCTCGCCGCCGGAGCGAGCCGGCTGCCCCTGTTCCACTGGCGCGCCGCCGCAAGCCCCCTGACCCTGGCGCTCTTGGCCTTGGTGGCGGGTGCTTACTTTCTCCAGGTTCCGGTCCGCCAACACAAGCAGAGTCTGTTGGCCGTCTTCCGAGCCTTTGAAGGGGGCGACGCACCTCTTCAGGTTGCGGCCGTGGAGTACCCGGATTTCCGGCCTTGGGTGCGCTACCTCTCCACTCTGGCCACGTGCGACAAGGCCGCGTGTCTGAAATCGCAGATCGCGGACAGGCTGGAGATGGTATGCATCGGCCCCACTTTTAGCGGGGATGGGGGCACGCTCTTGGGCCTCCTGCTCCTCACGGGCCGCGCCAAGCTGGTACTGAGGGCCTTAAATCCAAGCCCCCTCCAAGCCCTTGATATTGCCGTGCGCCTACGGCGCCCGCGAGAAGCGAGGGCCATCATCGCCGCCTCTCCTAATGCATTTGGCAAGGCAAAGGAAGAAAACGAGTTGCTTCTCATGGAGGAGGGCCGGTTCGATGATGCCTGGCGTCAGGCGGAGGCGGACAAGGCCGACGATTCACTCTACAGTGTAAAACAAAGGGCCGTTGTCGCCCATGTGAGCGGCCACCGCGAGGAAGCCCGCGCCCTCGCGGCCCAGCTCCTCACGCCCGCCCTTCTGCGACAGACCCGCTTGGAGGGCGACGCCCCCTCTACCGGTTTGGGAGCTTTGCAGAGGGCCGTCAGGGACGTGAAACACAAGGCCGCCGAGGCGTTGGGCAACGCCGTTCTGGGCGACCTCGCGCAAGCTGAGCGCGATTGGGCCGAGGCCCAGAGGCTGGCCGGCCTGGCGGGCATTCCAGGCGCCCTGGACCGGGAATGCATCTACATGGACCTCGTAGCCCCCGGAGAAATCTGGAGCCATCAAGGGCCTATCCGTAAATAGGGCACGGCCATGTCTTATTTTGCGGATCGGCATTAAGCACATGCGGAGGAGAACTCGCCGCATCTCGACTAGATGACATCCGGCCGTAGCCGTCAACTACAATATGGGGATTCCACCGGAACGCCGGAGACCGGGCGGTCCGGGCGGTCCGGTTCTCTCCCGCCGGGCCGGCGTTATATACTCTGAGTTTGGAGGTTTCGCCATGCGCCGTTTTATGATTTTCATTCTCCTGGCCCTTGCCGCGGCCCTGCCGTCCGCCGCTGCCGATGAGAAGAAGGGGCAGTTCGACCTGTTCCTGAACGGAGTCAACAAGGGCTTCGAAAAATACAAGGTCAGGGCGGACGCTAAGCAGAACCTTCTCACGATTTCATCGGAGGTTCACTTCCAGCTGCCCGTGGCGAAGGCCAAGAGGGGCTACGTGGACCTCTTCGTCTATCCCGTCCTCGATTTGGCCTTAGACAGCAGGGCTTTTCAAGGGTACGCCTACAGGCTGACTTTCAACGATTTCAGCAAGACGGATCTGGTGGAAGCCCAAAACTCGGCCACCGAGGTAATCGACCAGGATTTCAGGAACTACAGCCTATTCAACCGCTCGACCCAGCTCCAAGCTGACGAGATGGCGAACCGGATAGACCTAGGCGTCAATGCTGGCGAGTGCACGCCCGTGGGCGCCACGCTGCACTTCCACCAGACACGCTTCTCGGATAGCCGGGTGAAGGACGAGCCACTGCCCGCGGACATGGCCATCCTCGACGGCTACACGTTCGCACCGTACCTTCCCCTAGCCACCAGGGCGCTCGCGATGAAGTCCGACGTGGAGAACTTCACCGTGGCCCTGCCCCAGAGCATGCAGCTCAAGGGGTGCAAGCTTTTGTACATGGGTACCGAGAAGACGCCTTTCAGGGGCAAGACCTACATCCTCAAGCACTACGATCTAGCCATCGGTGACGTCCCCTTCTCATCGTTCTGGCTGGATAAGGCGAGCACTCTGGTCCAGGTGGTCGTGCCCTCGGAGGGGATCATCGCGGTCCTTAAAAAGTACGACCCCAAACCCTTCGAGCGGGAAGAGGCCCGTATTCCCCAATCCACGGTGGAGGTGAAGGGCTCCTTCACCGAAAGGAACATTCAGGTGAGCTCCTCCGGAACCGCTCTGGGGGCTACCTTGACCCTGCCGGGCGGGGCTGGGCCTTTCCCGACGATCCTGCTGGTGCAGGACCTCATCCCCCAGGACCGCGACGGAAACGAGCCGTCCAACCCTTACAGCCGGGCGGGGACATGGAAGCAGCTCGCTTACTGCTTCGCGGCCTCGGGCTTCGCGACGCTTCGATCCGACCCGAGGGGCATCGGGGAGTCCGGCGGAAGCATGGACCAGGTCCTGCCTTCCGAGAGGGTTCAGGACGTCACGGCCCTGGCCGCATGGCTCCGTGAGCAGCCCACGACGAAGGGCAGGAAGGTGATCTTCGCGGGCAGCGGGCTGGGCGCGTGGGTGGCCGCCCAGGTGGCGGCCAAAGAGGGGACTGCGGGCTTCTTGGCTTACTCCTATCCGGCCAAGAGCGTCTTGAGGCTCTGGAAAGAACAGGTAGGCGGCATGTCGGACCCGCAGGCCCGGCAGCAGGCCTACCTCGATCTCGACGGCCTGGCGGACAAGCTGAAGGCGAACGGCGGCGAAGAGTGGATCACGTTCAGAGGCCAGAAACTCTACGTTCCGGGCCTGAGAGAGCTCGCATCCTGGGATCCGCTGGCTCTGGCCGCTTCGGTCAAGAGCCCCTGCCTCTTCGTCTATCCCGAGAAGGATCAGACGGTCATGGGATTTCATAGGGATGTACTCGCGCCATCCCTGCACACAGGCCAGGAAACGCTCGCGCTCTCGGGGGTAAGCCACAGGCTCACGCGGGCGGAGGATGAGGCGGGTCCTTCGGGCCTCGTGGATTGCAAGGCTCTCGTTCCCGTATTTGAGTGGCTTCAGAAAATGGAGAGTGGCGGAAGCGGACCATGAGGCGTACTCTCGGGCCGGCGGGTCTTTTCCTGCTCTTGGCTGCGGCTCTCTTTGGCACGGCGGCCGAAGGGCAGGAAGCGGGCGCCCAGGCGAAACCGAACCTCCTCCTTATCACCCTGGACACGACCCGGGCTGACCACGTCGGCTGCTACGGCATGAAGGGCGCCCAGACGCCGGTCCTGGATGGGCTGGCTGCGCGCGGAGCCCTTTTCGAACAGGCGCACAGCGCGGTCCCCCTCACGCTCCCTTCCCACTGCGTTATTCTGACCGGCCTCCTGTCCTCCGAGCTCAACCTGAGAGTGAACGGGCTCAAGCTCAAGGAGGACGTGCCAACCCTCGCGACCATTCTCAAGGCCCGGGGCTACTGGACCGGCGCCGCCGTATCGTCGGTGATCCTGGAGAAAGAGCGCGGGCTCTCGCGGGGCTTTGCGGAGTACGACGACCGGATGACCCTCTCTCCTAGGAGCGGAGGCTCGCCCGAAGAACGCAGGGCGATGGAGGTGACGGATGCCGCCCTCGCCCTCGTGAAGAAAAGCACGGGGCCCTACTTCCTGTGGGTCCACTACTACGATCCCCACTACGAGTACAGGCCGCCGGAACCTTACGCCACGGCCTTCTCCAAAAACCCGTACGACGGAGAGATCGCCTACATGGACGCCGCCGTTGGTAAGCTCCTAGAAGGGCTCAAGGCGGCTGGTAAGCTGGAGAGCACCCTGGTCGTGGCGGTGGGGGATCACGGGGAAGGGCTCATGGAGCACGGGGAGCGCCAGCACGGAGTCTTTCTTTACGAGTATGCCCTGCGTGTCCCGCTCATGGTGGTCTTCGACGGCCGCGTAAGGCCGGGGCTCAAGATTCCCTCCCTTTGCGGCCTGGAAGACCTGGCACCCACGATTCTCGACCTCATGGGCGTGCCGCCGCCCAAGGTGGACGGCGTGAGCCTGAGGCCGCTCCTGGAGGGAAAGACGCTGCCGGAGCGCTCCTTCTACATCGAGTCGTACCACGGCTACTTCACTTACGGCTGGGCGCCCTTGCGGGGCATCATGACCGAAAAGTGGAAGTTCATCGAAGCGCCCAGGGCCGAACTCTACGACTGGCGGGTTTCGGAGAATAAGAACCTCTTCGCTCCAGACAGGCCGGAAGTGAAAGCGGCCCGCAAGGAACTCACGCGCTACGCCCCGGCTGACGCCGATGAGATGGCCCAATTAGAGAACTTCTTGAAGGACCCCTCCAATGCCGAGACGCTCAAGAAGCTCCAGAGCCTGGGCTATCTCTCCGGGGGCGGGACGAGGCCCGACACCCCGGGCCTCTTGGATCCCAAGGATGCCATCGGCATCGAGGAGGACCTGCTGAAGGCCAAGGAAGCCGGCGACATGGGCCAGGTCAAAGAGGCCCGCGACATTCTCCTCGGCGTGATTAAGCGGAACCCCCAGAACGTCCCGGCGCTCTCCATGCTCGGGCTGCTCTACCTCGGCTTGGGCGATCTCGAAAGAGCCCAGGCGTGCTTCACGGAAGAGGTGCGCCTCAAGCCCCAGATGGAGACTGGACACCTGAACCTGGGGACCGTTTACAAAAGGACGGGAAAGGCAGACCTTGCCGAAAAGGAGTATCGGGCGGCGCTGGCGCTCTCCCCCCGGATGCCCGAAGCGGCCTCCAACCTGGGACAGCTCCTCCTGAACCAGAAGCGGACCGAGGAGGCCCGAAGCGTCCTCGAGGCGGCCCTCGCGGCGGGGGCCGTCAGCGCCGACCTTTACTTCGAGCTGGGGGTCCTGGAAGCCAGCGCTTCCAACTGGGAGAAAGCACGCTTCGACTTCACGAAGACCGTTTCGCTGGATCCCAGGAGGGACGAGGCCTTCGCGAACCTGGGGAAGATCGCGTACGCCCAGGGGCGGGTGGACGAAGCCATCTTCCAGTTCGAAAGGGCTTCCCGTGTGGCGCCGGGGAAGGCCGCCTATCTGGCCACACTCGGCTCCCTCTACCTGAACGGGAAGAACGACGCGCCCAAGGGCCTCCAGTACTTCCAGCGCGCCATCGCGGCGGAGCCGTACAGCCCGGACGCGAAGAACCTGAGGGAACTGGTGCGCCAGCTCCAGGCGGAAGGCGTGAAGTAATGGCGGCGACACCGAGACCTGAGATCCAACGCGTAGTGGCACGGGCCGCGGCCCGAGTAGACTTCGCCGGGGGAAGCCTGGACCTTTGGCCCATCGGCCTCATCGTCGGCGCTTCCTCCACCGTCAACGTGGCCATCAGCTTGGCTGCCACGGTGGAACTCACGCGGACGCGGGAACGAGGCCTGAGGCTGGTGTCCGAGGAGCTCCGAGCCGACTATCCTTGGCGTCCTGGTTCTCCCCCTGGACCGCTGCCGCTCGTGGAGCGGCTCTGCGGCGCGTGCGGCGTGACCGGCGGGTGGCGCGTGGAAACCCGGAGCGATGTGCCGCCGGGCAGTGGCCTGGGCGGCTCCTCAGCCATGTCCGTGGCCCTCCTCCTCGCCTTGAATGCGGCGGCGGGCCGGAAGATGGAGGATGCCGCAGTGGTGGCCCTCTGCAGGGACCTGGAAGCGGCCAACCTAAGAATCCCCACGGGCGTTCAGGACTTCTGGCCCGCTCTCCGGGGAGGGGTCTTGAGCATCCGCTACGAGCCCGGCGGCGAGGTTGTTGAAAAGCTGTCCGTCTCGATGAAGGCCCTCGCTTCGCGGCTTCTGGTCGTCTACTCGGGCCAGTCGCGCCTGTCAGCCGACACCAACTGGAACCTCACGAAGAGGTTCCTGGATGGAGACTCCGAAACTCTCCGGCACTTGAAGGGCATCGCCGAGGTTGCCGCCCGGGTGAAAAAGTGTCTGGAGGCCGGAGACATAGATGGCGTAGGACCACTCATGAGCGAAGAGTGGACTCACAGGCGCAAACTTGCAAACGGGATCTCGACTGTCGCAATTGAAGAAATGCTGTCCCGGGCCCGAAACGCCGGCGCCCTCGGGGGCAAAACCTGTGGGGCCGGGGGAGGCGGGAGCCTTGCATTTGTCGTCCCGGAGGGTGCACGATTAGAGGTGGAGCAGGTCCTGGAGCGGGAGGGGGCCAGAATCTTGGCGGCCCACCCCGTGGAAAAGGGCCATTCCTTGGAGGTCGAACCATGAGGAAGTCTCTCTTCGTCCTGCTGGGGCTCCTTTTCTCCGCCCCCTTTTGGGGGCAGGAAGTCGTGGTTTTCAAGGACTACCGGTCCCTCGTGGTCCAGAGCCACAGGGTCCAGGGCGATTGGACCTATCTCCGCGTCGGCGGCGGAGAGCTCGCACTCCCCTCCACGGGGATTTTGGAGATTCGGCAGGAGGCGGCTGATCCGCGGGCTGTCTCCCCAGCCGTGCCCGCTGGGACGGCCATCAGTCCCGTGGCGCCGCGTCCGTCCGTGCCTCGGGCCTCACCTCCGCCGGCCCCTTCGCCCATGCCCTTCCGTCCGCCGCCGCCCGGCATGGCAAACCAGAAACCGTCGCTGGACGCCAACGACGGCGAGGACGACGGCCCCGAGGCGGACGACGAAGGTGACGAGGAGGAAGCGCCCAAGCCAATGCAGCCCCCGTCCCCCGTCAAACGGCCGCCCATGTCCCCCGGGGTTATTACGAGACCCGGTCCGTTGGCGCCGCCCCAGAGCATTGTGCACAGCAAGTGAAGCCGGCCTCTTCCTGACGGTAGACGTGGAGGAGTGGTTCCACGCCCCTGAGCACCCGTTGGGAAAAGACCCTGCGCTCTGGACCGGCCTCGAGGCAACGCTCCCCGAAGCTCTTCGCAAAACGATCGAATTCTTGGATCACCTCAGGGTCAGGGCCACGTTCTTCATCCTGGGGTGGGCGGCAGAGCGCCATCCAGACATCGTTCGGAACATCCACGCCGCCGGGCACGAGGTGGCCTGCCACGGCTGGAGCCACCAGAGGGTGGATCGGATGTGCAGGGACTGTTTTTCGGAGGATCTCCGCCGCTCCAAGGCGCTCCTAGAGGATCTCTCTGGGCAGAAAATCCTGGGCTTCCGCGCACCCCGCTGGTCCTTCGGGGCGGAGGCCTGGCCCTACGAGGTCCTCTTGAAAGAAGGCTTCCAGTACTCCTCGAGCCGCCTCCCCATACCGGGCCTCGGCATGAGCGTCCACGAGAGTAAGACCCTGGATGCCATCAAGGAGTTTCCCGCCCTCACCGGAACCTTCGCGGGTGTGCCCGTCCCTGCCGGAGGTACCGTAGCGCTGCGGTTTATGCCGGAAGCCTGGCTCCGCAAGACACAAGACCGCTGCGCCTCGAGCGGCCGCCCGGCCGTTTACTGGTTTCATCCTTGGGAACTCGCTGCGGACGGACCGAGGCTCGACGGTGGAAGGTTCTTCAAATGGGCGCGCTATTGGCGGCTGGAGGCGCTTCCGGGACGCCTCGCAGCGCTCATCCCAGCAGGGGACCGGAGGATGGCGCGCCTAGTGGAAGCGCCATCCGCAGAAATCTAGTTAAGCCTAAAGAGACTCGTCGCTGCCGCGCTTTTCGCTCTGGGTCTTGAGCAACGATTCCGTGTGGATATCGTAAATTTGCTGAACCCTCTCGTGTTCATCCAGGAAAGCATTCAGTATCTTGGGATCCAGGTGCTCGGGAAGGGTTCTGCCGTCTCCCTCGCGGAGCGTACGCAAAGCCTCTTCGTGCGAATGGACCTGCTTGTAGGACCGGGGCGTCCTCAGGGCGTCGTAAATGTCCACCACTTTTACTATCCTGGCTTCCAGGGACACCTCTTCGCCGTGGCTGCCGTCCGGATAGCCCGTCCCGTCGAAGTTCTCGTGGTGGGAGCGGGCGATATTCCTGGCCATGGCGAGGTGCGGGGAGGTGCCGAGGATTTGTGCGCCGTGAACCGTGTGCCTTTGCATGACCGCCCTCTCGGTCACTGTCAGGGGCCCGGCTTTTCTTGTGATGCCGATGGGGATGGTGATCTTGCCCACGTCGTGCATCAGAGCACAGCGCGTGAGCCACCGCACGAACTTTTTTTCGCAGCCCAGCACCCCGGCCATGTGGCTAGCGTAGGCGCTCACGCGCTTTAGATGACTAGCCGTACCTGGGTCGTAGAATTCGGCCGCCATCGCCAGGGCCTCCATCGTGTACGAGAAGGCCTTCTCGGTCTGGCGGGTCTCGAAACGGATTCTCTCGAATACGCTCCAGTGCTTGGCGATGGCCCTCAGGAGTGGCAGCTCGTAAAAGCCGACCTCCCAGGGGTACCCACCGGCGAGCACGGCAAACCTGTCCGTGGCGTATCCGACGAAGTTGTTCACGGCGAGCCCGGGGGGAAACCGAAGGAGCCGCGAAAGCTGCTCGAGTGGCGGCTCTTTACTGATGAACTGCCCCTCTCCCCTAGAAAAGGGCTGAAGGCACTTCTCGAGTTCCGCCGGATCGAACTCCATCAGCACCTGACACTCCTGGCTCTCCTTGTAGAAGAAGAGGATCCCGAACATTCGGCCGCCCGTGACCATCCCTCCCCATACCGCAGCCGGGTGGTTGGGGAGCCCCGGTTCCGGGCCGAGGACCTGCATCGCGAGGCTTGCGGCCACGTCCACCGCCTTCAAGTCCGCCACGATCTGGCCCGCGAAGTTCTCGGCGAAGGTGCTGAGCTTGTCGATCTCGTAGTAGGAGATGAGAAGGCGGTCGCTGAGGTGCTTGGCTCTCAGGAGGGAGCGCACACGGGCCACGAGCTCTTCTCGCTCGACGGGCTTGGAGAGGAACTCGTCGGCGCCGCTGTCCAGGCACCGGATGCGGTCCTCGGAGGAGCCTCGGCCCGTGAGGATGACCACCGGGATCCGCGCGACGGCTTCATCCCGCTTCAAGGCCTGGCAGACCGCAAGGCCGCTCAGGTTGGGCATGACCAGATCCAGGAGTATGAGGTCGGGCGGCGACTGGGCCACTTCCTTTAGGGCGTCCCCGCCACTGCAGGCTTCCGTCGTCTCGTAACCCGATTCCCTCAGCCACCCGCTGAGGGTCTTGCAGATGAGCGGCTCGTCGTCCACGATGAGAATGCGGTCCATCGGCGCCTCGCCTCCGCCCCGCATGCCTGGCTACTAAGGATCGGCATGAACATCAGCCAGGCTCCAAAGCGTTCTGTTTGATTATCGTCTCGCCCTAGTCCATTGGCAATAGAGGGGCATTTAACCCACCACTGTTGCAAATTTCAACACTTCCTTGAAGGCCTTGCTCCCATTGGTTAACTTGGGAGTCTCCCCCAGCGCGCGCTGGCGGGAAAAGTTCCCTTTCGCTGAGAGGCTCAACGAGATGCGCATGCGACGAGACAGGCTGGTACTCACCATGGCCCTCCTGGCGGTCGTTCTGGCCGCGCCCTGGGCCTTGCGCGCCCAATCTTCGAAGGACTGTCTCGCGTGCCATTCCGACTCGGGCATGGCTTCTGAAAGACACGCGCTGCCTGGCCCCGTCGTGTCGGCCGCACTGGGACGTGAAAACCTGACCCTCCAAGTCACGGCTGACAGCCTCAAGGGCTCCGCGCACGAGGCGCTCTCCTGCACGGACTGCCACGAGGGAATCAAGGAGCTCCCGCACGCCGATAAGCTGCCCCCGCCCAACTGCGCCGCCTGCCACTCGGACGTGGCCGCCGAATTGGCGGGCGGGGTGCACGCCCCCAAAGGCAAGGACGAGAAGTTCGTGCCGAGATGCGCCAACTGTCACGGGGCTCACCAGATCCGGCCCAAGTCCGACCTCGTCTCTTCGGTGAATCCGGCCAATCTGCCCGCCACCTGCGGTACCTGCCATGGGAACGCCGACCTCATGCGCAGCGCGGGCGTCAGGATCATGGACCCTTACAAGAACTACATGAAGAGCGATCACTGGCGCGCCATCTCCGGGGGCAAGGGCCAGAAGGCGGCCACCTGTTCAGACTGCCACGGGCCGCACAAGGTCCTCCCTTCCGGCGACCCCGCCTCTTCGGTCAACAAGCGGAACATCCCCGGTATGTGCGGTAAGTGCCACGGGAGGATCCAAGGCCAGTTCGAGATGAGCGTCCACGGCAAGGCCCTTCAAGGAGGAAACCTGGAAGCCCCGTCTTGCGCGGAATGCCACGGCGAGCACGACATCGAGGCCCCCCAGCGCACCACGAGCAGCGTCTATGCCGCCACCGTTTCGCGTTCCACCTGCCCGCAGTGCCACTCCTCCGTGAGGCTCTCGAAGCGCTTCAACCTCCCCTCGGGCATGGTGCAGTCCTACCAGGCCTCCTTCCACGGCTTGGCCAGCCGGTACGGCGACACCAACGTGGCCAACTGCGCTTCCTGCCACGGCGCCCACGATATTTTGCCAAGCTCGGACCCTGTCTCTTCCATCAACCCCAAGAACCTCTCGGCCACGTGCGGCAAGTGCCATCCGGGAGCCGGGGAGACATTCACCAAGATTCCCATCCACCAGAGGGACGGGGCTGCGGAAAGTCCAATCCTGCTTTGGATCCGCAGGTTCTACATCGCTATCATCGTGGGCACGCTCCTGGTCCTCGGCCTACACAACTTCCTGGACTACCTTCGGAAGTACAAGGAGACGCTCAAGGCCCTCAGGCCCGTGGCCATCTATCTCAGGATGAGCCTCGGCGAACGCATCCAGCACTGGCTCCTGCTCTCGACCTTCTTCACTCTGGTGATCACCGGCTTCGCCCTCAAGTACCCGGACTCCTTCTGGTCCCTCCCCTTCAAGGCCGTGCCCCACGGTTTCGGCCTGCGCGGCTGGCTCCACCGCGCGGCCGCGGTGGTGATGATAGGGGACGGGATTTTCCACATCTTCTACCTCGCCTTCACGGGGAGGGGGCGCCGGCTGATGGCGGAGATGATGCCGAACGTCCAGGACGTGAAGGACGCCTGCCTCCAGCTCGCGTTCTACTTGGGCCTGAGGCCCCAAGGCGCGGAGTTCGGCCGCTTCAGCTACGGCGAGAAGATGGAGTACCTGGCTCTCATCTGGGGCACGCTGGTGATGGTGGCCACGGGCTTCGTCCTTTGGTTCAAGACCTTCTTCACGCGGTTCCTGCCTTCCTGGGGGTACTCCGCGGCCGAGCTCGTCCACTTCTACGAAGCGGTCCTGGCTTTCGCCACCATCATTATCTGGCACCTTTACGCTGTCTTCATCCACACCGAGCGGGCCCCCTTCAACCCGGCGTGGCTCACGGGCCAGCTGACGCGCCACGACATGGAGCACTATCACCCGCAGGAACTCGAGAGGCTAGAGGTGGAACAAGCAGAAGCGGAAACGCCGGAGCCGGCCGAACCCTCCGCGGAGGACGAGCAGTCTCCCACACACTGATGGACCGTGCTTTCCTTCTGCTGGCGCCGCCCGGGCCGCGAAACTCCCTCTCCGTCTGGACGGGCCGTGCGAAACCTTGCATACTGAAGGCCTGGAGGGGTGGCGCATGGCGCGCGGATTTGTCAGGAATTCAAGAGATTTCATGCTCGTGCATTTGGCGCCCATGCCTGCCGCCCTTATGATCAAGGGCCTGAAAAAGACGCTGAAAATCCGTTTCGTGGGCCGGGAGATCCCCGAGAGGATCAAGTCCGGCGGGGGCCAGTACGTGATGGCTTTCTGGCATGGGACACTCCTCCTCATGGTTTACGCCTACGTGGGGCAGCGGCTCACGTTCCTCGTGTCCTGGCACCGCGATGGTGAACTGATCACGCGCGTCATGAAGCGCTTCGGCATGGACCCTACTCGGGGCTCTTCGACGCGCGGCGGCCTGCGTGCCCTCTACGCCCTTCTCAAGAAGGTCAGGGACGGCTACGACATCGCCTTCACCCCCGACGGACCGCGGGGGCCCGCGCGGGTCGCCCAGGTAGGCGTCGTGCAGACGGCCCGCCTGTCGGGGCTGCCCGTCGTCCCCATCGGGATGGGAGCGCTCAAAAAAAAACGCTGGGCTCCTGGGATTCCTTCGTGATCCCGCGCCCCTTCACGCGCGTCGCCTTCGCCTACGGTGAGCCCATTTCGGTCCCGAGGGAGGTGGACGAGCCGGGGCTGGAGATGATCAGAAACCAGGTGGAAAAAGCGTTGGAAGAGGCGACGGCCCGCGCCGAAGCCGCCCTGAAGGACGAGGGCCTATGGAAAGCATGACCGGATACGGACGCACGGCTGTGGAAGAAGGCTCTTTAAGAGTCCTGGCGGAAATCCGCGGGGTGAACAACAAGGGCTTGGACATACACGTCTACCTCCCCGGTTCGCTTCTGAGACACGAGATGGCCGTGAGGAGCCTGGCCCGTTCCACCGTCGGGCGGGGGCGAGTGGAAGTCCGCGTCTCCCTCGAGGTTTTGGGCGAACAAGCGGCGGAGGTCCATGTCTCTGAAGGCGTGGCGAGGGCCCTCGGGAAGCTGGCCTCCAAGCTCCACGAGGAGGGTATTCTTGCCCGGGGGCTTACGGTGGGCGACCTGATGAACCTTCCCGACGCCGTTCACGTAAGCCTGAATCCGGCCGCCGAAGCCGAGGCGGAAGAGGCCCTCCTCTCCGCCGTAGGCGGCGCGCTGCGTCAGTTCAAGAAAACGCGTTCTGAGGAGGGGAAGCGCCTTGAGGCTCAGTTTAGGCAGGGCGTCCAGTCCCTCGCCGGCCACATGGCCGCCGCCGCCGAACTCAAAGACGGGCAAATGGCCTCGGCCAGAAACCGGCTCACCCAGAAGGTCCAGCAGATGGGCGTTTCTATTGAGCCAGGGCGCTTGGAGCAGGAAGTGGCCCTATCTGCCGAAAGAGCCGATGTGGAGGAAGAAATAGTCCGGCTCGGTTCCCACCTCAAAGCTCTTGAGGCCCTTTTGGACGAGAGCCCGGCGGACCAGGGCCGGCGCCTGGACCACCTGCTTCAGGAAATGCAGCGCGAGACTTCTACACTCCTCGCCAAAGCTGGTCTGGTCGAACTCACGCAGGTGGGCTTGCAGCTCCGCCTTCTCGTAGAGCAGCTCAGAGAGCAGGTGCAGAACGTGGCGTGATTACCTCATCGAGAGGTGCGCAAACATGATTGCAGAGTGGGGGAGAGGGAGAGTGGGAGAGTGGGAGCTAAAGACAGAGTGGGGGAGTGGGAGAGTGGGAGCGGAAGATCACTATCCCCTCCTCCCCCC
>Ga0209777_10006048_pt1 | contig 13734 bp, 5 predicted proteins | sample FrelakmetHBP12HB_FD_187147 | JGI IMG/M metagenome (GOLD analysis project Ga0209777, IMG submission 187147) | Freshwater lake sediment microbial communities from the University of Notre Dame, USA, for methane emissions studies -HBP12 HB (SPAdes)... | ecosystem: Environmental > Aquatic >...
GCTTCGGCGCGGGCGGCTTCGTCTCCGGCGCGGCGCCGAAGGCGGGGCCGGCGGCCAGAGCCAGCGCGACGATCAGGAAAAGGCACTGCTTCGACCTGTGAGAGCCGACCGGGTGCCATGCTTTCGCGCCGTTGCGAAAGCATGGTCTCCGTGCCACGAACGCCCATGCTTTCGCAACGGCGCGAAAGCATGGCACCCACGAAGTACCTCTTGACAGGATAATATATGTGGCAATAAGTTTCATGTTCGTCCTGTCTTGGCGACGCACCTCGCGACGCGGCGGGTCAGGAGACCCGCCGCGCGACCCGCCGGCAGCCGTCTCATTCCACGGCGATGATGAGCTTCAGCGGCGTCCCTTCTGGGGGCACCACGTTCGAGTTCGTCTCCATCCTGAGCAACGTGGAGTCCTTCATGGTCAGGTTGGTCTGGATCACCGTCTCGTCGGTCACGGGAAAGAGCGCGATCAGCGTGCCGCCGAGGTCGGCGCCGTAGACCTTGAGCGGCTTGTTCGGGTCGGGTTGCCGCATGACCGATCCGGTGAAGTACCACTTCAGCCGCGCGACAAGCTTGCCGGTCCGCTTGTCGACCATGGTTTTTTCGAGGGGCAGGAGGCGCGGCTTTTCGCCGACGCCGGGGAGCTCCAGGTAGATGCGCACCTCGGGGCCGCTCGGGCTCCCCTCTTCGCCGACGGCGGGCTTGCCGGGCTTCAGGCCGAAGGATTCGAGGGCCTTGGCCACCTCGCTGGGCTTCACGTCGAAGGTCACGACGGTCTCGTGGGCCTTCTGGCCCTGGGGCGCCGGGTAGCAGGCCACGACTTCCAGCGGGTAGATCTGGGTCAGCGTGGGCAGCTTCCGCAGGGCGACCTTGCACGGGACGGTGATAGTTTTCTTGTCCTTGTCGACGGTGATCGAAGGCCCGTGGGCCTCGACCACGGACTCGGACTTGTCGCCGAGGCAGGCCACCCAGGAAGGCTGCGCGTTGGCGTTGCCCTCGAGGTTGCACGTGGCGATGTAGATATGCCCGCCATGGACGAGGGGCGAGCCGAAGACCTGCCCCGGCATCAGGCAGGCGGGGTCGCCCGGCACGTCGTGGACCCACAGGGCCTTGCCGTCCGCCAGCGCGATGGCCGCCACGTTCGCCTTGAGGTCGGCCGTGTAGGCGAAGCCGCCGGAGACGGCCGGCCCGGCGAAGAACGGGTTCTCCGCGGCATAGACCCACTTCTCCTGGCCGGTCGCGACGTTCCAGCCGCGCACCTTCCCGTCGGTCGCCGTAAAGACGGCCAGATCGCCCTTGACGGCCACGGGCGAGAGGACTCCGCCGGGGACGGCCTTGCGCCACTTGACCTGGCCGCTCGTGAGGTCGAGGGCGACGACCTCGCCCTTGGCCCCCTGGATGAGCTGCTTGTCGAAGCGGATGCTGCTGCACCCCACCAGGACGATGTCGCCCGCGACGGTCGGCCCGGCCCACGGGTTGACCTTGAGCGGCGTCTCCCACATCGTGGCGCCGTCGGCAGCGTTCAGGCACGCCACGACGCGCTTGCCGACCTTCTCCTCGTCGATGTAAGCGGAGCAGACGAGGACGCGGTCCTGGACGACGGCGACGGGGGCGTCGACGTGCCAGGCGAGCTGCCCTTTCTGCCAGAGGAGCCTCGGGGCGGGCTTCGGCAACGCGTCTTCGCTGGGGGGGATGGCGAACGTCGGGTCCGCTTCCTTGTCTTTCCCGTACTTGGCGACGAGGGCGGCCCACGCCTTCTCGACGAGGTCCCGGGCGGCCGCCAGGTCCATCTCCTTGCCGCCGAGGACCACGCGTTTCAGGTCGACGCCGAGGACGCCGGCATCGCCGCCGCCGATGAAGACCCGACCCTTATCGACCGTCGGGGAACCTTCGAGGTGGATGAGCTTCCCCGGCAAGGGCAATTGCCAGATGGGCAGGCCCTTGTCGGCCGTCATGCAATAGAGCGTGGCGCTGTCGGTCTGGTGCATGCCATCGCCGAAGACCAGGAGGCCGTCGACGACGGCCGGGGCGGAGACGACCGGCCGCTTCAGGAACGGCGCCATCTTGGACCAGGAAGCGCGGTCCTTCGTCTGCGGGTCGAGAGCCAGCGAATGGAACACGCCCATGCCGAACGGCCCGAGCGCCGAAACGTAGAGCGACCGCCCCCAGGCCACCGGCGAGGCGATGTACTGCTCGGGAGCCTTGTAGAGCCAGAGGACCTTCGGCGAGGCCGGGCCCGGCTTGTCGTCGGCGCTGCCGGTGCGTTGCGGGTTGCCGCGGTTGGTGAGCCAGTCGGGGGCGGCGGGGACCGCGGGCGCGGGGGCGGCCGGAGCAGGCGCCGCGGCTGGAGCCGGAGCGGGGGCGGCAGCGGCAGGCGCGGCGGCGAGGAAGAGCGCGGCCAGAAGACACAAGTGCGGAAAGCGGAGTGCGGAGTGCGGAGTAAACATCAGAGGCGCACGACCACGGCCAGAGTCCACGGCGAGATTCCTCGCTGCGCTCGGAATGACAGGCGCTGGGCTTTGACGTTCACCCCGCATTCCGCACTCCGCATTCGAACGGCAATCGCCCAGCAAGCTGGGCGGCGTAATGTGTTGACTTATCGCTTTCATTCCGCACTCCGCACTCCGCATTCCGCACTGGTCTTACTTCTCCCCTGCCGCCCCGTTGAGCCGCTCGGGGTTGCCGAGCAGGATGGCCGACTCCTGGCCCTCGTTGACGAGGACGAGGTCCAGGACGTTGTCCTTGTTGAGGTCCGCGGCCGCCAGGGCCTGCGTGTTGAAGATGCGAGCGTAGAAGCCGATGTCGTCGCCGGCGTCGGCGAACACGCCCTTGCCGTTATTGCGGAAGTAGCGGTTCGGCCCTTTCAGGCATCCGACGAGGAGGTCGAGGTGGCCGGTGTTGCTGAAGTCGGCCCAGGCGGCCGACGTGGCCATGCCGACGGGCTCGGCCAGCGCGCCGGACTTCGCGGTCACGTCGGTGAAGCGACCGCGCCCGTCATTGCGGAAGAGCTTGCACTTCCCCTCCTGCGGCACGAAGAGGCCGAGGGTCTTGTCGCCGAGGAAGTCGCCGAAGACGGGCTTGACCTTGCCGGCTTCGTAGGCGATGCCGCAGGCTTTCGCCTCGACGAAGCCCTTGGGCGTGTTGAGCACGAGGACGCCCGTCGCAGCGCTGAAGAGGAAGTCGGGCCGTCCGTCGCCGTTCACGTCGGCGATCGCCAAGTGGTCGCCCTTGAGACCCGCCGCGATGCCGCGCTCGCCGAGGCCGACCTGGTCGGAGACGTCCTCGAAGGTCGCGGGGGGCGCGGCCGGCGTTGCGGGCTTAGCTCCCGGGGCCGGCGGAGCGGCCGGGGCGGGCGCGGGGGCCGGCGCCGGCGGCGGGGCCGGCGGGGCACCGGGCGGCGGAGGAGGCGTGATACCAAAGGCGAGGGCCGGCGTCACGCCGGAGGCCGTCGGCTTGGCGACGACGCTGAGGCTCCATTGGCCGCCGACCTGGCCGACCTTCAGGAGCAGCGTGTTGCGGCCCGGCTTGAGCTGGAGCTTGAGTTGGAACTGCTCGGGGTCGCACCCGTGCTGCTCGGAATCCAGGAGGAGGTTCGTGCCGTTGAGCCAGACGCCGAGCATGTCGTCGCTGCCCATCGAAACGGGAAGCTCGACGGCGCCGGGAGAATCGAATTCGCGGTACACGTAGGCGACGGCGTTCTGCGTGAGCGGCGGGGTATTGCCGTAGAGGGCGAGGAAGTTGAACTGACCGTCCGGGAAGGCCCCTTCTTTCCAGGCGATCTTCTGGCCGCCCTTGCCGTCGAGTTGCTGCGTCACGTTGACGCCCTGCTCGGGCGGCAAGGGTTTGGCGAAGTCCTTGGCGCTCGGCATATCGAAGGGGCCGACCGTGTACCAGGCGCCGACCTTGACGCCGCTTTGGGGCCCCGGCTTGGGCGGCTGAACGCCGAGGTTTCGGTAGAGGCGCAGGCCGCGGAACCCGTCGGCCAGGAGGATGGCGGGCTTGCCGTTCCCCTCGTAGTCGATCCACGCGGCGGCGGTGCAATGGTAGTAGGGTTGGAGCGGCAGCGAGGCCGTGGCGTCGCGGAACACGCCGCCTCCCTGGTTGACGAAGAGGCGCGGGCCGGTGGGGGTCGCCAGGAGCAGGTCCGGCTTGCCGTCGCCGTTGGAGTCGGCCCAGGAGGCCGCATAGGCCCCGCCGGTCAGGGGCAGCATGATCTCGTTGAACGAGCCGCCGGCGTTCTGGAGCAGGACGACCTTCTGCTCGCCATAGATGCAGAAATCGAGTTTCCCATCGCCGTCGAAATCGCACGGGGCGATGCCTTCGGCCCCGGGGTCGACGCGCGCCAGGGCACAGTAGTGCGTGAACCCCGGCATATCGAAGATGGCGCGGAATTCCTCGACGCCCCAGCCGCCGAAGTCGCGGGTCTGGTTGTAGTCCTGGAGCTTCAGGCTCGCCTTCATCCGCTGGAGGCGCGCCGTCCTGAGGTGAAGCGTATTCTTGTCGCCGTCGACCATGCACGGGGCCAGGACCTCCTGGCCGGTCAGCATCGCCTGGATGAGCGGGATCAGCTTCTCGGCCTTGCCGCAGTACGACCGCAGGAAGAAGGGCTCGGCGTGGCTCATCGACCACCAGTCGCCGGCGTAAACCTGGTACCAGTAGTTGTCGATGCAGCATTCGCCGGCGGAGCCGTTGTGGAAGAAGACGGCGGTCTTGCCTTCCTCGGCCCAGGCCATGGTGTTCTGCCACTCGCGCGGATGGAACCCGCCGCGGGCGATGCTGTGCTTGATGACGTCGCCGGGGTGCGTCCCCTTCAGGTCGCGGACCTTGCGGTAGGTGATGAGGTTCTTTTCCTTGTCGACCTTCTCGACGCGCAGGACGACGATGTTGGTGGACTGGGTGGCGATCTGGCCCAGGGTGAACGCCGCTTCCACGTAGCCGCGCGCCGGCCGCTCCGGCGCCACCAGCGCCAGCACCACGGCCGCGGCTACCAGCCCCAGGTATCGCCACACGGGCTTTTTCATGTTCACCCTTTCCCTGCCTGCCGTAGCATGCGAAACACGCGCTCCTCAAGCGGGGCGGCTAACGAGGCCCGCGCCTCTGCTGACTCCGTTGGCCGTTCTCGCCTTGCTGTTGTCTTTGACTTGGCCTCTTGCCAAGCCTTCGCCGTTCTCTGCGTCCTCTGCGTGCTCTGCGGTGAATGCCTTGTCATTACTTGATCTCGGCGAGGCGTTGCTTGGCGGTGTCCGCCCACTTGGTCTTCGGCATCTCCTTGACCACGCGGTCCAGGGCCTTCTTCGCTTCGGCGGGCTGGTTGGCCCCCACGAAGGCCTTGGCGGCCTCGCACAGGGCGGCGCCGCGCAGGTCGGGATAATCATAGGTATACGCCACCGCCTGGAACGCCGTCGCCGCCTCCGGGAACTTCTTCTGGGCCATGCGGCACATGCCGATCTGGAGTTGGCACCGCGCGGCCACTTCGGCGGCGGTCCGTCGCACCACCTCCGTATAGGCCTGGACCGCGTCGTCATACTGCTGGGCCGATTGGAGGGCCCAACCTACGCCGTAGCGGGCCTCATCGGCGCACGGGCTCTGCGGGAACCGGCGCGCGAGCAGTTCATAGGCCTGGCGGCTCGGCGCCCACTGGTTCGTCTGGGCCAGGGCCGCCCCGAGCCTCAGGAGCGCCCGGTCGCTGATGTTGGGAATCGCTTGCCAGGCTTCCTGGTCGCGGAACAGCGCGAGCTGCTCGACCGCACCGGCCCAGTTCCCCTGCTGGATCAAGGCCTCGCCGACGAGGTATTTGGCCTCGGCGAGCATCGGGATATGGGCCCATTGGGGCTGGGCCGGAGGCTGCGGCTGAAGGGCCCGGACGACGGCCTGGGCCTGGACCAGGGCCGCCTTCGGCTCCTTCTTCGCCAGGAGCGTGGCCGCCAGGCGCAGCTTGATCCGCGCCGCCAGGTCGGGCGGCGGGTTCCCCTCGAGGGCCTCGCCCAGCAGGTCCAGCGCCCCCGTGACGTTGCCGCGCTGCGCGTGCATTTCCGCCAGCTCGAACCGGGCCTGGACCGAGAGCGCCGACTCGGGCGACGCCGCGATCAGCTTCTTGTAGCAGTCGTAGGCCTGTTTCTCCGAGGGCTGGACCGGAACGACCGAAACCGGGATCTCCGGCAGGTGGAGATCGGGCGTCGCCTGGCCCTGGGCGGCCTCCTTCATGCGGCCCTGGACCTTCTCCAGTCCGTCGCGTTCGAGCTTCAGTTTGACGGCGTCGATCTCGGTCTCCGCGATGACGCGGTAGCACCAGGCCGTCTCGTACAGGATGCGCAAGTGCGCCTCGCCGCCGCCGGTGGCCTTCCTGCCGACGGTCTCGCCCAGGTCCTGGAGGGCCGACACGGCCTTGTGCAGCTCGCGCGTCTGGTCCTCGATCGTCTGCCGCGCGGTGGCGGCGGCGTCGCCCTTGGCTGCGGCCAGCGTCTTGCGGGCATTGACGATCTGGGCGGTGGCATCCTCGCGCCGGCACTGGGCGGCCCGCCAGGCGGCGTTGACGCCTTCCGGCTTGGCGGCGAACTTGGAGGCGATGGACTCGAAGAGCGCCCGGGCCTCGGCGGCTTTCCCTGCTTCCTTCAGGGCCAGGGCGTGCTCGTACTGAAGCATCGGGACCCAATCGGCCCGGGCCGGGTCCTTGAGGAGCGCCCCTTCGCGCTGGGCGCGGAAATCGGCCAGGATCTGGAGCCCCTCGGCGGGCCGGTTCTGGGCCCTGAGGAGCGCCATCAGCCGCCCGAGCGCCAGCGGCGCCACGGGCGAGCTCATCAGCGGCTCCTGCTGAAACTTCCGGAGCTCGGCGATGGCCGGCTCGACCTCGCCCTGCATCGCCATGACCTTGGCCCGCTCGAGCGTGGCGGCCGGAAGGGTGGGCGTCTTGCCGTACTGCTGGAGGCACAGCTCGAACGCCTGCCGCGCCTGGAGGAGCGTCTTCTGCCGCTCGGCCGGCTCCGCCAGGACCGCCCCCATCCGCTCGTAGCAATAGCCGAGCTTCAGGTACGCATCGGGGCCCTGGGGACTCTTGGCCTGGGTGGCCACGAAGGACTCGAGCAGCTTGGCGGCCTGCTCGGCCTGATCGATCATGCGGTTGGCGCCGACGGCGTCCTCGGCCTCGGGCGGCAACGTGCGGATGTAGCAGTCGGCCAGGAGGTAAGGGACGGCGGCCAACTCGCCCACGCGGTCGGACTCCGCTATGCCCGAGAGCGCCTTGATGGCCTCGGCGGGATGCCCGAGGCGGATGTGGCAGGTCGCCAGCCCCTGCTTCGCCAGGTTGGCGTGGGCGAAGTCCGGATACTGCTTGAGCACGCGCTCGTACCGCGAGACCGCTTCGGCGAACAGCCTCGGGGCCTGCGGGGCCTTCTCCGGATCGTTGGAGGCGGCCGCGGCCATGGCGGCCAGGTAGGCGTTCTCGGCATAGCGGAACAGGACGGCCGCCAGGAGCGTGCTCTTCGGATACCGGCCCTCGAACCGCTGGCAGGTGTCCTCGGACTCGCGGAACTTGCCGCCCAGTTGCTGGGCGGTGGCCATGCGCTGCAACGCTTCCTCGGCGCGGTCGGAGTTGCCCGCCTCGCCGAGCACGAGGCGGTAGGCCTGGGCCGACTCGTCGTACTGCCTGGCCAGCATCTGCGTGTCGGCCAGTTCCAGCAGGATGTCGATGCGCCGGGTCTTGGCTTCGGGATCGTTCGGGGCCGACTGGGTGGCCTTCTCGGCGGCGCGGCGGAGGATCTCGATGGCCTGCCGCACCGCTTGATCGTAGGCCGGGGCGTTGGCCGGATCGGCCGCGCCCACCTGGCACCGCGCGACCCACCACATCGCCTGGTCCGAGAAGGCCGGGATGTCCATCAAGGGCTGGAGGACCTCGATGGCCCCCTTGAAATTCCGCATCTGCATCTGGCAGAAGCCGAGCCGCAGCTTGGCCTCGGGGATCAGTGGATATTTCGGATACTGGTTGATGAGCGCCGTAAACCGCTCGGACGCCTCGGAGTACTTCCCACCCTCGGCCATGAGAAGGCCGGAGTAGAACGCCGCGCGCAGAACGTAGTCGGGAACCGGGGCGTTGGCGAAGGCTTCCGTGGCCGCCTTCTGCTCGGGCGTCATGCGGCCGGGGTTCGCCAGGGATTCCCGGGCCTTCTTCTTCTGGCCGTCGTAGTCCGCCAGCAGCGACGCGTACAGGTTGCTCGCTTCGACCCGTTCCTCGGCCATGTGGTGCGTCCGCGCCAGGAGGTACCGGGCATGCACGCCGAAATCCTGGTCGAACGGCGCGAGCTGGCTCAGCGCCCGGCCGGCCGCCGCGAAATCCTTCATCGCGAAACAGGCGTAGCCGAGGTAGTAGGTGGCCAGATTCGCGTAGCGGCTCTTGCCCATCGCCGTGTCGGCGAGGAACGACGTGGCCAGGTCGCGGGCTTCCTTGAACCGCTTGACGCGCAGCAGCATCTCGCACTGGTCCGTCCGCGACCGGGCGACCCATTCCAGGTCTCCCGCCGAAGGGGCCGGCCCGGCTTCCGAAGCGGCCGCCGAGGTCGACTCGACCATGCGGACCGTAGACGAGGCCAGGACGGGCAACTCTTCGCAGGCCGGCGCCATGGCCGCCGGCTTAGGCCCATCCTTCGGCGCAGGCGCGGGAGCGGGAGCAACCGGGGTCGCGGGCGCGGCGGGCGCCGGTGCGGGCGGTGCCGCAGGTGCGGGCGCGGGCGCAGCCGGTGTCGCAGGAGCGGCCGGCGTCTTCGGCGCGTCTTTCGGGGCGGGCGCGGGCGGCGTCGCAGGTGCGGGCGGCGTCTTGGGTGCGTCTTTCGGGGCGGGCGCAGGCGCAGGCGGTGCCGCAGGAGCGGGCGGCGTCTTGGGCGTGTCTTTCGGGGCAGGCGCGGGCGCAGGCGGTGTCGCAGGCGCGGCTGGCGTCTTCGGCGTGTCTTTCGGGACAGGCGCGGGCGCAGGCGGTGTCGCAGGTGCGGCGGGCGTCTTCGGGGCAGGCGCCGGCGTAGGCGCTGTCGCAGGAGCAGCCGGCGTCTTCGGCGCTGGCGCAGGTGTGGCCGGCGTCGCAGGCGCAACCGTCGTCTTGGGCGTTTCCTTCGGAGGCGGCGGCGTGTCCACAGGCGGCGGAGTCTTGGCTCGGGTCATGAAGGCGCCGGCGGCATTGTTGAAATAGCGGGCCGCCTCGTCGTAGTAGCCCGAGGCCCGTTCTCGCAACGGCTGGCCCTCGGCCGGCGGTTTGGCGGCCGCCTCGGCCATCATCTGGTTTCCGAGGCCGCGCACGGCCACGCCGAGGTAATACATCGCCAGCGGCCTGTCAGGAAAGTTGCCGCGTTCCGCGCACGCCTGGAGGGCGTCGATCGCGCCCTTGTAGTCCTTGGCGGGGCCGTCGATCAGCGCGAGGCCCAGGCCGTACTGGGCGCTGGCCGTCTCGCGATGGCCGCCGTACAGGCGCAGGAACTCCTTGAACCGCTCGGCGGCAAAGGGGAAGTTGCCCTCGTTGTACGCGCGGCGAGCGCTGTCGAGCACGAGCTGGGCCGCCTGCTCCTGGTTCGGTTGCGCGGGCGCCGTACCGACCGCCGCCCCCCACAGGATCGTCAGGGCCAGCAGGCTCGCCAGCCCGCCGGCCGGAGAGAAAATGCGTCTCATCCGTATCTCCCACATTTCGGGTGGTTCGTCCGTTATATGCAACACACCTCTCGGGGGCCGGGTGTTGAAAGTAATACCCCGTCTTGACGCAAGTTTGACGAATCCTTAAACGGGCCGGCGGGGCCAAGGGTTCGGCGATTACGCCGCACAACCAATGAAAGGAATATGAGGATGAGGTTCTGCATTCCGCTCCTGCCAGCCGTCTTGCTCGTCAGCCTGGTCCTCGGGGCCATCCCCGCCGACGCCGTCATCAAGGTCGATTTCCCCGTCACGATGATCTACGACGCGTCCAAGACGGTCGTCGTCGGAACGGTCACCGCCGTCAACCCCGCCAACGGTGTCGTCACCGCGAAAGTGACCGACACGGCCAAGGGCGATCCTTATGGCGATACCTTCCGCGCCCAGGTCGTAGCCCTGCCCGCGGTCCTCGCGCAGGTGGCCGCCGACCAGCCGATCGTCCTCTTCCAGGCGAAGGACAAGAACGGGACCATCGCCCTCATTCACCTGGCCGACACGTGGCTGATGGCTGAGCTCATCCCGAACGCCACGCCGCCCGCCTGGCGGATCACCCAGGTCCACGACGCCAAGCAGACGTTCCCGGGGCGCACGGTCGCCATCGCGCAGCTCGTCGCGGAGATGAAGGCCGGGAAGCCCAGCCTCCTCAACAAGGCCGAGCCGGGCGCCCTGCGCGGCCCAATCAAGCTCCTGGCGACGCTCAAGGTCGCCAAGCCCCTGTTCCTCGCGGCCGCCGACGTGGACGGCGACAAGAAGCCCGACCTCCTCGTCGGCACCGCCGCCGGCGTGAAGCTCTTTCTGGCGGCCGCCGACGGATTCGAGGACGCGACCGAGAAGTGGGGGCTCGCCGGAGCGACGGCCCCGTGCGCCGCGTTCGGCGACGCCAACGGCGACGGCAAGCCGGACCTCCTCCTCGGCAGTACGCTTTATATCAACGAAGGTACGAAGTTCACGGCCGCCAAGGCGGACACTTTCGCCCTGGCGACCGGCGGGCCGCCGATGGCCGTCGCCTTGGCCGATGTGAGCGGCAGGAAACGGACCGATGCGGTAATCCTCCTGGCGAACGGCCAATGCATCGTCCTGGAAAACCCGGGCGCCCCCGGCAAGCCCTGGACCGCGCAAGCCCCCCGGGCGCTCTGGAAGGAGGCGGGCGCGCCGCTCTTCGCCGCGGTCGGCGACTGGGGGGATATCGGGAAGGCCTGCGTCCTGGCGGTGCGCGGCGACGGCGTCACGCGGTACGCCCTCGACGCCGACGGCGGCGCTCCCGCCGACTACGAGCGGCTGACCGGCGAGCAACTCGGCGCCCATTTCAAGACGGGGAACTTGAAGGGCGTCGTCGCGACGGCCCTGGACGTGAACGCCGACAAGCGGACGGACCTGTTCCTCGTGGCGGGCGGCGCGCCGCTGCTCCTCGTGAACCGCGGCCTGGGGTGCTTCTTCGTCGATCCCGACGCCGGCCCCTGCCTCGGCCCCGAAGCCAAGACGCCTCCGCCCTTCAAGCCCGCCGCCGGCATGGCGATGACCGCCGTGGACCTCCGCGGCGACGGATACCAGGACGTGCTCGTGCTGACCGAGGACGGCAAGCTCTACGACGTGGCCAATCCGCCGCCGGCGAAGTGATAATGTAGGCCGGGGCGCGCCCCGGCTTCTGTCGACGTTTAGCCGTCGCCGGTACGGCGACGAAGCCGTTGCCTTGGCGCGTAGTGCAAGGCCAACGCACAACGACATCGTCGCCGTACCGGCGACGGCTAAACAAGACATGACGAAACAACACCGCGGCCCCGAAGGCTCGTCGCCTCCGGGGCCGTTTCTTTGCTGTTCACCTTGAACTTTGAACCTTGAACCTTGAACCGCTTTACTCCGCGAGTTCGAGCACGATGCTCTTCATCACCGGGTCCTTGCCGCAGGTGACCGTGTAGTTGTCCGCGGCGGTCTTGGCGACATGCACATCCTTCTTCTCCTGTCCGCCCTCCTCCCACACGTAGGTGACCTTCACGGGGCGGAAGCCCCCCGCGGGCTCCTTGTAGTCGGTGTCGATGCGGAAATCGAATAGGCAGATCGTGTTCCGCACCGGCGTCGCCTGGTAACGGACGAGCGCCTTGCGGCACCCGGCGGGCGCGTCCCCGACCGTCACATACTTGCAGCAACCCGGCGTCGGGCCCATCGCCTTGGCGGCTTCCTTGAAGGTCTTACCGCCGTCGAACGAAACCTGGTAGGTCCACCCCTCCTTGGCGTCGCGGGCGCGGTAGTGGCCGCCGAAGCGGACGCGGGTGATGTCGCCGGGCGTCTCGATGGGGAACGTCACGCTGCCGCCCTCGGGGCCCTCGGTCACGCGGAGGCTCTCGACCTTCACGTTCTTCCGCTCGGGGTGGAAGTTCTCGACCATGAGTTGCTTGCCCTCGGCCTTGGTGTTGGTGCTGCCCTCGACGGTGATCGTGCCTTCCTGCGGGCCGGCGCTCGTGGCGATCTTGTTCTCGCCGGCCGCGAGGGCCGGCAGCGGCGCCTGGCTGTGCTGGATGTCGTGGGTGATCTTCACGGCGTCGAGGCCGGTCCCCGCCCCCTTCAACTCGACCTTGAGGCGGTAATCGTAGCGGCGGAACACGAGGGCCTTCAGGTCGGCCTTCTGCTCGCCCGAGGCCGTGGCGCCGGCGACGGGTTTCCAGTCGAGGCCGTTATTGTCGGAGAGGGTGACGGTGATGCTGCCGCCCGAGCCGACGACGGCCTTGAAGGCGAGCTCGCCGCCCAGGTAGACGTAACTCGAAGGCATGCGGATCACGAGGACCCCCGGCTTGGCCGCATCCTTGACGGCGACGGCGGCGTCCTTGGCGCCCTCGGCCTTCGTGGCGAGGTTCTCCGCCACGAGCGCCCCGCCGCGGAACGTGCCGTCGGCCAGCGGCACGTCGTACTCGAGGGTCCCGTTGCCGATGCGGCCGGGGGCGATGTCGCCGAGCTTCGCCTGCTGGCCGAGGCCGTCGCGCCCCTTCATCGGGCTCGGGCCTTCGCCGCCGCCCATATTGATATGCAGACCCTTATTGAACCAGTTCCGCGTCAGCTTCTCGCCCGGGCGAAGCTGGATATTGAGCTGGTACCCCTGCGAGTAGCCGTACTCGTACACGTTATGCTTGCCGTCGTACTCGCATAGGGTCGAGGACCAGCCGTGCCAGCCGGCGAGGTTCGGGCCGTCCTCGGTGTAGGTCTCGCAGGTCGCGATCAGCGGCGGGCCGTTCTTCCTCCAGTTTCCCTTGAGGGCGAACTCGCGGAGCTTCGTGTCCGCCCCGCGGTAGCCCGGGTTCTTCTCGTGCCAGTCCTTCACGGCCTTGGCGATCTCCTCGACGCCCGCCAGCGAGCCGTCGGGGTTCCGGAAGTAGTCCATCAGCGACCCGTCCACCAGGTGCCACTTGCCCTCGTAGAACAGCTCTGGCACGCTATGCTGCGTGATCGACCAGCCGCGGGCGTCCATGCCGAGGTAGCGGCCGAGCTGTTCGACGTTGGCGGACGCGCAGCAGCACATGCCATAGCCATACACGTGGATGGTCTTCATCACGTCGTGCACGTTGCTCTCGTTGGCCAGGAACTCGTCCGGCGGGGGGTTCTGATGGCGGTACTTGGTGACCGTCCGCCAGATCGCCAGGGCCTTCTCCTCGTCCTTCATCCCCGGCTTGATGTACGACGCCTTCCAATCCTCGAGGCTGGAGACGTCCTCGACCTTGTCGGAGACGACCTTGATGTGGCTGACGATGCCGACCTCGCCCGATAGCGAGATGTCCGCGACCGCGCCGTGGGCCACCACCGCCATCGCCGCCACCAGGGCCAGCCCTCCGCCGAACACCGCCCACACCCTCGCCCCTGACAGCATGACGGCTCCTTTCCTGGTCAGAGTTGACGACGTACGGCCCCCTCCCGATCGCCACGTCTTTATACGGAAACGGGCGGACCTTGGCTAGCCCTATTTCGCCATGGCTGTTGCGCCATAGGCACGCATGGCCCAATCCGAGCCGCGCCCGTAAGGAAGCGGTGCCGTGGCCTTCCGCACGCGGAAAACGGCACCGCTTCCTTACGGGCGCGGCTCGGTTAACAAAT
>Ga0209777_10006051_pt1 | contig 13733 bp, 11 predicted proteins | sample FrelakmetHBP12HB_FD_187147 | JGI IMG/M metagenome (GOLD analysis project Ga0209777, IMG submission 187147) | Freshwater lake sediment microbial communities from the University of Notre Dame, USA, for methane emissions studies -HBP12 HB (SPAdes)... | ecosystem: Environmental > Aquatic >...
CCGTTATATATTTCAGAGTATGCCTGGAGATACAACCATCGGACAAATCCAGAAAGGGTTAAGATACAGAGAATCATCCATCTACTTGAGAAAAGTTAGGGGCAGGAATGTTACCTTATCCTTAAATATTAATGAGGAATACAATTTTTTTAGTGTACTATAATCGGACTCTCTATTTTTCTTTAAACTCAAATAGACTTAAAACAAGCGCCAATCAAGCAACTGGAACGCGAAGTTTGTGTTGCAGGAATAATAAAAATCACCTTAAAAAACTCTGTAAATTTTACATAGATAATATGCATAAAGGTAATCACATATCTCATCGAACTTCTGATAAGTAATATTGAAAATAATGAACTAAAAACCGCTACTGTCCAATAAATAGTCGGAGGATAAAAGCTGGTTAACTGTCAAATATTAATATTTCTCGAATAGAGGATCCGTAGAAAATCGGGAGATAAAATTTATGCTAGTGAATTAATGTAAGTTTATGTCTGATTATGATTTTATAACGTTGATCAGATTCTCTACTGATTAGTAACTCACTAATTTATACAGTATACCGGTTAAAATTACTTATTGATACAAACCTTGGAGAGTAAAAGCTATCTTGAGATGATAAATTACAAGGATGATCAAATGACACATAGGGTTTTCGATAATGTGATTGTACAACACCAATGGAATGAAATATGGATATAACCAAGATAGTATCAGATTTCCGCTCGTCCTTGTTGGTAGCTCTTGCTACAAAATTCCATTATCTGATTGTCTTTGGAATAATCGCCGGCCTTGCGTTAACAGTTGTGCTTAACAGGCCGGATTTTGCGATCCGGGGTCTTATTTACATTATTCCGGCAATATTTATCGTAATCTTATTATCGAAATTATATAAGAAAGGCGGGAAGGTTCCGGAAACACTTATTCTGATGCAGCCAAACAGAATATATTTCCAGATTCTCTTCGTTTCATTATTTGCATTATCAATACTTGCTCTTTATTTTTCTTCATACAGGCCCTGGTATTATTTTCTGTTAATTACCGGGCTTTTCTGCGTGGTTTTTTTCCAGATATTCACAGATAATTTAAAGCCCTCGATATTACTGTTTGAGATTAGCTGCGTGATGGGAAACCTCATATTTGGATTGCAATTGAAATATCCACTCTATTTTGGAATGACCGATATTATCCCTCACTTGTATTTTTCAAAAATAACATTTTTATCAGGTCATATTATTCCTGCTGACCTTGATTTTTCGTATGCCTGGTTCCCACTTTATCATATTTTTATCGCTGAAGGAATGAATCTTTTTGGGACTGATGAAAAATTTTCGTTTATTATTCTCACATCGTTGTCTTTTATCGTACTGGTATGGGCAATATATTTGCTTTTCAATCAAATAACTAAAAACAATCAAACTTCATTGCTCATAAGTTTATTCTTTTCAATTACACCCGTAGTGGTTTCCTATTCAACGTACGTAATAACTCGTACTCTGGCTTTTATCGGATTCGTCTTTTTTTTATTATTGGTTCATACACAAATTCAGACGTCGAAATGGCGATCATACGCTGCATTAACCATACTATTTTCCCTCTACCTCATCCTGGTGCATCAGGTATCAATCCTTCAGATTGTGGTCCTGTTAATTTTATTTATTATTTTAGAATTATTAATAAATGATTATTTTGTAATAAAAACCAAACTTCTTATCTTCATTATTGTTACCTTTTCCATATACTGGTTATATACTTCTATCCAACTTGTGGGTCAAATCTTAAGTAAGGCTGAATCTGCAAATACTCCTGGGCTATCTGCATTGAAATATGAAGGGGCAGGGCTGGAATATGCTTATCTAGAGAGCAATATATCAACTGCGATAATAATTTTTTTTGTAATTTTAGGGATTGGTTATCTTTTCTGGGCCTATAAATCAAAATACCCGTCTGTGATTGGACTTTTTGTATTATGTATGAGTCTTTTATATTTCCCAAGTCCGTTAACAGCCTCAACTTTTATTATGTCAACTCTCAGAGCAGATCGGTTCAGCTTACTTATTTCACCATTTTTTGCTTTTGCACTAGCGACTGGATTTCTGTTCGTTCTTTATATTCTTTATGACAATAAAATATCCCGAAAAATCGCGCTTATTTTCGGTTTATTGATATTTTTTTATCTTTGTTTCTCCTCAATAACCGGAGATAACGCATCAGATTCCCTGGACCTCTCTTCACAACAGGGCAGACACTATTTCACCGAATCGGAAATGCGTGCATTTGCCTTTATTCCACAGTTTGTCAAATTTAATTCCACTATTTCCTCAGACGATTATCCAAGCCACATATTTGAAAAAGATTTTTTCAGCGAAACGAAGACCCTGAATTTACCATCGTATTATGCCACGAGTGTATTTGAGTTAAAGGATAAATTTACGTTTGAAAAAGGCTTTTTTATTCTTCGAAACCAGGAATTAGAGAGAAACGGATTGCCTTTTAAGTCAACGAACAATAATTTAAATGCGGAATGGCTTGATGTGACTTTTCACCCCGCGCAAGATATCCTTTTAAAATTCGCTGATCTGACATATACATCGCAGAAAATATACGATAATCATGAGGTAAGCATATTAGCCAATTGATAATAAAAAAAATACGTGCAACTAATGATATATTATAATCGGAAGGAAGCTGTCACAGACTTCCCTATGGCAAACCCTTATCGTTTTCGTGATCGTGGTTTCAAAGAATCAGTGACTTTTTATGAGAACAAGGATATGTCTATAATGCAGGAATCCTGAATGAGAAAGAAACAAATCGCCGCAATCACCTTCGCACTATGGCTTATTACAATTTCGTGCTTCATGCTCTTTGTGGGGCGTTTCGAACTGGCACTTTTCTTTGTTCTGGGATTTATCGGTTTTCTCCTGATCGTGATGCTTATTGAACCCCGATATGTCAAACCCGCTTACCTGCGATACTTCACGTATCTTACCGCTGCAGGAATCGTGATATCCGGTGTAGTTGTTGTATTGAAAGTAATGGAAATTCTTGGTCTGTATTTCACGTGGTCATTTTAACATGGTCTTCACACCTGCTTAGAGGAAAGGTTGAAAATACTGGATATATTTTTCATGAAAGATATAAAAATCAAAAAATTTTTTCTATCAGTGCTGAATAATATGCAATATCTTTTGTAATACAATATGGAGATAATTATTGTGAAAGAAAATGCGGTATCCGATGGGAAAACAGAGGAAACTGATGAAGTTAAAAAAACTGGACAATTATGCCTCCGCTGCAATGCTCCTCATGGCAGCAGCGGTCACACTCGTTGCAGCCGCCCTTGTTACCAACCTTGGAGAATTTATTACAGCTGCTTTTGTGATTTCAGGTACAGCATGTGCTTTGGTTGGAATTTTTATCCTGACCTTTACGAGAGGTGAGACAGTTGATCCACGAACTGTTGGGATCCTTACTGCACAATGGTGTAAAAATATCTGCCAAATAGAATCTGATCTTGGCATAACCGGGAATGCATATTTTCTCCCCCCGCGCATTACCGGAGAATCCCGGGTTATGCAATTCAATCCGTCCTTGACCTATAGCGGGAGCAATGTATCAGCAAAGGAGTCATTTACAAAAACCGGGGTAGGTGGACTTATCATAACCCCGGCCTGTGAACCATGGATCCAGGACCTCAGAAAAAGAAATGCACTGGTGATTCCCGATAAAGAGGAGGAATTAATCATACTCATCAGTGAAACAATAGGGGAGATCTTTGAGTTTGCCTCTCGGGTTTCCGGTAGCTGGCGCGATAACACGTTTACGCTCACTTTTCATGGGTATCGGTTCATTGATGGCTGTAAGGCCATTGCTCATGAATCTGAAGAATTTTGTACAATGAACCCATGCCCGGTGTGCAGCCTTTGCGGTGCATTGATCGCTGAGGGGACAGACAAGGTTGTCACTGTCGATCAGTGCTCAATAAACGGTTCATCTCGTGATATTACCGCGGTCTTCTCGATGCTACCCATCCGGAAGGTTACTTCACCTACTGAACAGTCACCAACAGATGCAGCTCCCGGTAGCTCGCATTGATACGATCGCTTCCAGTTAATTGAGGACTATAGACGATATCTTTGAATAACAGGAACTCCACACGGTTGTACCCGCTTTTCTTAACCGACAAGTTATAGGGAATTATGGTAGTCTCATTGTGTGCTAGGGTAACCACCAGCCGGTCATTGGGATCCATCGCCAAAATATGTGAGCTATTAGTCACATTATCAAATTCCGTGAGCAGCATCCAGGTCTCGATTGTATAGCGGACATCCCCGAACTCATGATTCCCTACTCCCACATACATTGGATAATCCTGTCCTGGAATAATCTCGGCAGGATAACTGGTGGCGGTCCGGTTTTCACCAAGAATAAAAAACTCCGTGAATTTCTCTCCCTCATGGGGAACAGTAATCATATAAACTGCTGTTATGATGGTAATGAGGATAGCAATGGCAAGGACAACATTAAGGATCTGATCGACCTTTTTACCACCTATAGTTAGGAATTCCCTGCGGAAAGCACCGGCAATCTCGGAAAATGGCATTCTGAACCGTTCTTCAGACGGAAGAATGGCTCTCTGGAAATGGGAAACAATAACCGTCACCAGCGTGAAGAGGGTTAACGATATTACGATTGGATCAAGCCGGATCCCCCACGGGGTAAAATTTAACCCAAGGCCAATCAGGGGGACAATTGCAATAGAAAGTCCTATCGAGAGAACCATTCTCATAATGAGATCAATATCACTGTTTTTAGGGAAGAGTGCGGTGAGAAGGCAGTATCCGGGGATTACGAGTATAACCGGAACGGCAAGAACAATACGGACCGGCGTTTCATTCAAGAAGGATAGATAAATTGCCGCAATACTTGCTGTAAGCCACACCAGAACAAGAATCAGGTCTGGAGGAAAATCCTGTTTAAAAAAAACTGAGTATATCTTTTTGATTTGTGTTTCCTCAGACAAAGGAATCACCATCAAATATAAAACCAGATTTTGTAATTTTCGGAAATTTGTAATGATAATAGCAAAGTATGCCATAACTGCGAATACTCTTACCTGGTGTTGTTGCTTGTCTCAAGGTAGTCACCTGCATGTTGGAAATAGACGGGATCCTAATGATGATTTCTTCTTGCCCACTACATTTTTTTGAAGATAATGAATAGCTCAGTCATCATTAGTACTATAAATTAAAAAAGTTAATCTGAAATCCCGCTTAATTCATTATCCTGAATTTATGTATAAGACCCGTATAATATTTAAAAAAAAAACTAAATAAAAACATTCCATCATTTCTCATGTTTTCGTTATTAGCATCCAATTTTCTCTGCTTTTTTTTATTCTGGTATTTTACCCGTTTCAGGACTTCGATATTTAAGCTGTAGAGAAAGTAGTGAAGAGAAGAACCTGATTCCAATAACTATTTCGATCCCTAGTAGACTTCTGCTGGAACTGTAGAGAAGAATATTTTTCCTCAAAAATCATGTTGACAAAAAATAGTACATAGATAACAGAAACGAAACCTCCTCGATCTTATGAATTCATGAATCTTTACGTATCGGATTATGTGAAATTCAGCTATACGCAACATGATTCACGGAAAAATAGAATTATTGAATTGATTCCGAAAGAATAAAAACACGAAAAATTATATCAATATTAGACGCGGGTTAAATTCTTAAATGAAAGGTAACCCACTCATAAAATTATGGTGACTCATGAAAAATATCGTGCTTATTCCCCTTATCATCGTTATTGGATGTATTCTGACGACAGGATGTGTAGGTCAAATAAAAAATGAGACAGTGAATCTTCCGACTGTCAGCCCTATCAATACTTTCACTCCATATTCAAACGTGACAAACACGTCCAATATGACCAATATTAATGTAACACCGGGATTGAAAGGATCGCTGAGGGTATCTACAGGTGGCTGGGATGCCGACCTGCCGGTTTCTATAGACAATAAGAGCGTTGGCATTGTGTCAAAGGGTAAACCATTGGATCTGATGGTGGAAGAAGGAAACCATACAGTAAAGGTCTGCGCAGCCACGATGTGTGAGGAGCAGAATGTAACGATCCAATTCGCAAGGCAACGCCTTGTCGACTTTGAGGCACAGTTAATAAAGGATGTGCAATTCCCGCAACCAACAGCGCGAATCGCCGGGTATTATCCATCAGGTAGTGATACAATTTTAATTAGCGTGGAGTTTATTAATCCCTCATTAAACGACCTCACAATGTCCGCAGAAGTGAAGTGTCAATATACCTATATAGAACCCAGATCCGACCAAAGAGTGGGAAATCTCGCACAAGGTGTAATTACTGCATACGTGAAAAGCGGTAGTCGCGTAATAGAAACGGATAATCTTAATATAGCCGGTGGGTACAGTTATGTCTATTCTATTCCGGAAATAACCTCAATTACATCAAGAGTACCATAATTTCCGGGACAAATCCCGGGTCTTTTTTAATTAATACGATTCGTTTTCAGAAATAGTTCTAATATTGCATGGGAACTATTGTTCTGTATCGCTGAAAATTGAAATAAAGAATGAGGAAAAGGAATCCTCTTCATGATGCCATATTTTCCCATAATCCAGACATTCCTTTAAAAATATTTCATAATAAAGTTAGGAATTATAAGTAACATCACAGCATTTTCTCATGATAGAATTACGGCAGCACAAAACATAAGGATAAGCACACTATATGAACTCATATGGCATTTTTCGTGCCAGTATGTTACGTGAGGTGAAGAAAATGGTAAAGCTTACTGCAGAAATGAAAGAAGTTTTTGCAAAAAATAAAGTATTTGCTGCTGCAACAGCCTCAAAGAGGGCTATACCTAACGTTGCACCAATTGCAACTGTCCAGCTCGTTGCCGACGATACCATCTGGATTGGAGACAATTATATGGTTAAGACCTTGGCAAATGTCAAAGAAAATCCCCACATGGCACTCTATATCTGGGATCCTGAAAAGAAACGCTGTTTCCAGATTAAAGGGACCGTCACGGTAAAAACCAGTGGTCCGGATTATGAAAAGATCAAAGCCCAGATCAAGGAAAAAGGACCCCACTACCCGGCAAAAGGACTGCTCGTTTTTTCAGTAACAGAAGTATTTGATTGCACCCCAGGCCCGAATGCCGGAAAAAAAATAGAATAAAACATTAAATCCTTTTTTACAACTTACTTTTTTGTTTTTTTGTCTTTTGTGCATGTACATGTCGTGCTTGCAAACCGAAATAATGGGAAACACCGATCGCATGACACTGATCGATGGATACACTGTCAAATGAAACGAGGTCACTTGAATAAATTGCATCGGGAGAACTCCTTCCAAGCACCCTGACATTACCCTTGTAGAGTTCAAGATCTACACTGCCATTCACCCGTTCCTGGGTCGAATTGATGAAGGCATTCAAAGCGGAGTAAAGTGGTTCGTAGACAAGTCCTTTATAGGCAAGTTCAGACCATTTATCATCCACCATCCGCTTAAAGGCAAGCTCCTGCCGGGTAAGTACAAGTCCTTCGAGATCCCGGTGTGCCATAAGAATGACCGTTGCCGCGGGGTGCTCGTAATTCTCCCGCGCCTTGAGGCCGAGAATCCGATCTTCAATCATATCATTGCGTCCTATCCCGTGCTTCCCGGCACGTTTGTTAAGGTTCTGGATTAATTCGTAACCGGGGAGTATCTTCCCATTCAGCGCAACAGGAATTCCCGTTTTAAATTCAATCGTAAGTTTTTCCGGAGTATCAGGAGCTTTTTGTGCAGGCACGGTCCAGAGATAGATCTCTTCAGGGGGATGATATGCGGGATCTTCGAGCAGTCCGCCCTCAATACTCCGGCTCCAGCAGTTCTCGTCCATGCTCCACGGCTTGTCTTTTTTTACCGGCACCGGAATTCTATGTTGCTGTGCATACTCAATTTCCCAGTCCCTGGTCAGGTTCAGTTCACGTATTGGTGCAACAACTTCAAGCCCGGCACTGCGTATGATAACATCAAACCTGAGCTGATCATTTCCTTTACCCGTACACCCATGTGCAACAGCCGTTGCACCCTCCTTGTGTGCGACCTTAACAACTTCCTCGGCAATCAGGGGGCGGGCAAGAGAGGTCCCCATGGGATATCCTTCATAGGACCCGTTTGCCCGGATTGCGGGAAAGATATATTCGTGAACAAATTTTTTGCGGGCGTCGATCGTATAATGACGGTCGGCGAATTTTTTTCCTTTTTTTGCCGCGACATCGATCTCTTCATCCCGCTGCCCCACATGAACGGCAACGGTGACAACGCGATCATAGTCATACCGTTCCTTCAGGAGCGGGATACAGATGGAGGTGTCAAGCCCTCCGGAATATGCAAGAATAATAGTACCTTTTCCCATAGTTGAGACTCCACCCGAATGGTAATGGTATACAGCTATGTAGTCTGAGCATATATTTTCGAGGGCAGAATATTTCAGACCCAATTGAAATTCAAAAATCTGGATTACATATAAGCGCAATTAAAAAAGGTGTTCAGGTGATTAATCCTGAACGTTTATCGGTCTGATTACTTTGTAACAATTATTTTTCCTACAACTGATGGCTGGAATACAGTCTGATAATCATATGTGCCCACGGTGTCAAAGGTGACTTCGAGGGGCTTTCCATAGGGAATTGTTACCGGGCTCATTCCACCGAAATATTTTGATGACCCTACATTAATTGCAATAACGCCGTGAGGCTTGAAGGGGTCGTCGTTCTTAAAGATAACTTTGCCACCCACTGGTACAACAACTGTAGGACCGGGGATAATGGTCAGAGATCGGGTGAAGGTAATCGTAACTGATGGCTGGGGCGTGGGGGTCGGGGTGGGTGTCGGGGTCGGGGTGGGTGTGGTGTTCACGACGACAATCGTGGTTGGTACCGGTGTCGGGACGGTTGTAACGACAGTTGTCGGAACCGGTGTCGGGGTCGGGGTCGGAGTTACTACAGGAGCCGGCTGGGATGTGCAGCCCGCAAGAAGAATCCCGATAAACAGGATCGCGAGAACAACAAGTAATTTCTTCATGCATCTTTTTTTGTTATTTCTGTATATAAGGATATTCAATTAATATGTACCATAAACCGGTTTTTCCAGATAGTACTGCACTCTTCCCGGGAAATACGGAGAAATATAAAGTAAATGTACGAAAAGACGGATGCTGGTGTTTACTTCAGATAATGACTGAGTGGTTCAAGGGTGACCTTCTCATGCTTTATCGCATCAATGGCAAGTGCCGCCGCACGCGCTGCCTGAAGGGTAGTTATATAAGGGATACTGAAATCAACTGCCGCACGCATGATCTGGTAATGATCCTGCCGGGACTGTTTGTCCTGGGGAGTGTTGATGATAAGGCGGATCTCACCATGCCGCATCATATCCAGCACGTTGGGGGATCCTTCCTGAACCTTCCTTACCAGATGTGCTTCAATTCCCGCTTCAGATAGGTAATCCACTGTTCCTTCTGTTCCATATAATATGAGCCCGAGATCACGCAGCTGTCTCGCTATTGGGATCGCCTCATCCTTCTGTTCGATATTGACCGAAATGAAGATGTTGCCCTTAAGCGGCAGTTCGTTATCTGCCGATATACATGCCTTGTAAAAGGCAAGCCCGAAATCGTAATCAATTCCCATCACTTCGCCGGTGCTTTTCATTTCAGGACCGAGCATGGTATCGACACCGGCGAGTTTATTGAAAGGGAGCAGTACCTCTTTCACTGCAACGTGTTCTATTATGCGCTCGTGATAACCGAGATCGCACAGTTTTCTCCCTATCATTACTTTCGCCGCGATTTTGGCAATTGGGATCCCGGTGGCCTTTGAGACAAACGGTACGGTGCGGCTTGCACGTGGATTTGCTTCAAGGACATAAACGACATCGTCCTTGACTGCAAGCTGGAGGTTCACAAGCCCCACTACACCAAGTCCGAGTGCGATCCTGCGGGTATAGTCACGGATGGTATCCAGTATCTGTGGAGAGAGCGACTGTGTCGGAATAACACAGGCAGAGTCACCGGAATGAATTCCCGCCTGCTCGATGTGCTCCATAATGCCACCAATGAGAACCTCATGTCCATCGCAGACCGCATCAACATCAAGTTCTATTGCATTCTGGAGATAGGAATCAATAAGCACCGGATGGTTCTTGCTGACCCGGACTGCCTCTTTCATGTAGGTCTCGAGTTCACGCTCATCGTGAACTATCTCCATCGCCCTGCCACCGAGAACATATGATGGTCTGACAAGCACCGGGAACCCGATCTGTTCTGCCATTGCCCGGGCATCGCCCTCAGAATACGCAGAACTGTTTGCCGGACTGGGTATGTTCAGTTTGCACAATAGTATACTGAACCGGTCGCGATCTTCTGCGATATCCATGGCATCCGGACTTGTCCCAAGAATTCTGGTAGGAAGACCCAGCCGCCTGATTTCCTGCTCGATAGGAACTGCGAGGTTAACTGCATTCTGACCTCCGAACTGTACCATTACACCATAATAATAGTCCTTTTTTAAGATGTTTACAACATCCTCGAGCTGCATCGGCTCAAAAAAGAGACGGTCCGATGTATCAAAGTCGGTGGAAACCGTTTCGGGATTATTGTTGACGATATGGACCTCAACACCTTCATCACGCAAGGCCTGCACGGCATGGACCGTACAGTAGTCAAATTCAATTCCCTGCCCGATACGGATGGGGCCGGACCCGAGAATAAGGACTTTCTGTCGGTCATTGGGGGTAATCTCACATATGGGCTCTCTGGTAGAATAAAAATACGGTGTGCTGGCGGGGAATTCAGCGGCACAGGTGTCCACCATCTTGTAGGAGGGAAGACCGGCGATTTTCTCAATCTCGGTAAAGGGTTTTCCGGTAATCTTTGAAATTTCGGTATTTAAAAATCCGTATTTTTTTGCTGTCAGGATTTCGTCAACGTCACTGTATACTCCGAGACGTTTTTCCATGTCGACAATGTTTTTGATCTTCTCCAAAAAGAACGGAAGGATAGAGGTAAGCTGAGTGACTTCGTCGAGAGTAAAGTTCTGGCGGAAGGCGTCAAAAAGGCAGTGGAAACGTTCATCTGTCGGACGCGAGAGAATCATGCGGATCTCGCTTGGGCTTGTATGAGGGATAACATCCGTGTCAATGGAGCGTTTTGCCTTCATGAAAGCTTCCTCAAGTGTCCGTCCGATTGCCATAACTTCTCCTGTGCTCTTCATAGATGTTGAGAGCGTCCTGTCCGCTCCTTTAAACTTGTCGAACGGCCAGCGGGGGACTTTGACAACAATATAATCAATGGTTGGTTCAAAGGATGCGGGAGTACATCCGGTCACGGTATTCATGATCTCATCAAGCCGAAGCCCAATGGCAATCTTTGCTGCTACACGGGCAATAGGGTACCCGGTAGCTTTTGAAGCGAGTGCTGATGACCGGGAAACGCGGGGATTTACTTCAATTACACGGTAATTCCCGTCCCGGAAAGCGAATTGTATGTTGCAGCCTCCCTGGACATCGAGTGCCCTGATGATATGAATAGCGGCACTTCGCATCATCTGGAACTCATCGTCACGGAGGGTGAGAATCGGGGCAACAACAACACTTTCTCCGGTATGGATACCCATAGGGTCCACATTCTCCATTCCGCAGACAATAATGCAGGTATCTGAAGCATCCCGCATCACTTCGAATTCGATCTCCTTCCAACCCAGAACACTCTCCTCTATTAGAACCTGATGGATCCGTGAACGGGCAAGCCCGAGTTCGATGATCCGGGTTAATTCTTCTTTTGTTTTCCCTATCCCCCCGCCAGCTCCTCCCAGGGTATATGCCGGACGCACAACTGCCGGCAATCCGATTGTCCTGATTGCCTCATCGAGCTGGCTTAACGAATTGATGATAGTGCTATTTGGGACTGGTTCGCCGATCTCGGTCATGAGATCGCGGAATTTCTCCCGATCTTCCCCCTTATAAATCGCTTCGAGCGGTGTACCCAGAATCTCCACATCTTCAAGGGCACCCATCTCGGCGAGTTCCACGGTAAGGTTAAGAGCGGTCTGCCCCCCCATACCAGATAGGATTCCATCCGGCTTTTCCTTCTCGATGATTTTTGCGATTACATCAGCCCGGAGAGGTTCAATATAGATTTCGTCAGCCATCTCCGGATCTGTCATGATAGTTGCCGGGTTTGAATTGACAAGCACGATGTTTATACCCTCTTCGCGGAGTGCCCGGCATGCCTGGGACCCGGAAAAGTCGAATTCTGCGGCCTGCCCGATCTGAATCGGACCTGACCCGATCATGAGGACCTTTTTGATATCCGTCCTTTTTGGCATCAGGAGAGCCTCCTGAACATGGCATCAAAAAAATGCGCTTCTGTATCCCGGGGTCCACCATGCGCTTCAGGGTGGAACTGGACTGTCGTGACGTCAAGATCTTGGTTTTCAAATCCTTCCAGCGTATTATCATTCACGTTCGTGTAGGAAACTCTGCAACCCTCTGGAAGAGAATGCGCATCCACCGCAAATCCATGGTTCTGGGTTGTGATAAAGATTCTCCCGTCTTTAAACCGAACCGGCTGGTTGGCGCCCCGGTGCCCGAACTTAAGCTTGTATGTGTCTCCTCCGAGTGCCAATGCACAGACCTGGATGCCCATACATATACCGAAGATAGGTACCTGACCCAAAAGATCTTTTACACATTTAATCGCATCAGTTGCCTGCTTGGGATCGCCAGGCCCGTTGCTGATGAGGAATGCATCGGGTTTGCAGGCAAGGATCTTATCGGAATCTGTAGCGTAAGGAAAGATATGGAGATCCCCATGCCGCTTTGCAAGACTGGTAATCATATTCTTTTTCATGCCAAGATCAAGGACCGCAATCCGTTTTCCGCTGCCATAGATATGATATGGCTCTTTGCAGGAGACTTCCGGGATTGGGATAATGTCTGATATCGAGGGAGTTCTGCATGCGAGCTTTACGGCATAATCTCCATCATCACTTCCTACAACGAGAGCAGCCCGCATCGTACCATAAACACGGGTCTTAATGGTTAGTGCACGGGTATCAACACCACTCATACCAAGGAGGCAGTTCTCTTCAAAAAAGGATCCTATTGAAGGCTGGGAAGAGGGTTTTTCACAGATCTCTTTTGTTATACAACCCAGTGCGCATACATGCGGGTTCTGAAAATTCTCTCTGTCGACCCCATAATTGCCGATGAGGGGAAAAGTGAACATAAGGATCTGGCCGACATAGCTTGGATCGGTAAGGGATTCCATATAACCGGTCATTTGCGTATTGAAAACAAGTTCTCCGGAGCATTCCCCCTCAACACCAAATCCCTTCCCTACGACAAATTGCCCATCCTCGAGACCCAGAACCGCCTTCATGATTTCCATATGTAATGTGCCTGAATAGTTATTAACGATAGTGCAGGTACCAAAAATTTCTCAGGTCGGGGACAACCGTCGTCCTCACTACATTCTGATTTACCAGTATTTCGGGGCATCCTCCAGGTGGATGTCGAGCACGAAGAGGACTTGCAGGCACTTCTTGAAGATATCATGTGATGATGAAAAATCGTTAATACTTTTCATCACCCCTTTTCATCTCATCCTTCTTCTGAAGGGAGGTAAATCTCCGTCTAT
>Ga0209777_10006052_pt1 | contig 13732 bp, 13 predicted proteins | sample FrelakmetHBP12HB_FD_187147 | JGI IMG/M metagenome (GOLD analysis project Ga0209777, IMG submission 187147) | Freshwater lake sediment microbial communities from the University of Notre Dame, USA, for methane emissions studies -HBP12 HB (SPAdes)... | ecosystem: Environmental > Aquatic >...
GTTGAAGAGGTACCCCACGATCAGGATGCCCACGCCTACAACGCCGATGAACGTCGCGATCAGCCTGGGCCGCAGCACCTTGCGCAGGATGATCGTCTCGGGCAGCGAGAGCCCGATTATGGCCATCATGAACGCCAGCACCGTGCCGAGCGCGGCGCCCTTCTCGAGCAGCGCCTCGACGATCGGGATGATGCCGGCCGCGTTCGAGTACATCGGGATGCCGATCACCACGGCGAGCGGGACCGCCCACCACGCGTCCTTGCCCATGAACGACGCCATGAAGTTGGTCGGGACCCAGCCGTGAATCGCGGCGCCCACTGCAATCCCCACCAGCACGTAAGGCCACACCTTGCCGACGATCTCGCGCACCGCCTCGGCGCCGTACCGCACGCGCCCCGGCCAGTCCGTCGGATTCCCGTCCGCGCCCGCCGCGCCTCCCTCGACCTCGTACACCCACGCCTCGACGTGCCGTTCCATCTTCAGCCGGCCGATCACCCACCCCGAGACCATAGCGATCGCGAGGCCCGTGCCCATGTACACCGCCGCCACCTTCCAGCCGAAAAGGCCGAACAGGAGCACGAGCGCGACCTCGTTGACCATGGGCGCCGAGATCAGGAAGGAGAAGGTCACGCCCAGGGGGACTCCGGTGGTGACAAAGCCAATGAACAGCGGCACCGCGGAGCAGGAGCAGAAGGGAGTCACCACGCCCAACAAGGCCGCGAGCACGTTGCCCAGGGCCTCGCGCCGGCCGGCCAGGATGCGGCGGGTCCGCTCCGGGGTGAAGAACGAGCGCACGATGCCCACGCCGAAGACCACCACCACCAGCAGCAGCAGGACCTTGGGCGCCTCGAAGATGAAAAACTCGATGGCGGAGGAGAGACGCCCCGCCGACCGGCCCAACAAGCGATAGGTGAACCACTGCGCAAAGAATTCCAGGTTTCGATAAACCAGCCACCAGGCCGCGGCGCCGAGCGCGACCAGGAGCACCGACCGAACCCAGCCAAGACCTTCCCCGAGCGGAGCCGACCCCACGACCGGGTTGGCATTGCTTGGAGTACCGGACATGGTCATCTCACCGACTTCAACTGTTCTTGCGCGGTGCTCTTGATGGCGGACTCCACGCATTCAAACAAGCCCAATAAACACGGGCAAAACAAATGATAGAAGACCTGGTTGCCCCGTTTCTCGTCGCTCACGATCCCCGCGCTTTTCAGGACCGAGAGGTGCTTGGAGACGGTGGAGATGTCGGCGCCGGCCAGCTCCGCCAGCTTGCGGACACAGATGTCGCGCCGGGACAACCGGTCCACCAAAAACAGCCGCGTGGGATGGGCCAGGGCCTTGACGATCCTGGCCCGGGCCGCGAACCGCGCCTGGGTCTTGCTATCCACGGGAACCTCCTGGAATCTTTCTATTTGGTAATATAGCCAAATAGCCAAGTATTGTCAAACGGCGGACCACAGGCGAAAGACTGAGCGGTCAGACACCTACCTGGCGGTATAGACACCCTGAATTATTCTAATTTTTAACACCGACCCGGTTGGCGTCGCTGACGGGATAAGCAATTAGAATTATTTGCAATTTCTTGACTGGGCCGGCGCGAACAGGGCCAGGCAGCCAAATTAGTTAATTATTAGATTTAGATTAAAATAGCTTGCAGGGCTTGACAGCAATCTCCGATCGTGTTAGTAGGAGTATATTCGGAAGCTGCTCCAGAAAGGAAAACCGGGCCATCCATGTCGGCCAGGACTTCACCCAAACGCATGAAGCTCTCTTCCCGCGCCCGCTACGCTCTTCGCGCCATGATCGCAATCACGCGGCTGGCCGAGGACTCGAAACCGGTCAGCCTGGACCGGGTGGCCCAGCGCACCCGGGTCTCCCGGCGCTACCTGGAGCAACTGGCCCTGGCGCTCAAGCACGCGTCCTTGCTGCGGAGCGTGAGCGGCAAGGGCGGCGGGTACCGGCTGGCGCGGCCGGCCGCGGAGATCAAGGTGGGGGAGATCATCGAGGCGGCCATCGGGCCAATCAATATTGTGGAGTGCGTGCGCCATCCGGACGCCTGCCTGATGGTGGACGTGTGCGAGTGCCGGTTATTCTACTTGCTGCTCAATCGCCGGATCAGCGAGGTCTTAAACGAGTTTACGCTGCATGACCTGGCCGATCAGGGCTGGCTGAAAAAAATGGGCCGGGAGTTGGAAGCCTTCGACCGTCAGAACCGGGTCTTGGAAAACCAGCCCGCACCGGCGGCCGCTCCCCGCAGCCGGCGCAAGTCCGGCGCGAAGCAGATATCAGGAGGACGGAAATGAGGACTGAGAGCATGCCGGGAAGCGCCCCTGCCCCGGACGAGTTGCGGGTCAAGCACAGCGTGATCCGCTTGCTCAAGGGCGACATCACCGATTTGGAGATCGAGGCCTTTGTTTATTACGCCCGGCCGGACCTGGCCTTAGGCTCGGGTTTCGGCAGCGCCATTTCGCTCCGGGGCGGGCCGAAGGTGCAAGAGGAGCTGAAGAAGCTGGGTCCGCTGCCGACCGGCGGGGCGGTGGTCACCGGGGCCGGGACCATGAAAGCCAAATACATCATTCACGCGGTGGGGCCGCGGTTCCAGGAGGAAGACACCGAGGGCAAGCTCCGCGCCACCGTGCTGAGCGCGCTCAAGCGGGCCGAAGAGAAGAAGATCAAGCGCCTGGCCTTCCCGCCCATGGGCGCCGGCTTTTACGGGGTGCCCCTGGAGCTTAGCGCCAAGGTCACCCTGGACACGGTGAAAAAGTATCTGGAGAGCGGCAGCAGTCTGGAGGAAGTGGTCTTCTGCCTGCGCGACTCGCGCGAGTATAAGCCCTTCCAGGCGCGCCTGAAGGAATTGACGGAAAAGAGTCAACAGGAATCAGTAAACCGTGCACCGTGAAGAATGCTTATCAGGTAATTCACTGTTTACTGTGCACTGATTACTGAGCACTTTCCGAGGAGGTTCGGATGAGCGACCTACTCCGTTTTGCCGAGAACGAGCTGCAACTCTTCGCCCTGGGCTTCATGACCCTGGTTTACGTGCTGCGCATCCGCTGGCTGCTGCGGTTCAAAGCCGGCAAAGAGCGCCAGGCCGCCACCGGCCGGGGCGACACCAACCCGAACCTGGGCATCGTCTATTCCTGGGCCAACATCGCCATGCCCTGGGCCATGGAGAGCACCCGCCAGAAATTTGTCCTCTACCTCCAGTTCGTCGTCTTCCACCTCAGCGTGGCGGCTTCCATTGCCATGTCCTTCGTCATCCCTTACTTCCCAAGGCTGATGGAATTTGCGCTGGTAACCCGGGGCCTGCAGGCCTGCTTCGGCGCGGCGTGCCTGATCGGATGCTACCGTTTGTTCCGCCGGCTTACGAACCCGGTGATGAAGCGGATCAGCACGCCCGACGACTTCTTCTCGCTCCTGCTCCTGACCGTGTGGTTCCTCTTCGCGCTCCTGGCCGCGCCCAACCGGCCGGCGGCCGGCGAGACCCCGCTCCTGGTTTATTTCATCATGACCGCCTTTTTCCTGATGTATGTCCCCTTCAGCAAAATTTCGCACTACCTCTACTACCCTTTCACCCGTTACTACTTCGGCAAGAGCATGGGCCACCGGGGCGTTTACCCCCTCCGCCGCGGTCCCCAGGCTGGAGCCATGAGAAGTTAAGATGAAACACAAAGGCACAAAGACACTAAGCACAGAAGCAGAAATTGGTTTTAAACTTTCTTTAGCTTCGTGCCTTCGTGTCTTTGTGGTGAAGAAAAGAATTTCAAAGGAGTAAGCGATGGAAGCTCAAACTCGGTCCTACAAGGCGCAAAAAGTATTGGAGCGGATGGGCAAGAAGCTCAACCGGCAGATGGCCGGCTCGCTGGTGGCCTGCGTGCACTGCGGCATGTGCACCGAGTCCTGCCACTACGCGCTCACCAACCCGGACGACCCCAGCTTCGCGCCCGCGGCCAAGGCCGACCTGATCCGCAGTTTCTTCAAGCGCCACTTCGACTGGACCGGCCGGGTCTTCCCCTGGTGGGTCCACGCCCGCGACTTCCTCACCGACCAGGACCTGGAAGACCTCAAGGACACCGTGTTCGGCAAGTGCACCAACTGCCGGCGTTGCTCGATCAACTGCCCGATGGGGGTGGACTTTGCCACCGTCAACCGCATGACCCGGGGGCTGTTGGTCTCGGTCGGGATCATGCCCGAGGGCGTGGCGGTGGTGAGCAAGGACCAGTGGGAGATCGGCAACCAGATGGGCGTGCTCAAGGAAGACTACCTGGACACCCTCGACTGGATGGGCGAGGAACTGGAAAAGGAAGTCGGCGACCCGGCCTGCCGCATCCCGGTGGACAAAATGGACGCGGAGATGGTCTATTCGATCAATCCCCGCGAAGTCAAATACGATCCCCGCACCATTGCCGACGCGGCCAAAATTTTCTGGGCCGCGGGCGAGAACTGGACCATGCCCAGCGACGGCTGGGACATGACCAACTTCGGCCTCTTCTCCGGCGACGACGAGTTGGGCGGCGCGGTGGCGCGGCGGCTGTATGAGAAGGTGATCGAGCTGCGGGGCAAGAAGCTGGTGATCTCCGAGTGCGGGCACGGCTACCGCTCGACCCGCTGCGAAGGCCCGAACTGGGCCGGGATGGACATCCCCTTTGTGATGGAAAGCTCGGTCCTGACCATGCTCCGCTACATCCGCGAGGGCCGGATCAAGGTGGACAAGAGCAAGAACACCATCCCGGTCACTTTCCACGATTCCTGCAACAACGCCCGGAGCTGCGGCCTGTTCGAGGAGCCGCGCGAGCTGCTCGACCTGGTCTGCACCGACTTCCGCGAGATGCACCCCAACCGCTCCGAGAATTATTGCTGCACCGGCGGCGGCGGGGCCATGTCCATGTCCGAATACACCCCGCGCCGGCTCAAGTCGGGCCGGGTCAAGGCCGAGCAACTCCAGAAGACCGGGGCCCAGATTGTGGTTACCTCCTGCCACAACTGCGTGGACGGCCTGAGCGACGTGATCCGGCACTACAAACTGGGCATGCAGGTGCAGCAACTGGTCAACCTGGTGGCCAACGCCCTGGTGATCGAGAAGAAAGTCGCGGTGCCGGTGAAGATCGAGAAGCCGGCCGCGGCCGCCGGTCTCCAGGGCAAGAAAATTCTGGTCGCCGACGACGAGCCGGACATCCTCACCTACCTCACCACCGTGCTCGAAGACAACGGCGCCACTGTGCTCCAGGCCAAGAACGGCGATGAGGCCCTGGCCCTGGCGCGCAAAGAAAAGCCGGACCTGATCACCCTCGACATCTCGATGCCCGGCCGCGACGGCGGCCAGGTCTTCGAAGAGCTGCGCCGGGACCCGCAGCTCGCGACGATCAAGGTCTGCATCATCACCGGCAAGCCCGAGCTGCGCCGGTTGATCTACGACCGGCCGGTGCCGCCGCCCGAGGGCTACCTGGACAAGCCGGTCAGCGAAGAGAACCTGTTGTTGAACGTGCGCAAGATTCTGGAAGTGCCGCATCACGAAAAGTAGGGGCAGGTTTCAAACCTGCCCCTACAGAGGGCGAGGTCGGCCATGGAACTGCCGTTCCAACAATACTTCGAGGCCATGCCCTGCTACCTGACGGTGCAGGACCGGGAACTGAAGATCGTCGCGGCCAACCACTGGTTCCGGGAGGACTTCGGCGAGTTCGCCGGCCGCTACTGCTACCAGGTCTATAAGCATCGCTCGGAAAAATGCGAGGACTGCCCGGTCGAGCGCACCTTCCGCGACGGCCAGAGCCACAGCAGCGAAGAAAAGGTCAAAAGCCTGGCGGGCAAGGCGGTCTCGGTCATCGTCTATACCACGCCCATCCGCGACGCCGCCGGCGAGATCACCGCGGTCATGGAGATGAGCACCGATATCACCGAGTTGAAGGTCCTGCAGCAGCAACTGCGCGAGAGCCAGACCCGCTACCGGCTGCTCTTCGAGGAAGTGCCCTGCTACATCTCGATCCAGGACCAGGACCTGAAAATCATCGAGGCCAACCGCCGGTTCCAGGACGACTTCGGAAGCTTCCTCGGGTGCAAGTGCTACGAGATTTATAAGCACCGCGGGGAGGAGTGCCTGCCCTGCGCGGTGCAGCAGACCTTCGCCGACGGCCAGGTCCACCAGAGCGAAGAGGTGGTGACCTCCCGGAGCGGCGAGCAGACCAACGTGGTGGTTTACACCGCGCCGATCAAAAGCGCCGACGGCCAGATCCAGAGCGTGATGGAGATGAGCACCAACATCACCCAGATCCGCAAGTTGCAGTCCCAGCTCACCTCGATCGGCCTCTTGATCAGCACCATCTCCCACGGGATCAAGGGCCTGCTCACCGGGCTGGACGGCGGCCGCTACCTGGTCAAGACCGGCCTGGAAAAGGACAAGCCCGAGCGGGTCAAGCAGGGCTGGGACATGGTCGAGCGCAACATCGAGCGCATCCGCAGCCTGGTCCTGGACATCCTTTATTACGCCAAGGACCGCGAGCCGAACTGGGAAACCCTGGCCGCGCTTACGGTCGCCGAAGAAGTCTGCGGGCTGTTGCAAAGCAAGGCCGCGGAGCAGGGGATCGAACTCAAACGCGAGTTGGACCCGCAGGCCGGCGAGTTCGAGGCCGACGCCAAGGCCATCCGCTCGCTCTTGGTCAACCTGATCGAGAACTCGATGGACGCCTGCCGGGTGGACAAAAAGAAGGACTCGCACCGGGTCACGGTCGGACTGCGGGGTCATCCGGACCGGGTCGAGTTCGAGGTCCGCGACAACGGCGTCGGCATGGAGCAGGAGGCCCGGGAAAAGGCCTTCAGCCTGTTCTTTTCTTCCAAGGGCAGCGAAGGCACCGGGCTGGGCCTGTTCATCAGCCACAAGATCGCCCAGGCCCACGGCGGCGCCATCGCCCTCGACTCCGAATTGGACCGCGGCACCAAGTTTGTGGTAAAACTGCCCCGCAAGCGCCCGGAAAAGCCGGCCGGGGTATCCAAATCCGCCTAAAGGAGAACGTCTATGGCCATTGCAAAAAAAATCCTGATCATTGACGATGAACCCGATGTCCTCGCCTACCTCTCGACCCTGCTCGAAGACCACGGGTACGCCACGACCACGGCCAAAAACGGAGTCGAGGCGTTGGCCAAGGTCAAGGCGGTCCGGCCCGACCTGATCACCCTCGACGTCTCGATGCCGGAAAAGTCCGGGGTCAAATTCTATCGCGAGATGAAGGAAGCCGGCGAGTATCAAAAGATCCCGATCATCATCGTTACCGGCATTTCCGACGACTTCAAAAATTTCATTTCCACCCGCAAACAGGTGCCCCCGCCCGAAGGCTACCTGAGCAAGCCCATCAACCAGGACGAGATGCTGGGACTGGTCAAGAAACTCACGGCCTGAAACGGATCGGCGGTTGGTTCGATTCCGCGAGGGGTGATCCCCTTGGCGGCAGCGGTCATTTTATGCGCGACGGCGCGAAATATTGGGAGGTTAGTTGGAGATGGGGAAGTTAAATTGTTGGGAGTTCAAGCAGTGCGGACGAAACCCGGGGGGCGCCAAGGTCGCGGAATTGGGCGTCTGCCCGGCCGCGACCGAATCCAGGACCGAAGGGATGCACGGAGGAAAAATGGGCGGCCGCGCCTGCTGGGCGATCGCCGGGACCTTTTGCGGCGGCAAACAGCAGGGCAGTTTCGTCTCCAAGCTGACCACCTGCCTGGAATGCAACTTTCACGAGACGGTCCTGCAGGAAGAAGGCCCCGGCTTGACGCCGGTCAAGGCGATCTTAAACCTGGTTCGCTAGTTCTTTCTTCCTGGCTCCAGCCGTAAAAATATAATTATATTTCCCCCCGCTTGCCCTGAAAAACCACTTGGCGTATAATGAATAGCGGTCGTAGTTTGTTCTAACCTTCTGTAGTTTAGGAGGGTCCCATGAAACGTAGTTTCGCGAAGCTGTACCAGGAGTCTATTCAATCCCCCGACATTTTTTGGGCCCGCGAGGCCAAACGCATCTTCTGGAAGAAAAAACCCCGACAGGTGCTCGACGCCTCGCAGCCGCCGTTCAGCCGCTGGTTCCCGGGCGGCCAGACCAACCTCTGTTACAACGCGGTGGACCGCTGGGCGCTCGGCTCACGGCGTGGCTCCGCAGCCATCCTCTGGGAAAGCCCGGAGACCGGCCAGTCGCGCGAGATCACCTATTGGCAGCTCTACCACGAGGTGAACCGCTTCGCCGACGTCCTGACCCGCCACGGGATCGGCCGGGGCGACCGGGTGGTGATCTACCTGCCCAACCTGATCGAGTCCGCGGTGGCCATGCTCGCCTGCGTCCGCCTCGGCGCCATCCACTCCGTGGTCTTTGCCGGCTTCGCGCCCGAGAACCTGGCCCAGCGCATTGACGACGCCGGGGCCAAAATGGCCATCACCTGCGACGCCAGCTCCCGCAACGGCAAGCCGGTTGCGATCAAGCCGCTGCTCGACAAGGCCCTGGCCGCGACCGAGCGCAAAACCATCAAGAGCGTGATCGTGCTCGACCGCGGCCTGCTCGGCGACCGCTCCAAGGTGTTGACCAATCCCTACGACTCGCTCTGGGACGAGGAGATGAAGGCGACGCCGTTCAAGCCCAAGGACCCGGTCTGGCTGGAATCCACCGACCCCTCCTACATCCTCTATACCTCCGGCACCACCGGCAAGCCCAAGGGCGTGCTCCGCGACACCGGCGGCTATACCGTGGCGCTCGCCACCAGCATGGACTACATTTACGACGTGGGCGAGGGCGACGTTTATTTTTCCACCTCCGACATCGGCTGGGTGGTGGGGCACAGCTACATCATCTACGGGCCGCTCCTGGCCGGCGTGCCGACCGTCATGTTCGAAGGGACTCCGGTCCATCCGCACCCGGCGATCTGGTGGCAGATGGTCGAGAAATACGGGGTCACCTGCATGTTCTCCGCGCCTACCGCTTTCCGGGTGCTCAAGGGCCACGGCGAGGAAATGTTCAAGCGCTACGACCTGTCCAGCTTGAAGCGTATGTTCCTGGCCGGCGAGCCGCTCGACCCGCCCACCCAGCAATGGGCCACCCGGGTGATGCCGAACACCGTGATCCTGGACCACTACTGGCAGACCGAGAGCGGCTGGGCCATGCTCGCCAACTGCGCCGGGATCGAGCAACTGCCGATCAAACCCGGCTCGCCCACCAAGTCGGCCTACGGCTATAACCTGTTCGTGGTGGACGAAAAAGGCGAGCGCGTGCCGGCCGGCCAAAAGGGCTTCCTGGTCGGCCGCCTGCCCCTGCCGCCGGGCAACCTCTCGACCATCTGGGGCGACGACGACCGCTTCCGGCAATACTTCCAGAACTTCCCCGGCCACGACGACCTTTACCTGACCGGCGATTATGCCATCGAGGACGCGGACGGTTATTTCTGGGTCCTGGGCCGGGCCGACGAGGTAATCAACATCGCCGGGCACCGGCTGGGCACCGGCGAGGTCGAGGCCGCGATCTCGACTCACCCCAAGGTGGCCGAGGTCACCGCGGTGGGCGTGCCTGACGAAATTAAGGGCCAGTCGGTGATCGCGTTCGTGATCCTCAAGGGAGGCAATGAGGCTTCTCCCGGGCTGGCCAAAGAGTTGATCGCCGTCGTGTCCGAAAAGGTGGGCGCCATTGCCAAGCCCCGCGAGGTCTTGTTCGTGAGCAAGTTCCCCAAGACCCGCTCGGGCAAGATCATGCGCCGGGTGATCAAACAGGCGGCCGAGGGCGGACGCGAATACGGCAACATCAGCACCATCGAGGACACCACCGCCATCCAGGAAATCGAAAAAGCCCTGCAGCCAAAAATGCCCAGGGCTTGAAACGCGGGCAAGCGTCGTTTCCCGGTCTCGTCTGGACGGGGCTGGGGAATGGGTGTAGCATTGGGCCGTTGCATGAACAAGGAGGAAGGCCGATGACTATGCTCAAAAGATTATTTTTGATCGTTGCCTGTGCGCTTTGGCTCGGGCTTCCCTCGGCCTTTGCCCAGACCCAGACCTTTGCCGACGGCTTCAAAGGCCCGGAGAACCTGGCCTTCGACGGCCAGGCCAATCTCTACGTCTCCGACACCAACCACCTCTGGAAAATGGGCATGGACGGGAAGGCGACCGCGCTTTACGCCCGCGATCCCCAGACCGACGGCATCAGCCTGGGCGCGGTAAGGATAGGCCCGGAGGGCAAGGTCTATTTCTCGGTCGGCAACCGCATCCTGCGCCTGGACCCCAAGGACAACTCGGTCGCGGAGTTCGTGCGCGGGATCAAAGGCTTTGCCAACGGCAACGCTTTCGACGACCGGGGCAATTTTTTTATCGCCGACTCGCAGGAAAAAATTCTCTACGTCGTGCCGGCCGGGACCCAAGAGCTGAAAGTCCTCAAACAGAAACCGGGCTGGATCAACGGCCTGGTCTGGAACCGCAAGGACAACACGCTTTACTTCACCCTCAGCGCGCCCGGCCGGGTCGGAGGTTTTCGGCTGAGCGACGACGGCCTCTCGATCCGCGAAGAAATCACCGTGGTGAAATTTACCTTCGGCGGGCTGGACGACCTGACCCTGGACGCCGCCGGCAACTTCTACGTCTGCCTCTGGCTCAACGGCAAGATCATGAAAGTCAGCCCCGACGGCAAAAAAGAAGTCTTCCTCGACAAAATTGACGGTCCCTCCTCAGTCGCTTTCGGCCTGGGGCCGGACGCAGATACTCTTTTTATAACCGTTAAGGGCGGAAATACCAAGTTCGAGGGCACGCAACTGGTCAAGATTAAAACCTCTTCCCAGGGAATCCTCCCGCCGTTTGTGAGCGCCAAATAGCCAGAAGATCTTAAACACAAAGGCACAAAGACACGAAGCGAAGAAATGATGAATTATGAAAAAACCTTAGTGCCTTTGTGTCTTTGTGGTGAGTTATTTTTTGTTTTTGATTTTTTCCAGGATCGCCGCGGCGAGGAGGGGTAAAAGAATTTCGTGGTGCCCGGTGAGGCTGAAGCCCTGGCTCACTTGATCCTCAATCCAATTTTTTCCTGAATTTACCCGCCGGATAAAGTCCATAAATCCTTGACTAGGAATTGTTGGAAATCGTGAATCTGTTCTCGCAGTCGTTTATTAGTGAACATCTCTGGCCTAGGATCAACGTAATAGACCCCATCGAGTTTATTCAATGCTACGGTATATCCCAGGAAATGATTGCTCTGGAAGGTGGAATTTATCCCAAAAATGCTGTTACCTCTTTGGGCGCGTTGAACATCATGCAAGAAAATAGCGATGACGGGGATATTTCGACCCAACAACTTGGTCAGTAAAAACTTATCCAAGAATATTTTATCTATTCTATCCTTGCTCGTCGTTTTAACCGATCCGACTACTTCGGAAGGGTGAATAAACTGGGTTTCTTTGGCGATAATGGCTTGATTGCGGGAGAAGACCAGATCTAAATCATAAGACATTTTGTAGCCCGGATAGCCCGGAATTGGAAGGTTGATGGTTCGGGGTTCGCACTCTAAACCGATTTCTTGGATGATGAGTTTCACCAGACTTTCAAAAAGCTGTCCGACTCGCTTTCGGGATTGATTCGGATTATCAAACGAGTCCCCAATACTGCCAATGGATTGTTGCACGGTATAGACAACTCGATTGATCTCCTTAGAAGCCAAATAATTCTCCCTCCTTCTTTGGTTGACCGCTTTATCTTGGTGGCGACGGAGATCGGACAGAAAACAAATGAACCGCTCAAATGCTTTTGGGAAGGCCATTCTTGATTCCAAGAACAAATCAGCATTAAGAGGACGAGTGATCTTGTTCCCGTAACTTTTGCCATATTGATAAAAAATGTAATTATGGTGCGAAGGAGAAATGATGCGGGTAGGCCGCGTTTTTGCAATGAAGCCAAGAAATGCTCGAGTTATATTGAGGTAGTCTTCCAACTTAGAGAAGGCCGATTTATCTTGAACACTTGCTTGCAAATCGTTCAGCTTGATCTCTTTCATCGGATAGATTTCCTTCGTCGCGCATTTTCCAAGTCATATTCGATCCATTTCTCGATCGGCCAGTCTTCAACTAACTCGAGGCGATTGGCAGCCCAATTCAGGTATTCAAGGGAGATGTCACATCCTTTCCATTTGCGTTTTAATTGCTCCGCTACGACGGTGGTAGTGCCAGATCCGAGGAATGGATCAATCACCAGGTCCCCGGGATTGGATGAGGCTAACACAATTTTTCTAAGTAACTCTTCCGGCTTTTGAGTGGGATGAGGAGTCTTTTCATGCATGCCGTTGCAGGTCGTAGGTATTTCCAGGACATCGCGAGGCTTCGCCCCCTGGGGATGCGGATGCCAGAGCCGATCTTTGTCTTTGGCGCCTTTGCCATACTGGCTGGTTTCAGCCTGAGGGTGTTCAGGATATTTCAAGGTGTGATTACCATAAGGAATTCGAACTTCATCCACATTGAAGGTAAATTTTCGACCTTTGCGAAAATGCAAAATGCTTTCATGGGAACGCCCCCAATCCGCGCCCAGGTTAGCTTTGTTCTGATAGTGCCAAACCACCCACCGACAGCCCTGAAAAAAACGCGAAGCTGGAAGCTTGAGATCGGCTAAAATCTCCGAAAACCCGCAAATATAAATCGTCCCAGTAGGTTTAAGAACGCGGGCCGCTTGCTCGATCCATTGCAATGACCATTGCACATATTCTTGCTGCGATTCGAAAGTGTCCCATTCCGCTTTCTTGATATTATATGGAGGATCAGCAAAAATTAGGTCAACTGACTCTGATTCCAGAGAACGAAGCCAAACCATACTGTCTCCTGCCCAAATCTCCCCATTAGGATGAGAGTAAAAAAGGATGGGGATTTCGGGTTTGAAATGGGCCGGATCTATCTGAGTATAGCAACCCCTCTGCATTTTTTGACCAAAGAAGTTTGGTATCTCCTTGATGCGCGAGAACTCTCCCGAGGGTTCTTTGAACGCTGCAGCGGTTTCTTGATTTCTTAATTTCTTGGGACTCATTTTATTTTCTTCCGTTTGGTCTGGTCCAGACCTTCAAGAATCGCCGCCGCGAGGAGGGGTAAAAGAATTTCGTGATGCCCGGTGAGGCTGATGCCCTGGCCGCCGCGTTGCACCGGCCGGCCGGTGACGTTCTGGCGCGGGCGGTAGTGCTGGATGAAGTCGAGGTTGACGGTGGTAAATTTTTGGACTTTATGGCCGAGGTTGCGGGCCAGAGATAGCGCCTTCAGGAATACTTCGGGCAAAATCACCGCGGAGCCGATATTGAAATAGACCCCGCCTTCCAATTTAGCAACCATTCCCGCGAAAAGACGAAAATCGTAAAGCGTGCCCTGCCCGATTGCGGCGCCGTCGGCGGAGGGGTGCATGTGAATTGTGTCCGTGCCGATGGCGACGTGGACGGTGGCGGGAATGCCCAGCATGGCGGCTTGCGCCAGGATGCTCAAGCGCGCGTGAGGAAGTTTGGCCCTCGCCATCACTTCGCCAATGGCCTGACCCAGCCCCCATCCCCGAATCGGGCAAAGCCCGGCGGCGAGGTTGAGCGCGTCCGCAGTCTCCCGGGTGGCCCCGAAGCTGCCGTCTTCCAAGGTCTCGGCCACGTCTTCTGAAGTTTTCCCGGCATAAGCCACCTCGAAGTCGTGCACCGCGCCGGCGCCGTTAAGGGCGATGCCGGTAACCACGCCTCGCTTCATCAGGTCTATCACGATGGGCGACAGCCCGACCTTGATCACG
>Ga0209777_10006053_pt1 | contig 13732 bp, 6 predicted proteins | sample FrelakmetHBP12HB_FD_187147 | JGI IMG/M metagenome (GOLD analysis project Ga0209777, IMG submission 187147) | Freshwater lake sediment microbial communities from the University of Notre Dame, USA, for methane emissions studies -HBP12 HB (SPAdes)... | ecosystem: Environmental > Aquatic >...
CTGGGAAACCGTCTGCAATTATGGGAACGAAACTTCCAAAGCGGCAGCTACCGGTTTGGCAATCCTGCAAGCGCGTAATTCGCTTGAGGACAAATCGGAATTGACCAAGAAATATGTCAAGCAGTATCTGCATGACTTGGCCGCGCATGAAGTCGGGCATACTCTGGGACTGCGCCACAATTTCAAGGCTTCGACGGTCTACACGCAGGCGCAACTAAGCGACCCTGCCTTTGTCGCCCAAAATGGTGTAGTCAATACGGTAATGGAGTATACACCGCCAAACATTGCCGCCGACGGCAAACCGCAGCCGAATTTCTTCAATACTGAAGTAGGACCATGGGATAGCTGGGTGATCGAATACGGCTATAAGCCGATTGATGCCAAAGACCCGCAGGGTGAGAAGACGGAGTTAGACAAGATTGCTTCACGCGCAGCCGATCCATTATTAGCGTACGGCACGGATGAAGATTGTTTTGGGAATAGCTCTCGTGCGATCGACCCGTATGTCACACAAGGCGACCTGAGCGCCGACCCGATTTTGTTCTGGCAGCGTCGGATTGATCTCTGTAAAGAGCTATGGTCGAAAATTGAGAAAGAGAATGAAAAACCGGGGCAGAACTATCGCAAGCTTCGCACTTTGTTCGCGTATGGCTGGGGGAGTTTCGGATTGGCAGGCAACAACGTGGCTCGTTTCATTGGCGGTATACAGAACTTCCGTGATCACATAGGCGACCCGAATGGCCGGCTTCCTTTCCGTCCGGTTCCTGCCGCAAAGCAACGCGAGGCGATGAAATTTATTGTCGACAACATCTGGTCGCCTGATGCTTTCAAATTCTCGCCGGAGTTTCTGAACAAGCTGCAAACTGAGAAGATGTCCGACTTTACCGGATCAGTGTGGTCAATTCAGCGAATTGACTACCCATTGCACGATCAAGTGCTTTCAATACAAAGGACGCCGTTTAATCATATCTACAATCCGATCACTCTAGGTCGCCTTAACGACATTGGGCTGCACTATGACAAGGGACAGGATGTCTACACGATGTCAGATGTTTTCCAAGATGTCAGACGCGCGATCTGGTCGGAAGTGACCGCTGGTCGGAACATCGATGGTATGCGTCGCAATCTCCAGAGAGCGCATCTGGGAATTCTGGTCGATCTAGTGACTAACACTGATTTACCGGTTCCCGAGGATGCAGTGACGCTGGCGCGCGTTGATCTCCGCACGCTTAAGGGTGCGATCGGAAATGCACTCTCAGGAAGCACGCTGGACACGATAACAAGAGGGCATCTCGAAGACTCTCTGGCGCGGATCAACGCGGCTCTGGACGCCCGTATCAATCTGAAGATGTAACTTTCGGCAAATTGTCTTGAGCATTGTAAAAGCCCGGTCATCAAGCGATAGCCGGGTTTTTTGAAGTCTCGCAACTCCGGACCCCTGTGATTCGTACGGCAGCGTGAATGGAAGTCGAAACCGCAGGGGTTTCGATTTACGCGACTAATTTCTGCGGACGACGGGTCGATAACCACCTTGAGAGGAAGGTATGAAGGTAATGCCAGACAGCAACGCAGAAGCTCTAGTCCAAATCGAGGGGCACATCGTCGACTCCGATCTGCTCAGGGATGTCTTCGATCTGATTATCGGCTCCGGCGGTAGATTCGAAATCAGAGAGTTCGTCATTGGTCGAACCAATACCGAGGGCTCTCTGGCACGTGTCAAGGTTTCGGCGCCTTCGAAAGAACGGCTCGCTCTGATTCTGAATGTTCTTTCCGAGCGCGGATGTTTCGTGGTGAGCGAAAGCGCGGTACAGACGAAATCGTCGACCAAGGACCGAACGGCGCCCGATGATTTTTATTCCACGACTAATTACCGTACTGAAATTCGACTAAGTGGCAAGTGGATCGAGGTCGGTAATCAGCGGATGGACGGTGTTATCGTTGTTGGCGGCGGCAAAGCAGTTGTCAAGAAACTCCGTGAAGTTTGCAGTGGAGATCGGATTGTCTGCGGGCTGGACGGTGTCAGAGTACATCCGGAGTTCAAAGACCGGGAACGCGATGAGTTCGCCTTTATGTCCAACGAAGTCTCGTCTGAGAAAAAGGTCTCAATCGCCGTCGAGAAAGTTGCCGAGCAAATCAGAAACCGCAAAGGCAGACTCTTGATCGTCGCCGGACCGGTTGTCATACACACCGGTGCAGTCGATTCGCTCTGCCGCATGATCCGTGGCGGATTCATCGACGGGTTGCTGACCGGCAACGCTCTGGCCGTCCACGATATCGAGAATGCTCTCTTCGGCACATCCTTGGGAATAGATACTTCTGCGGGTACTCCGGTCGATCAGGGGCACCGCAATCACATGCGCGCAATCAATGCAGTCAATAAGGCAGGTGGTATCAAGAAAGCTGTCAGCAAGAAGATTCTCAAATCGGGTATCATGTACGAATGCGTCAGGCACAACGTCCCGTTTGTGCTGGCCGGTTCGCTGCGCGATGACGGGCCTCTGCCGGAAACCATCACCGATATGAATACTGCTCAGGCTGCGTACGCCCAACAGATCAAAGGCGCGGAAATGGTCTTGATGCTCTCGACAATGTTACACTCCATCGCTACCGGCAATATGCTTCCAGCGTGGGTCAAGACGATCTGCGTCGATATTAACCCGTCGGTGGTTACGAAGCTCTCCGACCGTGGCTCATCCCAGACCGTCGGAATCGTCACTGATGTGGGGTTGTTTCTGCACCTTCTGGCGAATCGGCTCTGTCGATAGGTCGGTGTACTCCATTCAGAGACTACGCTCTTGCCGACTAAATATCTTCGCGCATGAGTTGTCCTTGAATCAAGTAAACAGTATTTGTTTGCATGTCAGTCGCTGTTGGTATATAGTGAGGCAGCACCAAATCGCGGAGACCTGATCCATGCCGCCACGCAATTTTTTAGGGATACCAGTCGAAAACTCGCAGCTTGCGGCATCACCTTATGTGATTCTGCCGGTTCCTTACGAGGAAACGGCCACCTATGGCAAGGGGACTCAATATGCTCCCGCGGCGATTATTGCGGCGTCGCAGGAAGTGGAACTCTTCGACGATGAACTCCGCCGTGAGCCGTATCTTGCCGGCATCCACACAGCGCCTTCAGTAGAGATCACCTCTGCGGGTGCGAAGGCACAAAACGAGATCGTCTACAAGAGTTGTCGTGAGTTGGTGCAACAGGGCAAGGTTGTGGGCATGCTCGGCGGCGAGCACTCGATTAGCTTTGGCGCCGTGCGCGCCTGCTTAGAAAAGTATCCCGACTTGACTGTCTTGCAACTTGATGCCCACGCCGATCTGCGTGACGGTTATCTTGGCGAACCATTCAGTCATGCAGCGGTAATGCGCCGCATTAGAGAACTCACAAAGAAGACCTTCGGGGTTGGTGTCCGCAACTACTCGTCCGAAGAAAACGACTACATCAAAGCAGAGCAGGTTTCCATTTGTTCAGCCGGCAACGCTTACCGAAATCCGCGCTGGGTCGACGAATTGGTCGAACAGCTCTCCGGCGATGTCTATCTTACATTTGATCTGGATGCCTTTGATCCGTCACTTCTTCCTGCCACGGGTACGCCGGAGCCTGGGGGGCTGATGTGGTATCCCGTTCTCGAACTGCTGAGAAAAGTCATCACAAAATGCCGTCTGGTCAGTTTCGATGTGGTCGAGCTGTCCCCAATCGAGGGCAACCATGCGTCTGACTTTGTGGCGGCCAAGCTGACGCACAAGATCATTGGTTACGATTCGCTAAAGCGCCTGAACTAGTAACTCGCGATATATCATTAGCTTATCTGAAGTCGATCCGAAGGGAATCGCGTGATATTATTGACGGACACGGCGTATGTGAGTATCCGTTGTTGTGACGCTACAGAAAAACACTTGTTTGTTCGTCGCAGAAGCAAATCGTTCAAGTTATAGAGGTGAGTATGAGGCTACCATCAATCCAGCAGGTGTTGCAGGAATCCAACCGGACATTGCTGCGCTTTCCATTCGTAATCACAAGTGTCGTTGTCGCGACTCTGTCGGCTCTCGTTCTGACTGATTACGATACTCCGCAAGGCAGCAGCCTTCTTTTCAACTTATTGGTGGCGGCAATGGTTGGGATTCCCTTCTTGCTGGCAATAACATTGTTCGCGGAGAGTGGAAAGTGGTCCAGATTGCGAAGCCTCGGTGCTCAGTCGCTTGGCGTGATTTTGCTTGCGGCTTATGCGCTCTCGATTCCCTCGGCATTGATCGGTGCTCCATTATACCACTTGTTTCGCTTTCAAATGCTGTTGGTTGCGGTTCTTTTTCTCGTGACCGTAGCCCCCTACATCGGGAGGTTCACACCGAGGGGCTTCTGGCATTTCAACAAAACGTTATTTTTCCGATTGTTGATAGCAGCACTCTTTTCGCAAGTGCTTTATGCCGGACTCGCCGTTGCACTGGCGGCGCTCCAAAACCTCTTTGGCCTGGACGTTCCGGGAAGACGCTATTTCCAACTCTGGATTCTCGTGACCGGGGTCTTCGGGATTTGGTTCTTTCTATCGGGAGTGCCTGAGGATGTCGAGAGTCTGGAAACCTCAACAGACTATCCAGGGAGTATCAAGGTTTTTGCCCAATATATTCTACTCCCTGTAGTATTCGTCTATTTCGTGATTCTTTATGCTTATCTCGGGAAGATCCTCATCGAGTGGAATTGGCCTCGGGGTTGGGTTAGCGGATTGATACTGGGCTTTTCTTCAACCGGCCTTGCAGCTTTGCTGTTGCTCTATCCTGTTCGTGAGCGTTCGGAAAATGTCTGGATCAGGATCGCCTGGCGGTGGTTCTTCATCGTTCTTATCCCTTTGATTGTGGTTCTATTCCTTGCGGTCTGGAGACGAATTTCTGACTATGGGATCACGGAACCACGATACATCGCGATAGTGTATGGTCTTTGGCTTGTTGCGATGACAGCTTACTTCACATTGAGCAAGACCAAGAATATTCGAATGATTTCCGGTTCCCTTTGCGTATTCGCCATGCTCATCTCCTTTGGTCCTTGGGGTGCCTTCCAGATATCCGAAGAAAGTCAAATCACGAGACTTAAGGGGTTGCTCGTTAGGGATTCTATTCTCGTGAACGATACGGTGCAAAAGGCGCCGCAGTCTGTATCCGCCGAGGATAGGGGCCAGATAAGTGCCGTCATCGGCTATCTGCACAAGATTCATGGTCTTGATGGGATTCAGCCCTGGTTCCCTGAGAACCTTAAACAGGACTCTCTTGGAGCAGGCTCGACATACAAGGATCCGATCTTTGTTACCCAGATGATGGGAATTGTATATGATCCTTACTGGCAAGGCGCAGGTGGTGATGCCGTTTCTCTAAGGGCAGATCAAAGCCGCGCTCTCAGTATTGATGGATATCAACATTTGTTACGGACTCGCTCGGTCTTTTCCGGCTCGGCGGGCAAGGTGTATCCGGCTGACGGAATCTCATACAGAATAGGTGCAGGGCTGGACACAGTGACTTTCTTCCTCAACTTCGATGATGGAACGACCGATTCGTTACTGCTTTCGCTGCGCCCCCTTGTAGATAGACTCGTGAATTCACATGCCAACATAAATGAGATTCCGCCCGACGAAATGTCGGTGAGCGGCACATCGTCCGGCTTCAAAGTCAAAATCGGCCTGCAACGGATCCAACTTAGGCGCATGGAAGGAGAGATGAAACCTGTCTCCTACGAAGCAGAGATTCTGTACTCGACCAGCAACAAGAAAGAATAATCTGAAGCTTTGGGGTTTGATGTCTTATCTTGGGAGAGCAGCATGGAACCCAATGATGACAAGACCCGGTTGATAACCGTGCTATCCAAGGGCACGGTACTTTCTCACTATCTGATTGTTGAGAAGATCGGCGCCGGTGGGATGGGGGAGGTGTATTTGGCCGAGGACACCAGCCTGAATCGGCAGGTCGCCATCAAGGTATTGCCTGACACATTTAGTAGTGATCCAGAGCGGCTGGCGCGGTTTGAGCGCGAAGCCAAACTGCTGGCATCGCTGAACCATCCCAACCTGGCCACGATTCACGGACTGGAAAGCGCGTCAGGAAAGCCGCTGCTCATAATGGAATTCGTGGCAGGCGAAACGCTGGCACAGCGAATTGCCAAGGGACCGCTGCCCGTCGAAGAGGCGCTGGTGGTTTGTCGCCAGATTGCGGAAGGTATGGAAGCGGCGCACGAAAAAGGAGTCATCCACCGCGACCTTAAGCCTGCCAACATCAAGATCACGCCGGAAGGCAAAGTCAAGATTCTCGATTTCGGTCTTGCCAAAGCCATCCACGAAGAGGTACCGGCGACAGACGCTGCCCAGTCACCAACAGTGACGGAGCAAATGACCCGCGCCGGAGTAATCCTCGGAACTGCTGCCTACATGAGCCCGGAGCAGGCCAAGGGGAAGCCGGTCGACAAGCGCACCGATATCTGGGCGTTTGGCTGTATCCTTTTCGAGTGCCTCACCGGCAGACGCGCCTTTGAAGGCGAGACCGTATCCGAGACTCTGGCGGCAATTCTGCGCGGAGAGCCCAATTGGGATAAACTGCCCGCGCAGACACCGGCGCGCATTAGGAACCTATTGCATCGATGTCTGCAGAAGAACTCCACTCAGCGCCTGCGCGACATTGGGGATGCCCGAATTGAAGTCGAAAACTCCTCTTTTGACACACTAGCTGCCCTTGAAACACGGAGAGGTTCGTGGCGCGAAATTTTCGCGTGGGTAATAGCAGCTCTTGCAGTTGTCGCTGTGGCCATCCTGTGGATCTCGGGCGGAGGAAAACAGCCGACCAACCAAGAAGCTACCATCAGCCATATTCTTCCTCCGGAGAATTCAGTAAGCTGCTTCCGCCATGGCTTTGCCCTATCGCCTGACGGACGCAAGCTCGCATTTATCTCGCTCTCGTCGAAAGGCGAGCGCCTGCTCTGGGTGCGTTATCTGGATCGCCAGGACGCAGTGCCGCTCACCGGTACCGATGATGCTGGCTACCCGTTCTGGTCACCAGATGGGAAAGAGATCGCGTTCTATGCCGGAGGGAAACTCAAGCGTTTGCCGGCAGAAGGAGGTCTGGTCCAAACGCTCTGCCAGTCCGGTAGCTGGGGGAGATGGGGCGGTAGTTGGGGAAGCGACGCGGTTATTCTCCTTCCAGATGAGCGCGGCATGTTCCGCGTCTCTGAAGCGGGTGGCGAGCCAACACGACTCCCTATCGACGGGAAGTTCCCTACCTTCCTCCCAGACGGGCGACACTTCTTGTATATCAAATATCAAGGGACGAAGTCATCCGTTTGTATTGCCTCATTGGATACACCTGACGCAGGCAGAGAAATCAAGGGAACTGATGGTATCGGACGCGTCGAGTGGGTAGCGCCAAACCGGCTGGTGCTCTACCACCGATTAGAGCGTACTCTCACTACCCAGATTGCTGATCTGGAAGCATACAATATTTCAGGTACTCAAAGGGGTTTGGCAGAGAAGGTTCCGTCATCGAGCGATTGGCCGTCATTTAGTGCGTCCCGAGCCGGTGCAGTAGCCTATGTCATCAATCCGCCGGAGGCACGCAATGATTTTGCGAGTCGCTTGGTTTGGGTGGATCGCAAGGGAAGTCAGATCGGATACCTTGGCGACATTGGAAGCTACTCGTATGTGCGCATCTCTCCAGATGGTCGGCGCGTTGCTGTCACACCCGACGAGGACATCCGGATCTTCGAAGTTGCCTCAGGTTTGTCCACAAGGTTCACGAACGAAATGGCCTTGGGATCACAAGCCGAATTACCTGTCTGGTCTCCCGCGAGCGAGCGGATCATAGCCGACGTATGGAATCCAACTGCAAGCATACTCAAGGAGTACCCGATTTCGAGAGGCCAAGCACGAGAGATATACAAAGACTCGAGTTCGAGCTACTGCAATGCCGTGGATTGGTCTCGCGATGGACGATACCTCGCGATCAATCGCAATGAGTTTCGGGGGAACTTGTTCGACATGGTGTACTTCGATTTCGCGGACAACCAGCTTAAACCGTTCCTTGCAACACTTTTTGACGAAGGTGACGGACAATTCTCTCCGGACGGCCGCTGGATTGCCTACGTATCAAACGAAACTGGAGCCTATGAGATATATATCAGATCATTTCCGGACGGAGGTCGGATCAAGCGAATTTCGCATGCAGGCGGCCAGCAACCGCGCTGGCGCGCCGATGGACAAGAACTATTCTTCCTCGCGCCCGGCTGGACGGTTATGGCGGCCGAAGTAAAACTTCAGCCCACACTTGAAGTCGGCACGCCTACACCCCTTTTCCAGACGGTTATGGCAGATTTATGGACGCCTTACGATGCCTCCCCCGACGGCCAGCGCTTCCTGCTGATATCGCCGCAGACGAAGCCGGTCCCACTGACCCTTGTGCAGAATTGGACTGCATTGGCTGATCGATGATGAAAGACGACTATGCAACCTCACGACGATAGAACCCAATCCGTGACAGTGCTCACGAAAGGCATGATCATCGGTCACTACCGGATTGTCGAGAAGATCGGCGCCGGTGGGATGGGAGAGGTGTATCTGGCGGATGATACTGAACTTTCCCGAAGGGTTGCCATCAAGTTGCTCTCTGCGGAAATGACATTAGACCCGCAGTGGAAGGAAAGATTCCGCCGCGAAGCCCAAGCAGCGGCCAAGTTGAACCATCCCAATATCGTAGTCATTCACGAGATCAGCGAGTTTCAGGGTCGCCCATATATGGTCATGGAGTATTTGGGAGGGGGGTCTCTTCGTGATGAAATCGACGAGAAGCAACTGCCTCTTGAACAGGTAGTCGAAATCGCAATTCAGCTAAGTGAAGGACTGCATGCAGCACATTCTGCGGAAATTGTCCATCGCGACATCAAACCCGGTAATGTCCTGCGCGATGACACGGGACGCTACAAGCTGGTAGACTTCGGTCTTGCTGCGATGAGTGGCGGCGAACAATTGACAGAGGCCGGTTCAATTCTCGGCACCATCGGATACATGTCTCCAGAACAAGTACACGGCGAAGGAGGAGATGCAAGCTCTGACATCTTCGCATTCGGAGTTGTTCTTTATGAAATGATTACCGGCAAACATCCCTTTCGGGGGAACAATCAGGCCGCGACTATCCACGCGATTCTTTACGATCAGCCGAACCCGGTAACCGATGTGAGACCCGAGACCCATCAGGAATTGAGCGAGGTCGTGGGCAAAGCCATGGCCAAAGATCGTAGCAACAGATATGGGCAGACATCACAATTGCTAACCGATCTGCGTAAGATCAAAAGGAAGCTCGAACGAGACAACTCCGGATTCGCTGCGATCAGCAGGAATCAGCCTTCTGTGGCCGTCCTCCCCTTCACGAATCTGAGCGCCGACAAGGAGCAAGAGTATTTCTGCGACGGAATGGCTGAAGAAATAATTAATGCCCTCACCTACGTTGAGAACCTGCGTGTCGTCGCCAGAACCTCGTCGTTCTCGTTCAAAGGAAAGGACCTCGACATCCGCGAGATCGGGCGCAGACTTAATGTCGAGACGTTGCTCGAAGGAAGTGTTCGCAGGTCAGGACAGCATCTTCGCATCATCGCTCAACTGGTCAACGTCGCGGACGGATACCATTTGTGGTCGGAGAGATTTGATCGCCAGATGGACGATGTGTTTGCCATCCAGGATGAAATAGCATTGGCCATAGTTGATCGGCTAAAGGTGAAGCTTCTCAAAGACGAGAAAGCGTTGGTGACCAAACGTTACACCGACAATCAAGAGGCATATAATCTCTATCTCAAGGGGCGGTTCTTCTGGAATCGACGTTATGAAGGGGGACTTCAAAAGGGGATTGAGGCCTTTGAACAGGCTGTTCAGAAGGACGCCATGTATGCGCCGGCCTACGTTGGTATCGCCGACTGCTACAACCAGCTTGCACATTGGGGTTACCTGGCTGCGAAGGAAGCCTACCCGTTAGCCAGGAGTGCTACCGAAAGGGCGTTATCAATCGATAACTCGTTGGCCGAGGCCCATGCCTCTCTGGGATGGATCACTCTGTGGCACGACTGGAACTGGTCCGTAGCCGAGAAAGAGTTTCGTTGTGCGCTTGAACTGAATCCTAATTACGCCCCGGCCTATGAGTGGTATGCTCTGTATCTGGCTGTGATGGAACGAATTGATGAGGCCATAGGAGAAGTTAAGAAGGCAGTAGAACTTGACCCGCTCTCGCTGGTTGCAAACTCGGTGCTTGGACTCGGCTACTATTGGGGTCGGCGCTATGATGAAGCTATCCAACAGCTCAACAGAACACTGGAACTTGACGCGGACTTCCCCTTGGCCCATCTGTACTTAGGTTGGACTTACGCCGGCAAGCAAATGTGGCAGCAGGCAATTCACGCTTGCGAGCAGTTCGCTATTCTATCTCATCGAAGCGCTGTTTCTCTGGGGTATCTCGGTGCGGTGTACGGACTGGCCGGAGATACTACACGAGCCCTAGAAGTGCTGGCACAAATCGAGGAGTTGTCCAAGAGCCGTTACGTCTCCCCACTCTATCGAGCCACAGTGTACCTTGGAATCGGGGATCTCGATCAGGCAATCCTCCACTTAGAGCAGGCTCGGCTTGAGCGAGAGTCATTCTTACCGATTATAAACACGTTTCCATTGTTTGATCAGCTCCGATCCGACGAACGTTTTAAGAACCTTCTCCGGCAGATAGGGCTGTAGTTCCGCGCTATCAGAGCACTCGGTGGTGCGCATGCTCGTGTGCGCGGCAGGCGGTGTCGAGAATCCTGAGCAACAGAAGGGCATGACCAATGAAAGGACTGAGCTGGGCAGAGAACTGTCTGCAGATCAACTCAAGCAACCGTCTCGACTATGGCAGGGCGTATTCTGCGCCTACCTGCCAACCGTCGACGCGCCAGCCGTCCAATTGTTTTACAAGCATAAAAGTGGCAGTCTGCTGATATTCTCTGCCCGCGTAATCCAGCAGCTTGAGATTAACCCAGAATCTGCCTTTATCGCTGGCGATTTTCTGGGAAGTAATTTCGAAGCCGGTCAGATCGCTTCGATGTTCTACGAAATATGAGTAGTAGTCAATGACATTGTTGACTTTCTGTCGAATCAACTGGGACTTGGCACGCTCAGATATGAGTGGATACATGCCGGTCGTGTTATTGGACTCCCAATGCGACAGATAGCGCTTGATCACAGTATTGGGGTCAGTCGTGTCAGAGCGGAAGACCTTGAACAGCCCGACGATCGCGAATACTACCAGAGCTGAGAAAAGAATCGTTTTGCCGGACATACGCTTACACTCCTCGGGAACTGATCAGCCAGTTCTTGATTACTGCTGCTATCTTCAATATCGGAGTAGACTGATCTAATAATTAGCGTGGGACGAAGATGTGGTTGGGACACTGAGGCTGTCCCATAAATTGCGCTTTGGGCATACATGCCAAGTATGCGTACAACGTGCAGGGGTTGCCCTTGCGGCGACCCGCATGAACATTGGACCAAACGGAGAACCCGAAGACGCACGCCGTGCGCCGCTACGAGAGATGCTTCGCTTGTCCGCCAGAACCACGCTTGTGGGACAACCTCGACTCATTTGCCCTATGATGTCAGACCGATAGCAACCCTGATATTCCGCTTGACGGATGATTGGGTTTTGCCGAAACTTGCAATGAGGAATGTACCCACCCCCCATATTGGAGCCGGGAGTGGGGTAATTGCGTTTATATATGGCGACTGCTTCTACAACAAAACGTTCCACGCTGCTAAGAACAGCCTTCTCGCGTAGCCCGCTGGTTGAGCGGCTTCTCAATGCGGCACGGGAAGGCAAGACATTTGAGACCGCCGGACTGGCTGGATCGGCAAGCGCATTTCTCGTGGCTTATCTGCATGAGCAATTGAACCAGACTCTGGTCGTGGTGACGCCGACCGAAAGGGAAGTTCGCGACTTTGCGGGCGATCTTAACGAAGTGCTGGGCGAGGACAAAGTTTTGTCATTCCCTGCCTGGGGAATTCACCCATACGCTTGGCTTGCGCCGCCGCTGGAGAACATATCCGAGCGCTTAGAGACCTTGTGTCGGCTGATCTCGGGGGAGTCGATCGTTATCGTCACCTCGCCCGAGGCGCTTCGCCAAAGGACCATTCCAAAAGACCAACTGGAAAAGCATTACTTCAACTTGGAGGTTGGCGGAGAATATGACCTGACAAGCATCGCTCTCCGATTGGTTGAAATCGGCTACGAGCGTCTGCCCATTACCGAGGAGGTCGGTACTTTTTCGATTCGAGGCGGCATCCTCGATATCTTCCCATTTACCTCCAGCAATCCGGTACGTTGCGAATTCTTCGGCGACTTCATCGATTCGATGCGCTACTTCAACGTTCTTTCTCAGCGTTCGGTCGAGACGATCCATGACATCGCCGTCATTCCTAGGCGCGAAGTGCTGGTTGAGCAAGAGGAATTGGAGCGCCTGATTGATGGCATGGGTCCGCAGACATCTGAAATTGTGCGTGATAAGTGCCTCGGTGGGTTCGACTATCCCGGTTTGGAATGGGTGGCAGCCGTGTCGCCGGGAGAACCGACGTATCTATTCGATTACCTTCCCGCAAACAGCCGTTTTTATTTCATAGGCCGCGATCTCATCGAAGCGCGTCTCGAAGCGCAGACAAGAGACGCTTTGAATCTGTACGAGCAGATGACCGAGTCGTGGTCGCTGGCGCCACCTCCAGAGCGGATCTACCTCTCTGATCACGCGGCAATTGAACGTTTCAATCGTCATCCTTCAATCGACCAGAAAGAGCTTGGTTCCACGGCGGAGGGAATCAACTTCGGCATGAAAGAGCATCCGTCCTTCAACGGCCAAGTGTCGCTGCTGCGCGAATCACTCGACCGTTGGCTGGTGGAGCAGCAAACGATCCTTATGCTTAGCGATAATCAGCTTCAGCGCGACCGACTCGAAGAATTGCTGAGTGAATATCGCGATCGCGTTCGTTTTGTCGTCAGCGAACTACATCGCGGATTTGTCTTCCCGGATATCCATACGATTGTCTTGACCGATCATCAGGTGTTCGAGCGCCATTTTGTGCGCCACCGCCGCCGGCAGATCAAAGAGGGCGTTGCCATCAGTTCATACAATGCGCTGGAAATCGGCGATTACGTTGTTCACGTTGATCGCGGGATCGGTCGCTATCGGGGCCTGCGCGAGATAAAGATTGACGACCGCCGTCGTGAGTGTCTGCTGATCGTCTATGCCGGTGATGATAAGCTTTATGTCCCGCTGGAGGAATTCAGCCGGGTGCAGAAATATGTCGGCAAAGAGGGCGCGCCACAACTGACACGTCTCGGCGGTTCCGGTTGGGAGAAAGTCAAAGCTCGTACCAAGAAGGCCATCGCCGATATGGCGGAGGAACTGTTGGCTCTTTACGCCGCACGCAAGGCTAAACCGGGTTATGCGTTTGGAGCTGACGACGACTGGATGAGACAGTTGGAGACTTCGTTTCCCTTCGAGGAGACCCCGGATCAGTTGACGACCATTTCCGCAATCAAGCGCGATATGGAGCAAGCAGTACCGATGGATCGGTTAGTTTGCGGCGACGTCGGTTTCGGCAAAACCGAGGTGGCGATTCGCGCGGCCCTCAAAGCGATTGCCGGCGGCAAGCAAGTGGCAGTTCTGGTGCCGACAACGATTCTGGCCCAACAACACTGGAAT
>Ga0209777_10006054_pt1 | contig 13731 bp, 5 predicted proteins | sample FrelakmetHBP12HB_FD_187147 | JGI IMG/M metagenome (GOLD analysis project Ga0209777, IMG submission 187147) | Freshwater lake sediment microbial communities from the University of Notre Dame, USA, for methane emissions studies -HBP12 HB (SPAdes)... | ecosystem: Environmental > Aquatic >...
AAAATGGATCTATTCCACTCTGATTTATTCCAGCATCTCTTACTCTAAATCCAAAAACTTCAGTCGTATTTGTTATTACTAATCCAGTTGGATATACATTATCAACAATCGGCGGTGCCAAATCGATTTTTAATAAATTTACAGCAGTTTTTACAGTTTCATAATTACCAGCATTATCAACGCTAAAATACTTGATAATATAATTACCTTCAGCTGTTACATGAAACGTAGATCCAACGTTGTTCCCATCGAAATCTACGAAATATTCATAATCAGCTGTAATTATCCCAGTCACTACACTAAGAAATGTCACTATACCATAATCATAATTGATAGTATAATCAATACCACTAGTCAACGGTATACTGTTTACATATATAACTTCAGTTGCTGTCTGCAAAAATGCATTAGGCAATGTTATACTACTTGCATTAATTACATTTGCTACACTAATCCCAACGACAGTCTTTAAATTAACCGGTAATGACCCACTTGTCAATACTTTATAATATGTCTTATACTGTCCACTAGTAATATCCACTACATCCAAAATAATTTCACTTGAACTAACAAATGTATTCGGAATACTATCAGTTGTAACTGGTGACGCAGTATCTTGTTTTATTGATGCAATATTAATGACTTCAGTGTTTCCAGCCAAATCAACTGAATAATACTGCATTGAATATATACCATCTGGAATTGTAAACGGTGCTGTATATTTAGTCCAAGCTGATGTTGATGTTAAACGGTAATATGTAGCTTTTACACCAACTGAAAATGCATTAACGTTAAATGATAATATAACTCCAGTCTTATAGAAACTATTGTTTCCGTTTGGTAAGATCGGTGACTTTAGTAATGTTGTATTAGGCATCAACCGATCAACACGTATTATTTGCGTTTGTTCAGTGTTTTCTAAATTCCCAGCAATATCTTGGCTTCTATATTTTACTATCCAATCGTTTGTTGTCACTAGCGGTATTGTAACTGTAGCTCCCGATAAATATGATGACAACACTGTAGGTGTACTTGGAGGTGATAAAACTGTTCCTATCTCGTAATATGTTCTATATGGTCCAGATACTGCATCACTAACATTAATAATCAAATTAAATGTAGAATTCGTTGTAATATAACATTCGTAATCAGCTGTGATCTGGTCAAAATGCGCTATCACTCCAACGCTGAATAATAATTCACCTGTTGTATAATTCACTGTATAATCAACACCAAGTACTAAAGGTACAGTGTTCTTTTTAACAACTAGTGTTCCAGAAATAATATATGGATGATGTGTATATGCAGATGTCTCGAATCCAGTTGCAGATGCTATAACAACTTCACCAACTATAATATTAATGCTATTATCAGTTGAAACTGGCTTAACTTCATCTTTCTGGAATACAATAGCTTTAATTTCACTTACTCGATATAAACTATCTATTGCATATGCATATAATGTGTGTATGCCATCGGATGGTATAGTAGTCACATAAGGATTTGCAACTAAAACGAAGGGATCAGAGTCCCAACGATAATACATGCTAATAATTGTTGCAGAAACAGCACTAGCCTGAATTGTTATATTCGGATTTGTAATAAACCATCCTGATGACTGAACTGCTACAGACGGTGTATATGTAATTGTTGGAAGATTTCTTACAATTGTAATTGGTTGAGAAAATTTATCAGATTCAATATTTCCAGCATTATCTTTTGAATGATATCTAACTCGATATATACCATCATTTGTAAAATTCAATATCGTACCATGAACATATGTTGCTAATAATGATTGTCCTAATGTTAATGGTACTGCTAATGTGATTTTTCCAGTATAATGATCTAGAGTAAAGTCAACACCTTCAACTAATAATGAGTTTCCAGGATTCTTATGCAATATCAATGAATATATGGGTTGATACTTTAATTTAGCTAATGTTTCTCCACCAACTGCCGATGTATTAAATAACCAAGTTCCAGCAACTCTGACGACAACTTGTTCAGAAGTTGTAGTTGATAATCCAGTTGTAATAGGGACTGCAGGAATTGATCCATCACTAGTAAAACTGTAATAAGTATTCTCTATACCAGATGTAACATCACTTGCAGTTAATTTAACTGAGATCCCAGCATAAATCAACGTATTAGTCGGTGAAATAGATAAATTATTCGCATCAAATAAACTAGTTGCAGGTTGAGCTTCAGCTTGCACTATATAAGACGGATCAGCAACTAGAGTAGCAGAATAACCCAATAACGAATAGCTGTTTATTGCATCAGTAATATCTTGCATGGTAAAATTGTTTAAATTAAAAGGACCTGCAGGTTCTGGACCAGTAAATAACATGATATTATTGCTAATATTCAACGTTGAAAGTGGTCCAGTTTTAGAAATTGCAATATGAACAATATCAATAGTAGAATTAACAGTGTCATCAACAGTCGTCGGAACTACAGTATCAAGTTTAAAAATCCTTGAGTTAACTGGCTCAGTATTGCTTGCTCTATCTGTACTATAATAATCAAGAACATGAGTACCTTCACTTGGAATAACAGTTGAGTCATCTATTGGACGAGTATCTCTATATTCTTGATAAGGTAAGGCATCCCATTTATAAAAAATTTGATTTACGCCAGAAAGATTATCAGTTGCAGAAAACTGTATAGTCGGATTACTGATATAATAACCATTATTACCAACAGTACCACCAATAACATTATAAGTTGATACAGAGTGCGTAGAATCAATCTGGTAAGTTCTTTCAACAATGTCCCCCTTATTGTTGTTAAGATCTTGCGCATATGCTTGCAAAATAAATCTACCATTTGACGGTAATGTAAATGGTGTAGTATACTGTATATAGATATTGCTCTCTGTAAATGCATATGGATATGCAGTACCTAAACCAAATACAATTCCAGTAGCATCAGATGAACTTGGTTGCAAGAATTTAACTTCAGATGTTGAACTTCCAGTACCAGCCGTTGGAGAAAGCAGTGTTATATATCCAGTACCAGGTGTTGCATCACTTGCAGTCTGAAATGCAATATTCTGAGATTGATATTCATAACTTACTGCTAATATATCAGAAGCTAATGGAGCTTTAATTCCAGTAAATGTGATTGTATCATATGTGTGCGACAAATAAACGTAGTACTCATTTGTTGTTACATTATGTATCTTACTAACAGATACTACATTCTGGTGCAACGTCGTTATAGTAAATGTACCATCTTTCAGTGAATCTTCATCGGCAATATTATAAACAGTTCGTGTTGCATTATTAATATTATCTATAATCTCTTGTATTGTCGTCGCTGTTGTATCAAATCCTCTTAAATCAATTTGGTATGTTTGTCCGCTCTGATCTAACTCGATGTTAATATTAAATGCACTAGATAAATCTAGTGTTGTTATACTTGCTAAAGAAGTATATTTCGCAGTAGTAATATTTGACTGCGATACCAATTTATACCATACTTTATCCAAGTTAAGTTCATCTGAAGCGACAATAGTTATCTGTGGTGCAGTAGTATAATACCCATTAGACCCATTTATCGGAAAACTCTCTTGTATATGGACTGATGGTCCGACACTGTCAACAACAATTTCGACTGTTGCACTCTTAACGTTTTCTACATTTCCAGCATAATCAACTGAAAAATACTGAATTAAATAATCGCCAGTCTTATCTAATACTAATACTCCAGTACTAGAATGCTGAGTAGGAACAATACCATCTGTTGTATAATATGTTTCTGCTACTCCACTTATACTGTCACTAGCGTAAAAATTAATTGTTGTTGCAACAGTTTGTCTTCCAATCGGTACATCAGCATGTGTAACTGGTGCTATCGGATCTAAATAAAATTCATCAGAATTAGTGTCTTCCTTAACATTATTTATATCAACTGCATAATACTCAATCGGATGTATTCCAGTTGCCGGTATACACAAATTTCCACCAGAATAATATGATACTTGTAATGTCTCTCCAAGCGACAACGGTGATAATAATCTCAATCTGCCACTATCATAATTAACTTCAAAATCTGTGTACTCAGTTAATGTCGTTATTCCATTCTTTAATACTGTAACTGCATATCTGGGTGCAGCAGTCAATATGTATATTGATCCTGGTCCAAAAAAGATATCGTTATGCGAAACTGTCGGTGCATACAAATATGTTGTTGTTACAGTATCTGTTGTCAATATCTCATCTGAAAATGTTATCTTACCAGTAGAAAAATCGTATGTATAATGAATTGAGTTTCCGTTTTTCAAAACAGAAACTAAATTCGGTCCTAATAAATCAACATGTGTTGTAAATGCTTTATTAGAGACTAACTCGTTTATCTGGCTAGTATAATAAGAATACTGTGCTGTAATAACATCAGCTGCATGTAATGGTGATGATAAAGTAACATGACCAGAAATATAATCAATCAAATAGTCTGATGTTGAAATAACTACTGCGTTCTTCTTTAAAATAACGTTTTCTACGATAGAATGTGCTAAAAAGAACTCTAGTTCTCCAGAAGCACTATTAACAATTGTTTCAGTAATAGAAAAATCGTAATTGATAGCAATAACATCATTTAAAAGTAATGGTGCTGCAAATACTATTTCACCAGTATTAGTATCTAATGTATATTCTGGAACGCTTTTTAAAACAGTCGACGTATTAAGTGTTAAAACCGGTTCAATCGGATTATCATGTTGTAATGTTAGAACAACTTCTCCACCACTAGCAGGATTAATAACTATTTCACCATTAACAGTTGCAATATAATCAGATGAAATTTGATCACCAGCTGTCATTCCAACTGTTAATACGACATGACCAGTACTATAATTTAACGTATAATCAGTATTTTCTTTTAACGTCTTTTCATTCAACATAATCCGCACTGAACCATGTTGAATATTAGTATAGAATAAGTAAAATGAAGTTTGACTCGCTGCAGCTGATACTACAGTTGGTTCTAGAACTTGTTGAAATGAATATGTTGCAGTAATTTCATCACCAGCTGTTAATCCAGTTGGAAATGCTTCACTTGATAATGTTATAGTGGAAGAGCTTAATGTATATTCTGCTAATTTTTTTAATGTAATCGCATTAACTGAAACTGAATAGTCAATTATATTACTATGTTTAGTGTAACATGTATTCTGAGACGCTTCAGCAATTATAGTTTCAGTTGTACTAGCTACATAAGAAGCATCAACAGAATCATTTGTTTTTAGTTCATCAATGAATGTAATTAGACCAGTTGAATAATTAATGCTATAATTCGTTGGTCTGTTTTGAGGAACAGCATTGAGAACAACATTTTCAGAGTTTGAAATAATTGGAAAGCAAGATAGTTGAGTCGTTTTGGGTCCGCCGACAGCAGACGAGATAACAGTTTCAGTTACAGGTAAGCTATTAGCTAGAGCAACATAAGTATACGAAATTTCAATTTTATCATTTACAGTTAATTGTGCTGGGAAATAAACAATACCTAGATTATAGTCATATGTTGCTGTAATAGATACATTATTCTGAAAGACAACAATAGATCCAGAAATAATATGAGAATGTTGTAATTGATAGTAGACTTCTCCGCCTATTGCGCTGAACGATTCAGTTTTATCTAGAGTATAGTTGTATTTTGCAGTTATGACATTACCAGAAGCTATGCTAGTAATAAACGTAATTTTGCTAGAAGCTAAGTCAACTGTATAGTCAGTGCCGTATATTAAAGGGACAGCATTTTTATAGATGATCATGCCATCTAGTATAGCTGGAGAAAAGAACAGGTTAGCAGATGTTTCTGAGCCGTCCGATTGGATGGTAAGAGTTTCAGTCGCAGAAGAGAAGTTGAATTGTTTCCATGAAGCAGAGCCATCCCACTTATAGAAGATTTTGTTTAATCCGGCAGATTGGCAATCAAATGTAATATAAGTGTTTGACTTATACCATTTGTTTGATCCATCGAAAGATTTTAATGGAACTAAAGATGTTATGGGTTGACTCATTGTCTCTTCTCCTACTACGCGATGAATACATCTATTGAACCAGGTTCCATATGTTCTATGTCACTAACTAAAATATCGTTATCACCAATTTGGTTATAAATGAAATATGTAACAGTTATTGACGCTGCATTAGGATCACTTATATATTTCGGAGATACTAATACTGCTCCATCAGGTGCTATATATGCTTGAGCAACAGCTGCATCAACATCTTCAGTCGGCATCAACGTCAGTGCTTCGTCATTTTCAAAAACACCAAACGGTAAAGTTGGATTAGCAGCATTACCACTAGTTGGATACTGTAATGCATTAGTTCTAGTATAATATGTTAATTCAAGTACATCAGTTACTAACGGAGCTATACTTCCCGAAAGTAAAACTGTTGTCGTCGTAAATGAAACCACTGTATATGTTTCAGATGTTGTTCTGTTTAAAACTGTTGCAGCTGTATTAACAATACTACTATGTAATGGTGTAATAGTAAATGTACCATTACATTTTGGATTCTCGTTATTCCATTTTAAACTTGTAATCCATGATCTAATTGTACTTGGTAATTTAACCCATGTAATTTTATTGATGTCTACTTTTTCTCTTACTATCATCGTGTCATCTGCTTTTGCCATTCTAGTCATGGGCAAAATAACATAATCAACACCAGATGTAGCATCTATTGCTCGTATAACGTCGCTTCTAAATAAATCGTCACCCATGCGTTTTTGCGAGATTTCATCAGTAATTGCAGTAATAACTGCGTTTTTCGTAATTGCTTTATCTGCTAATGGCTTCAATACAATATTCACTGAGATATCTACTTTTGTTGTAGGTGACTCTTTAACTAATACATCGGCAGTTATATGTTTTGAAACATCAATTTCTTGTTGAAGTTTATAAACTAAATTATTTACAACGTATTTGACTGTTAATACTTCTCCGTAATAATAATCAGTTAGGACACTTTGCCCGTTAGTTATGCTACCACCATTAATTCGTTTGATCTTAACATAATTGCTTAATCCCGTATCAATGATTACATAGTCAACATTCTGAGCATATGTCGTCGTCCTAGATGTATTTTGAACTAAGATAGAAGTAATATCAATACCTTTATAGCTTAATGCAACTTCTTCAGTTCCGGGTAAAACAATTGTTTCAACATAATTGTGCAAACTTCCAGATGGCAATTGATCAGCTGGATTATATGTTATTGAAAATCCTCTTTCTGCTAAAACGGAGTTACCAGTAAGAAGAACATCATCGTTACGATTGAAAATATAATGTGTACCTTCAATTAATAATCCAGATGTAGAACCAGTTATTGATGAAATTGTTCTTACTGGTTGGTTGATTAGGATGATCGGGTCACTATCTCTATATCTATATGTTGCTCGAATTATATCTGTAATCAATGTTGTCTTAGAAGCATTATATGTGTTGAAACGATTAATTTGTATTTGATTGCTAGAAAATGTAACACTAGGATAAACTGGAATATGTGCTAATGTAAATGTTCGTTCTCCGCCAGCAGTTGCAGCAGATAATACTTCTGATGTAACGATATAAGCATAAGATGCTGTAATATGATCAGCTGTTGATAATGGATTAACGAATGTTATAACTCCAGTTGCTAATACAATTGAATAATCAGTAACTTCAGTCAGAATACTATCATTCTTATAAATTTTATATGATTCTTGACGAATACCACTTCCTACATTTAATAACGTAGCAGTTGTTTCTCCTCCAGCAGCAATATCAATATCAGTTTCAGATACGACATAAGCATCGTAAGTAGCAGTAATTAATAAACCAGCACCCAGCGGAGCAGCGAATATAACTTCACCAGTTGTAAGATTGACTTCGATGTCTTTAAAACGACCTTTTTCTTGTGCAACACCAGCAACATAAACAACAACGTTTCCTAATATGTCATAATCGTACCCTTGTGTCACGTTCCGAACTTGATCTACTTGGAAAATTGGTTTTAATGTTGTTACATTAACGTTAGTCGACTGTAATGTTAAATTAGTTGTTAATGTATTAAGTGCGACAATAGTGAACGTTTCGTCAGTAACTTGATTATAGAGAAAACCGATGTTCTCTGTAAATTCTTCTAATTCTTCACCCTGAAAGAAGATATCTACTTTACCATAAACATGTTTTCTTCTGATTTCATCGTAATCTCTCTGCATAAGCACATGGCCAGCATCAATTACAATATCATCTTCTACATTAAAAGTATTTTTAGCAGTTCTATCATAGCCGTTCATAGTACCAACATCTAATGGACCATATGCTAATATAGCTCTATCAGTTAAATCTGCATTAGATTCTCTTTGTCTACCATTATAAGTAGAAAGTTCATTAGTAACCTTGAAACCAGCAACAGTTGTATTAACAATTGAATTTGCTGTAACATTTCCACTTAATCCTGCATTCAAAGCTTCAATGGCAACTTTGATCTCATATCTTTCAGCAATTTTATTATAGTAAGTAGCACTGTTTTTCGTTATAAAAGTAACTGAAGCTAAAGTTTTAAAGTTGATTGCAGGAGAGTTTTGTCCTGTATTGGTAGAGATGATAGTACCAGCTGGAATTGTAACATCAGCAACAGGAGCAGACGAGATATAGAAAGTGGCTTCACCTTTAGCAGTTGTTGCACCTAAACGAGTAGTATATCCGTTAGCAGCTAGTTTATCAAATGCAGTATCAATAAACAGTTGAACTAGATAATCTTGAGATCCGTCAGTGTTATAACCTAAAGCTTTTCTGAGATTTTGTTTAATAGTGGAAGATGAAACATCATCAGAAATACGATCATTATTAGTATCATCGAACAAGCGCAGTGAAACGAACGAGGATGCTTGATAGAAAAAATTCAATAGAATATATTCATTACTGAATTCTATACCACTAGGGTCAACGAAGAGGTCTCGTACAAGTGTTCCTGGCTTTACATCGATCTTGTTATTATGATTAAAGATAGTATCTAAGAAAGCTATGTCAATTTCTGTTTTAGAACGCAATGTATTTTGAACAAATGAAATGTCAATAATGATAGGAGTATCATTTATTTCACTTGAATATAAACTTTCTTCTCCATTAGTATTAACAGCTGTAATGACGTAAAACTGTTCTTTCGTTTCTTTCAGTCCAGAATGAGTATAAGAAAAATATGAAACTGTTTGGAGTTGTTCAACGAAAGTTGTTGTTCTAGTTGAACCAGATTCAATCACATCTTGAGTGAAAGCAGTTGTCTCAGATTTCGTTTCAGCAACAATTTGAATGAGTTCATCATTAAGACGAGTATAACCACTTATTCCACCACCTGATGTTTGAGTGTTGTAAATATTATACCCTTTAATATCAGGAGAAGTACTAGCACGCCACTTAATAACTATACTATTAGAATAAGCTGCAGTTGAAATACCTGTTGGTGGAAAAGGTCTACTCATTACTATCTCCCTTAAAGTGACTCAAATTGAATCGATTCTGTAAATTCAGCATTTGTTCTTGCTTGTGTTATGATATCAGCTTGAACTTGCCAATAAGATGGATCTGATGTGTTCTGCGTTATTGCTAAATTCCTAATTGAATTGATAAACTCTCTAGCAGTAACATCTTGATATTCTGTCTGTTTAACTTGTAAATCTTTTAAATCTCTAACTGCATTCTGTATTTCAACTGAAATTTGCGACTTCACAAATGATGGTAATAATGAATAACCTATTAAACTCTCTAAACTTGTTCCATACCAAGCATGTTCAGTGTTACTTCCTTTTATTGTTGAAACGATCTTCGCTACATCTTGTATTAATTTCTCTTCATTTTCAACTATAATCAAATCTCCGGAAGGATCGTACTCAATATCATCAACATATCCTTTAGCATTACATTTCGGACATGTATTAATTCCAGTTTGGTACTCTGTTGTAATAATATCTGGAGTGACGCTGTTTTTATAAAAATAAGAGATCAAGACGACGTCAGTTATTGCTGGTGCAGTTCTTAAATAAACAAATCCATGTAGAGGATCAACATAATCAGGAAAATTTCGTGTACCATTAATAGTGACGACCACTGAATTTGGTAATGTTTGTAAAGGTTCAGTATTAATTGTTACTGATAACGGCATGATCGGATAAAATTGTGTTTTAAAGATTTTTGTAATGCCATTAATTTGCGAGCTTACATTTTCATTAGCAACGTATACTCTATTTGTAATACGCTGTTGATCAAATTTAATTTTGTTCTGAGTATCATGTACAATTTGCCAACCATTGTTTTGTCTAGAATAATATCGTACTTTAATTTGTTGTGATGGAGTTGGATATTCTTTGATCTTGATAGCACCCGTTGTTGCATTGAATGAATCAATGGTCGCTTTAAAAAAGTATGTTACTGTGACAACATCTGAAACTAGTGGTATGGTTTTTAATGCTATTCTCCCAGTAACTGAGTCAACATCAGTTACTGTAACAGGTGATCCATTTACTTTTACAGTAACATCAGTTGGTATAATGTTCTGTGAAAAGTTGAATTCTGTTAATAGTGGCAGATGTTGTGTGATGAACCAGTTTTCAGTTCCAGTAAACTGAGAAGAGTCATTTTCATCAGTTACTTTAATTTGAACTTGGATGGAGTTTTTTTGTGTAGCAAGTTGCAATAGGTTTAGTCCGTCATAGATAGGAGCACCCGAAACGACAAAAGAATTGTTAGTTCCGTTGAAATAGCCAGTTAGATCTTCGACGATTTGTTTTTCGATTTGGTTGTTTTGAGGAAAAGGATAACCGTTAACTTTTACAGTGACATTTCTATTAGTAATCGGGTAAGTAGTGACAACAGTTTTATTGTCAGCATCGACAATATGTTCTTCATTATAGATACGATGGTCGCATGTTCTCCGTAATTTTAAGTCAAAACTCATGTTATCCTCATGTCGTCAGATCAAAAGAAGTAATTTTTGATTCGTCAATTGCATTTATTTGTTTAATAGCTTGCAGAAGCTGTTGCGATTCAGTTTTAGCATAAATTTTCATCATTCTTAGTTCTTCTAGCTGTTCAATATGATCAGCGCACTGTCTAATCTTTTTTTCTAAACGTTCACGCTGAAATTTGATTTCTGAAATATAGGGTTGTTTTAATCTTGTAACTAGTTTTCCTGCAGCAAAATCGTCATAAACAACGGGAGCACCAGTATCTTGTCGTAGAATAGAATTCTCAAACAAATTATTTGTATAAGTCTTTTTTACAAATTTATTACCTTGAAGTTCCCTTTCAGTTCTAAAGAAAACTAGTTGATCGGAAGATGTCATTGCGCCTAAGTTCTTTAGAGCTGTCTCAAGTTTAATCTTAATTTTTCTATATCTATTCGCTTCAATTACTAGATGGTTAGCTTGAAGATCGCTCTCTTGTAACCGAATCGTTATAAATGATTCAAGCTCAACAAGTTGCTCAGTAGTAAAAGTTCCTAAAAAATCGAATGCCATTGATCATTTCCTAAAGCGATAAATCCGCTATAACACTTAAAATATTTTTGAAAAAAAGCCATAAAATGCATCAACACTTGCATTCTCTTTTGCACCGTATAATAATACAAATCCTGCTGTATATGTATTCGCATTAGGTTTGGGTCCATGAGTAGCAGCGTTCAGCGTATTAATGAACTTATTAACTCCACCTAATGTAGTACTCATTCTCATTACATACATAGTTGGAACTGGAACACTGAATATATCATTTACAGATGCAACCATATCTCTTAAACTAGTAATAGTATCTTTCAGCGATGATGCAGCATTTGCTATTTCATTTCCAAATATTTTTACTGCTGTATCTGCTTTTTGTGTTGTCGATACCATTGAATCTACAAATGATGATAACCAATCGATAATAGGTGAAAGTTCCTTAGGAAGCAGAGCTTTAGGTGTAACTGAAAACCAATTAGGAGGAGTTCCATCAAAATAAATTTTAGATTCTACATATCCATCACAAATTTGTGCATTTGATCCGTTTTTACAAAACTGAGAAACATACAATATTGAATTAGCTATCTGCTGAGCTTCACCTGTTTTATCATATGTTCTAGACTTAGATATTGAATATCCTAAACTAGTACATCTAGTACCACTATCATATTTACACTGTTTATTCGTATATTCAGAACAAACGTTTTTCCCAACTAAACATTCACTTGCATTTGCATTTTCTGGTTTATTAAAAGCTGGATTATTTCTCTGACAAAAATGAGTTAATCCAGTTGATGTTTTTTTGCATCCAAGATTAGAACATGCAATTGAAACAGTTGTTTGAGAAAATTTAGTTGCAGTTGGTACTACTGGACCAACATATACGATCTCTTGCTGTAATGATATAAAATAAGGCACAATTGCATAAATATAAGCAATATCATTTTCAACATTTGCATCCTCAAATATCATAGGAAAAAACAATGGTAAAACCGGAAAAACTGTTAATTTAGTCATGTCAGCAAGATTAGGTTTTTCTGCACTTGAACCTGTTGACAATGCTAATTGAAAAGCGTCTGTTTGTTTAATTCTATAAACTTGATATGAATCTGGTTGTAATCCATTTTGATTAGTTGACCACTGGATCTGTATCTTTTTATCAGCTGCAACAAATTTGACATCTTGTAATGCAGCTGTTTGAATTGAAATGTTGTATTGTAATTTAAAAACATCAAAAATCTTAAGTAAATTAGTAACTGCACTTACAATATCTGAGACGACTCCAGTATCATACATAACTACAATTGCGGCAATATAATTATCATTACCAAAAACCGGACGATTATCATCATAAACATCATAGAGTGAGTCTGTTATTCTTTGTTTGAAACCCAAGACTCCGCCTTTGATGCTTTCTAGGCCACCGATTAAATCTGAAGGGAAAATGGGTAAACAATAAGCACCCTGAGATGCAAAGTCATTTACCCATGTTTTGATGCTTTTTTGTAACGTTTGTAGTGCAATGACATTTGGATCAACAGCTGGTACACTAGAGAGAGTACTGATTGTGTTGACTATAGTTGAAATAGTTGTATTAATATTATCAATAGTTTTGATAATGGTATCAAGAGTTTTTAGTGTACCAGATATTTTGATAAGGCTTGATTTGGCATCACCCATCAAGTCATCTTTTTTGATCCATTCAGTCATCGGAGTCTTCTTTCATTTTTTGTAAGTCTGCTAGAAGTTTAGCTTTTAATTGTAAGTTTTCGTATTCTTTTTCTAGTAAGTTTCATTAAGAATTTTTGGTAGGCCGAAAACATCTGATTGTTCCCATTGTGTCATTTTACCCTCACAAGGTTGTTTTGCTTTGAAGTCCCATTTCCAGTGCCTTGTGCTGTACCTGGACCAGTTGTTGTTCCAGGGCCACCAGTTGTCGTTACTGGAATACCGGGTGCTACAGTTGCATTTACAGTTGTGACAGTTACACTTGACTGAACTCCAACAATCTCGCTATTACTTGTTATATGGTTTATCAATGTTTTCGCTAAAGCTGCTACTTGCGCTGGAGTTGGTTTTATTGTTTCTGCAACTATTGTCTTCTTACCAGTTATAGGATCATATACTGTTTTCTTTATATCCTGTTTGAGCGCTTCTGCAAGTTCAATAGCAAGTGTATTATAGTCTAATGCCATATAATCCTCATTTCACAAATACAGTTGTAGATAACATCGC